>ERZ836441.1198-NODE-1198-length-26665-cov-10.852912_pt1 | contig 26665 bp, 23 predicted proteins | sample MGYA00519686_ERZ836441 | MGnify/ENA primary metagenome ERZ836441 (study PRJEB31850, sample SAMEA3708800) | human gut metagenome | biome: human gut; feature: human-associated habitat; material: faeces | place: China | collected 2014 ... | reverse complement strand
CCGCCAGTCTGGACGTGGAGAACGAAACTGCCATTCAGGAGGCACTTTCCCGGCTCATAAAACACAAAACTGTCCTTATCATCGCCCACCGGATGCGCACCGTAGCCGGGGCGGACAAAATCGTGGTGCTGTCCGACGGCGTGGTGGCTGAGCAGGGTGCGCCCGATGCGCTCTATGCCTGCGATGGACTGTATACCCACATGGTGGATCTGCAAACCGACAGCCAGAACTGGTCCATTTAACCCCACAGAAGGAACAGATCTGTCCCGTCATTCACCCGACTGGACAGTGAGAGTACATCTGAATAAGCAGAAAACCGCTTCCGGCAATATTGCCGGAAGCGGTTTGAAAATCCAACACTGCCAGTGAATGCTCAATCAGTCTTTCAACTGAAAATCAAATCACAGCAAACCTGTTCCTCCGCTGCGCTGCGGATATTGTTCATTGCCCCGACCCACGCTATTTGATTTTTAGACTTTAGCTGTTCGGTGATGCCCTGCGCCTGAGCCATCTGCTCGATTAGCAACCGTAACATTTGGTTTGCTTCACGGTCGATTTCGTTGAGGTGATGTGTTAGTTGCCCGGAAGTTTTCAAGGTGGTATAAGTTCCTCTGCGGTGCTCCTTCAGATACTTGAGCCGCATCCTGCCAAAACGTCCGTATGCTGCCGGTTCACTTCCATGCATAAGCAAATTGGGGACACAAAAATCTTCATGCTTCCGATAAGTAATTTCCATTGTGTGACAGTCCTTTCGCGGGCCTGAATTTGGCCCTTATTTTGACCCTTTAGCGGATCATCCTCTATAAAACAACTGGACTGACTGGTACCAAATTTTATGATTTCAAAACTAAATATCACATAATTCAATTAAATAAGTTATAAAAAACGCATCCTATCCTCTTCGAATCCCTCCTTCTCCGCCACACAAAACCCTGTAATCTCAACGGTTACAGGGTTTTGTCATGCCCTTTGCACCTTTATTGAGCTTTACGCCAACCAGACTGTTTCGCCGGTCATGTTCCATAAGACCGGCAGCCGTAGGCGGCGCGTTCCAACGCAGCGCTGCAAAGCCTTACCGGTTGGCTGTCCCCGATGATATAGCTGCCGTTTCAACGTCATCAGCAGCAGTCTTTTCCCCCCGCCCTACTTGCGCTTTTCCCAATAGGATGATAAAATGTGCTATTAGAAAACGCCAAACAACAGCAAAAGGAGAATTTGCTTTATGAAATTAGGTATCGTGGGACTGCCGAATGTTGGCAAGTCCACCCTGTTCAACGCCATCACCAACGCCGGTGCCGAGAGCGCCAATTACCCCTTCTGCACCATTGACCCCAACGTGGGCATGGTAGCAGTGCCGGATGCACGGCTGGACAAGCTGGCAGAGATCTATGAGCCGGACAAAAAGACCCCGGCGGTCATCGAGTTCGTGGACATTGCCGGTCTGGTGAAGGGCGCCAGTCAGGGCGCGGGCCTTGGCAACAAGTTCCTGGCCAATATTCGCGAGACCGATGCCATTGTCCATGTGGTCCGCTGCTTTGATGACGAAAACATCATGCACGTGGTGGCAGACGCCGGCACCAACGTGCCCGTAGATCCCGTGGGGGATATTGAGGCCATCGATATGGAGCTGATCATGGCGGATTTGGACATGGTCCAGCGCCGTGTGGACAAGGCCCAGAAGGCCGCCAAGGGCGACAAGAAGTTCCTTCATGAGGTGGATGTATTCAAGGCCCTGGCGGAGCATCTGGACGGCGGCAAGTCTGCCCGGACCTTTGACTGCTCCGATGATGACAAGGCCCTGATCTCCACCTCCGACCTGCTGACCCTCAAGCCCATCATCTACGCCGCCAACATGGACGAGGACGGCTTCGCCAATCAGGAGGGCAACGAGTATCTGAAGAAGGTCCGTGCGCTGGCAGAAGCGGAGGGTAGCGAGGTGCTGCCCATCTGTGCCAAGCTGGAGCAGGACATCGCCGAGCTGGAGGGCGAGGAGAAGCAGATGTTCCTGGACGAACTGGGCATCGCGGAATCCGGCCTGGACCGGCTCATCAAGTGCAGCTACTCCCTGCTGGGCCTTATCTCTTTCCTGACCTACGGCAAGGACGAGTGCCGGGCCTGGACCATCAAGAAGGGCACCAAGGCCCCCCAGGCCGCCGGCAAGATCCACTCCGACATCGAGCGGGGCTTCATCCGGGCGGAGGTCATTGCCTACGGCGATATGATCAAGTACGGCAGCGTCAACGCCGCCAAGGAAAAGGGCCAGCTCCGCAGCGAGGGCAAGGAGTATGTGGTCCAGGACGGCGACATGATCTACTTCCGCTTCAACGTGTAAAATCAGCTTCAAACAACAGCGGTCCCGGATATGACACCCGGGACCGCTGTTTTGTGAGGATGGGGGATGTGCGAAAAAGCTCTACCGCCAAAAGAAATGGACATGACGAAAAGTCATGTCCATTTCTTTTGGTGGAGCCGAGGGGAATTGAACCCCTGTCCGAAAACAGTTTCACGGGACTTTCTCCGGGCGCAGTCAGGTTTCAGAATTCCCGCCCCGCAAAGACACCTGACAGACTTTGCGGTTTGGTAGAGTCATGATGCGTGGGCAGGTCAACTCTTTCCCGCCTCACGGACGCCACATCAACGACGCCTTCCCCGGCCTGTGGCCTCTCCGGTTCAGACGGCTGCTTTAATTAAGCAGCAATAGCAACAGTATTGTTGTTATTTAATTTATAAAATTGCCCGTTTTATGGCGGTCAGGCGCCGCCGCCCGCTTGTCCCGCTTCCCCATCCCCGTCGAAACCTTTACGGCCCCGTCGTCGGAGCAAATGTCACTCATTCCGTTTCCGCCTTCCGGCGAAAACTTCATCCGTTCCATTGCTCCTCCTCTTTCGTTCCACAAACGCTCCGCTGGTTTGTAAAATAGGAAAGCAGAATTTGCTATTTAGAATTGTAACACATTCCCATATCGGAATGTGTTACAATTCCGTGACAGTTTCAGGTTTTGGTCAGCTTGACCATCAATTTGGCCGGGGTCAGCTTTGCCAGCAGACGGTAGAACTTATAGAACAGTCTGGGGGTGTAGATGGTCTGCCCCGCTCTGGCCGCCCGCAGCGCACCGCCGGCCACCTGTACCTGATCGCAGTAGGGCAGCAGCTCAAAGGGCCGGGAATCCACCACATGGCCCACCGCCAGAAACTCCGTGGCCATGGGGCCGGGGCAGACGGCGGTAACGGTGATGCCTTTGGCCTTCAGTTCCTCCGCCGCGCCAATGGTATAGGCGGAAACATAGGCTTTCGTGGCGGAATACACCGTCATCCGGGGGGTGGGGCAGAAGGAGGCGATGGAGCTGACGTTCAAGATCCGGCTCCCCTTGTCCATATAGGGCACCGACAAATTGGTGATGGCAGTCAGCGCCCGGAGGTTCAGATCGATCATCCGGGTCTGGGAAACGGTGTCGATCTCGCCGATGTTCCCCAGATATCCGCATCCGGCGTTGTTCACCAGCAGGGCGATCTCCGGCTGTTCCTCCACCAGATGCTCCTGATAGGCGGTAAAGCTCATGGTGTCGCACAGGTCCAGCGGCAGCGTCAGGGTGCTGATCCCCTTTTCCTCCAGCTGCTCTGCCAGTTCCTGAAGGCGGTCCGTCCGGCGGGCAATGAGCCACACCCGTTCAATTTTCGGGAATACGGAATAGAACTGCCGGACAAATTCCCGGCCAAGGCCGGAGGACGCACCGGTAATAACTGCTGTTTTCATGGTCAGATCTCCTTTCGGAGTATTTTAGTGGGTCTCGGGAGCGGGATACTCGACGCCCTGGGTATCCACCCGGACGGTTGCCATGACCACGGGCTTCTTGGGCATATCGTTCATCATGTTCCGCTGGACACGGGAAATGTCAATGGCCACATCCTGACCCTCGGTGATCTTGCCGAAGGCGGCGTACTGGCCGTCCAGATGAGGAGCAGGAGCCACCATCACAAAGAACTGGCTGCCGGCGGAGTTGGGTGCCATGGTGCGGGCCATGGACAGCACGCCGGTCTCGTGAATCAGGTCATTCTGGCGGAAGCCGTTGCCGGCGAACTCGCCGTTGATCTCATAGCCGGGGCCGCCCATGCCGTTTCCGTTGGGGCAGCCGCCCTGGATCATGAAGCCGGGGATGACCCGGTGGAAGGTCAGGCCGTCATAGAAGCCCTTGTTAGCCAGAGAGATGAAGTTGTTGACGGTGTTGGGAGCCTTCTCGGGATACAGCTCGCCGCGCATAATGCGGCCGTCCTCCATAGTGATGGTTACGATGGGATTGCTCATATTCATTCGTTCCTTTCTGATCTGTTATCTGCGGGCCTTCATGGCCCGGTCCATTTCACGGGCGGCGTCCCGCTTTGCGGTGGCGTCCCGCTTGTCGTAATTCTTCTTGCCCTTGCACAGGCCGACCTCCACCTTCACCTTGGCGTTCTTGAAATAGACGCTCAGGGGCACCAGTGTGTAGCCGTCCTGCTTGACGAGAGCGTGGAGCTTGCGGATCTCCCGCTTGTGCATCAGCAGCCGCCGGTCCCGGTCCGGGTCCCGGTTGAAGATGTTGCCATGCTCGTATGGAGAGATGTGCATGCTGTGGACGAACAACTCGCCGTCCTTCACGGTGCAGTAGGAGTCCTTCAGGTTCATCGTGCCCGCACGGATGGATTTGACCTCCGTGCCGCACAGCTCGATGCCTGCCTCGTACTGATCCTCCACGAAGTAATCGTGGTAGGCTTTGCGGTTCTGGGCCGCGATCTTGATTCCCTTTTTCTCCGTGGGGATCACCTCGTTTCTGGTAAAACAGTATACCATAGTTTTCCCATGACTTCAAGAAAAACAGGCCCTTTGCATTTCAACACGCCTATGCTATAATAGGTTGAATATAGTATAGGCAGGGTCTCTGCCCTTTAAACGAGGTGGATAGAATGAAAATGCCCATGGATCTGACGGAGGTCAAGCTCCGCCGCAAGGACGTATTTGAGGGTAAAATCATGACGGTGCACGTGGATGACGTGCGCCTGCCCAACGGCGAGGAAGCCACTCGGGAAGTGGTGGATCATGTGGACGGCGCAGCGGTTCTGGCCCTGGATGAGGCCAACCGGGTGCTGGTGGTCCGCCAGTACCGGTATGTATTTGGCAAGGTGCTGGATGAGCTGCCCGCAGGCAAGCTGGACCCCGGCGAGGCCCCGGTGACGGGCGCTCTGCGGGAATTGAAGGAGGAGACCGGCGCAGAGCCGGAAACCTTCCTGCCCCTCGGCAAGCTCCTGCCCGCCCCCGGCTGCTATGGGGAAACACTGCACCTGTTTTTGGCCAAGGGACTGAAATTCAGCCAGCAGCAGCTGGACCCCGATGAATTTCTCAATGTGGAGCGGGTACCCTTTGATGAAATGGTGCACCGCTGCGTCAACGGTGAGATTGATGACGCCAAGACCGTGGCCGCAGTCCTGCGGGCCAAGGTCCTGCTGAACCTGTAATAGAAAATAAAGGAGGTACGTTTCCTTGGAACGGAAAACGGACGCCCAGAAAACCATCCTCATTGTGGAGGATGAAAAAAATATCGTAGACATCCTGCGCTTCAACCTTCAGCGGGAGGGCTACCGCACCGTGGAGGCCTATGACGGAGCCGACGGTCTGGAAAAGGCCCGGAAGGAAAACCCCGATCTGATCCTGCTGGACGTGATGCTGCCGAAGATGATCGGTTTTGACGTGTGCCGCACCCTCCGGGAGGAGGGCAACAACGTGCCCGTCATCATCCTCACCGCCCGGGAGGAGGAGGCCGACAAGGTATCCGGTCTTGAGATCGGCGCCGATGATTACATTACCAAGCCCTTCTCCATGCGGGAGCTGATCGCCCGGGTGGGAGCCAACATCCGCCGCACGGCTATGAACACCGCCGCCGCGGCCACCGCTGCGGCCACAGCCATGCCGGTGGCAGGGGACCTCTCCATCGACACGGACAGCCATCAGGTCTTCCGGGACGGCAAGCCTTTGGAGCTGACCACGCGGGAATATGAGCTGCTGACCTTCCTGGCCAGCCATCCCAATAAGGTCTACTCCCGCATCGACCTGATGGAGCAGGTCTGGAACTACGGCTACGTGGGCGACGATCAGCGGACTGTGGACGTGACCGTCCGGCGTCTGCGGGAAAAGATCGAGGAAAACCCCGCCAGCCCCAAATACATCCTCACCCGCCGGGGCGTGGGGTACTATTTCGCGGTGTAATCCCCACCGGCTCCGGTGACGTTCCTTGCGTTCTTCTCATGTTTTGAAGAGGACACAGGGATCTTCTCCGGGACGCGCCCGCCCCCGCACACGGCGGGCCGTACAGTTTTCAGATCCTTTGAACACCATAAAGGCGGTGATTTTTTGTTCCGCAGCTTACATATGAAGCTGACGCTGATCCTCCTGCTGCTGATCACATCCCTGATGGCGGTGGTAGGCGCGTTCCTGACCACCAGCGTCACCAGTTTCTATATCGACAGCTTTTATCAGCAGATGAGCAGTGCCTTCGGCGCGGACCGCCGGGAGTTTGTGGCGGACCTCCGCAGCGCCGCCGCTCAGCCAGACGGCGCTGAGCGTATTCAGGAGATCATGGAGGTCAATGCCGGTATGCTGGGCATCGACTACCGCACCCGGAACTACTATGTGCTGGACGGCACCGCAGGCAGCTTTCTGGCCGGCAGTGCTGAGTCCTCCGACCTGCCCCGGGAGCAGTCTGCTAATCTTCTGACCGCCCGGAACGCGGTTTCCCGAAAGGACGCCTCTACCGTAGGCGATGAAAGCGATATCTCTGCCGACTACATGGATGTGGCCATCCCCATCTTCGGCGGTGACAACGCCTTCATCATCTACATTCTGGATAACAAGGACACGGTATCCGATCTGAATAACCAGCTTTTCCAGATCATCATGCAGGCGCTTATCATCGGCCTTCTCATCTCCGTGCTGCTGAGCTTCCTGCTCTCCAAGACCATGGTGGGCCCCATTGAAAAGCTGACCATCGGCGCAGAACGGGTGGCCGCCGGTGATTTTGACAGCGAGCTGCCGGTGGAATCCACCGACGAGATCGGTATTCTCACCGGAACGTTTAACGAGATGGCCGAGGTCCTGCAGTCCACACTGGCTGCCGTGGAAAACGAGCGCAACAAGCTGGATACCCTGTTCCTCCACATGACCGACGGCGTGGTGGCCTTTGACCGGGAGGGGCACCTCATCCACTGCAACCCCGCCGCCACGGAGCTTTTGCGGCGATCCATCGATCCCAGCTGCACCTACGAGGAATTGCTGGGCGACCTGCATCCCTTCCAGAACGTGCTGGCCCTCCAGAAACCCAACTACATTGAAGATGAGTTGGTGGTGGGAGACCGGACCCTGGCCCTCTACCTCACGCCCTTCTCCGACAAGGCCCAGGGCGGCGTTCTGATCCTGCTCCATGACGTGACGGAACAGCACCGGAATGAGGAACGGCGCAAAGAATTCGTGGCCAACGTGTCTCACGAGCTGCGGACCCCCCTGACCAACGTCCGCAGCTACGCCGAAACCATCCGGGATGCCGGAGATGACATTCCCCGGGAGATGGAGAACAATTTCCTGGACATCATCATTACGGAAACGGACCGCATGACCCACATCGTTCAGGATCTGCTGACCCTCAGCCGACTGGACGCCGGCAGCACCGAAATGGTGTTCACCCGGTTCCCCTTCCATGACGCCATTGAAAGCGTGGTCCGCTCCAACAGTCTCAACGCCAAGCAGCGGGGCCATGAGCTGACCTATGTGCCGGAGGGAGAGCTGCCCCTCATCACCGGCGACCGGAGCCGTCTGGAGCAGGTGATGATGAACATTCTCGGCAACGCCATCAAGTACACTCCGGACGGCGGACACATTCGCGTCACCGCCGGAGCCAGCCCCGACACCGCCTGGATGGAGGTCCGGGATGACGGCATCGGCATCCCGGAAAAGGACAGGGAGCGTATTTTCGACCGCTTCTACCGGGTGGATAAGGCCCGTTCCCGGGAATCCGGCGGCACAGGCCTTGGACTATCCATCGCCAGAGAGATCGTCCAGCGGCACCACGGCACCATTTCCCTGGTCCCCCATGAGGGACCGGGCACCACGGTCCGTCTGGAGCTGCCCATCACCCAGCCCGCCCCCGGCGCACCGGAGGATACGGCAGAAAACACGTCGGCTCAGCAGTAATTTCAGCTTTTATCAGAAAGGAGGGACCGGCCATGCGCTACCGGGATTTTATCCAAAATATCACCATCACGTTTCTGGCGCTGCTGTCCCTGTTCCTCTTTTCCAGAACGCAGTTTTTCCAGTTGGGCGCTGCCGCCGGCAGCGGCACCTGGCAGCGGCTCACCGCTCCTGTCAGCGACCAGATCTCCGATGCCCCCGCCTCCGATACCCTGTCCGCCCCGGTGCGGGCGGCCGTCACCGGAGAATACGGCCGGTATGGCAGCATCTCCCTCACCACGGACAGCGAGAGCTTCACCCCCATCAAAACACTGCTGCGGGAGGTTCTTGGGTCTGCCCGCAGCCGGATGGATTCCAGTGCTGCCGCCTTCCGGTCGGCTTTGGGAAAACCGTCAGTCTACTGTGACTTTTTAGAGCCCCTGCCGGTGTCCTATCTGGCGGACCTCATGGGTATCACCGCAGAAAGTGAGCTTTCCGTCCGCGCTCTGGCCGCAGCGGAGCAGAACGGTCAGGTGGTCCTGCTGCTGTGGGACGGCGGATCCCGCTATTACCAGTGCGTCACTGCCGTGCAGCCCTCTACCCTGACGGAGGTACTGGATCACTTTGAGCTGGGCGTTACCGCCTTTGCTTTTGAGGATCTCAGCGGATACGGCCAGCATCTGGCCCCTCTCTCCCTGTTTCCGGACCCTCTCCCTGAGCTGCCCCAACTGACGGTGACGGAAAGCACCGTTTCCACAGAGACGCTGCTCTCCGTTCTGGGCTTCAACCCCCACACCAATTCCCGCTATACCGACGCCGGCGGCGCGGAGGTAGTGGTGGAGGGAGACCGGGTCATCCGCATCAGTGGCAGCGGCACCTTCTCCTACACCAGCGGCGGCGAAACGGTCCTCTCCGTAGAAAGTGCCGGGGGCCTTCCCATGCCTCGGGAAGCCGTCTCCGGTGTTCTGGAGCTGTTGGATCAGTTGATCCCGGAGGGCGATGCCCGGCTGTATCTGCAGAAGTGGCAGCAGTCAGAAACCGAGACTTTCTTAACCTTCGGCTACCAGTCCGGCGGCGTTCCCATCCGCTTCGCGGACGGCTCCGCTGCCGCTGAGGTGACGCTTTCCGGCAATACGATCTCCGCTCTGTCCCTGCGTCCCCGGCAATACAGCGCTGCCAGCTCCGCCTCGCCTCTGCTGCCGCTGCGGCAGGCTATGGCCATCGCCGGGAGGACAGAGGGGGCCGAGCTTTCCATCGGCTATGCCGATACCGGCGTCTATCCGCTCTCTGCCGTCTGGCTGACGGATTGACATCACACTTTCTGAAAGGAGTTGAGCGGCTACGGAACGCTATCGCCTGAAAAACATCATCATTCTGATCCTGGCGCTGCTCAGCGCCTTTTTACTGACGTCTCTGGCCATTCGGGGCAACGAGGAGCGGGTGGCCCGCCGCACCCAGCAGCAGGAACTGGTCTCTCTGTTCGCGGCGGACGGCATGACGCTGGACCCCGCTCTGATCCCCACGGACACCGCCGTTTCCACCTATGCGTTGATCCGGGATGAGACAGCGGAGCGAAAGGCCGCCACCTTTCTTCTGGGAGATAATCTGGAGCGCACCACTCAGGGCGGCGGCATTTACACCTACACCAGCCAGCAGGGCGCCGCCGCCTTCCGGGACACCGGCAGCTTTGACGCCGCCGGTTCTCTGTCACAGGAGAACGCGGAAGCATTTTGTCGGGATTTCTGCAAGGCGTTTTCTTACGATACGCCGATATTTACACTGGATGAAACGGGCAGCGGCACTGCAACGGCTGTCCGCCTGTGGAACGGTACGCCGGTGTTCAACGCCGCCGTCACCTTTACCATCGATCAGGGCCGCGTCCTGTCCGCCAGCGGCGCTCTGCTGCCGGAGACCGGCGCGGAGACCTCCTCCGGGCAGAAGCCCCTCTCCGCCTTCGCCGCCCTGACTGCCTTTCAGCAGATGCGCCACGCCTCCAGCTCCGTGGTGTCCTCCATCACGGAGGTCAGTCTCTGCTACGAGCTGCAAAGCACCACCGCCGCTCCCATGGCGCTGGTTCCCTCCTGGCGGATCGTCACGGATACGGCAACTTTTTATGTAAACTGCATTTCCGGTACCGTCCGTCGGGCATAAAATTGTTTGAATTTCATATTTTGTCAGGAATCGTTTGCTTTTTCAGGCAAAGTATGCTATACTGACGCCGATCATAATGAGTGGTACTGTCCACTTTTTTCTCAGGGTGCATGAAGTGCCGGCCCGACGGACAAACTAATCCCGGCGCAAGGCTTTCTCCCCGCAAAAGAATACCTGAAACGAGGTCAGAACGTTGACAAAATACATCGTACACGGAGGCAAGCCTCTGTTCGGCGAGGTGGAGATCAGCGGCGCGAAGAACGCCGCCGTTGCCATTATTCCCGCCGCCATTCTGGTGGACGGCGTCTGCCGCATTGAAAACATCCCCCAGATCTCCGACGTTACCGCGATTTTGAAGATTTTGGAGCAGCTTGGCGCGTCCATCCGCTCCATCAACCGCCACACGGTGGAGATCGACAGCCGCCATATCCACACCACCCGGACCTCTTATGAGCTTTCCCGGAAGCTCCGGGCTTCCTACTATCTCATCGGCGCTCTGCTGGGCCGTTTCGGCCGGGCAGAGGTTGCCATGCCCGGCGGCTGCAATTTCGGCGGCGTCCGCCCCATCGACCAGCATGTAAAGGGCTTTTCCGCTCTGGGTGCCGGTGTCACCACGGAGGGCGGCTATATCAACGCCATTGTGGAGTCCGGCCGTCTCACCGGAGCCAACATCTATCTGGATGTGGTGTCCGTAGGCGCTACCATGAACATCATGATGGCCGCCGCGCTGGCTCAGGGGGACACGGTGATCGAAAATTGCGCCAAGGAACCTCACATCGTGGATCTGGCCAACTTCCTGAACTCCATGGGCGCCGACATCCGGGGCGCCGGTACGGATACCATCAAGATCCGGGGCGTGGAGCGGCTGTCCGGCGGCTCTTATGCCATCATTCCCGATCAGATCGAAGCCGGTACCTATATGGCTGCCGTGGCCGCCACCGGCGGTCAGATCCTGGTGAAAAACATCATTCCCAAGCACATGGACTGCATCACCGCCAAGCTCCAGGAGTGCGGTGTAGAGGTGGAGGAGCAGGATGATACCCTGCTGGTACGCCGTACCGCCCGCCTGAAAAAGGCCAACGTCAAGACCCTGCCCTATCCCGGCTTTCCTACGGATATGCAGCCCCAGATGACCACCGTCCTCACCCTTGCTCAAGGGACCAGTCTGGTGACCGAGGGTGTCTGGAGCAGCCGCTACCGCTATGTGGATGAACTCAAACGCATGGGTGCCCGTATTCAGGTGGATGACAAGACCGCCGTGGTAGAGGGCGTGGAAAAGCTCACCGGCGCACCGATCCAGGCTTATGACCTGCGGGCCGGCGCGGCTCTGGTCATCGCCGCTTTGGCGGCAGAGGGCGAGAGCGAGATCTCCAACGTGCAGTATATCGAGCGGGGCTATGAGGACATCATCGGCAAGCTCCGGGCTCTGGGCGCGGACATCCGCGCCGTGGAGGAGCCGGACGAGGATGCCCTTTCCACTGCGCAAATCAGCTGAACTTCACGTCCGTCAGGGAGTGTGTCGGCCTTGACCGGCCCGTTCCCCGGCGGACGTTTTTCAAAAGAGAGGTATTTTCTTGACCACCGTACATACGCTTGCCAGCGGCTCCTCCGGAAACGCCGCTGTGCTCTCCTGCGGAGACACCCATCTGCTGATCGACGCCGGGATCTCCTGCCGCCGGATCACCGCAGCTCTGAAAGAACTGGGACTGACCCCGGCAGACCTGACGGCTATTCTGATCACCCACACCCATTCCGACCATATCTCCGGGCTGAACACCCTTCTGAAAAAGACAGCCTGCCCGCTTCTTGCCACCCCCCGGACCTGCCGAGAGCTCAGCTGCCGGGTAGAGGGGATCGACCCCCGGCTCATGGGACTGGACAGCCCCATCACCTTGGGAGAGATCGATATGCAGCCCATCCCCACCTCCCATGACGCCCCCGGCTCCTGCGGCTGGCGGCTGGACACAGAGAGCGGCAGTGTGGGTTTTCTCACCGACACCGGCTACGTCACCGACGAGGCGCTGGATCTGCTGCCCGGCGTGGACTTTGTCATTTTAGAGTCCAACCATGATGTAGAGTCTCTTTGCTCCGGCCCCTATCCCTATTACCTGAAGCAGCGTATTTTAGGTTTGCAGGGTCACCTGTGCAACGAGGACGCCGCCCAGTTCGCCGTCACGCTGGCGGAAAACGGCGCCAGTGATATCGTTTTGGCCCACCTGAGCCGTGATAACAACACCCCCACTATGGCGCTGAACGCCGCAGCCGCCGCGCTGGACGGTGCCGGACTGGCTCCGGAACTGTCCGTAGCGCCCCGGGACACCGTCGGCCCGTGTCACATCGTCAGAAGGAGGGCCTTATGCAAAAGATGACCATTCTCTGCACCGGCAAGCTGAAGGAAAAATTCTATCTGGACGCTGTTGCGGAATACGTCAAGCGGCTGAACCGGTTCTGTAAATTAGAGATCATCGAGCTGCCGGAGGAACGGCTGCCGGAGAATCCCTCCCCCGCCCAGATCGAGGCGGCCCTCTCCAAGGAGGCCGACGCTGTCCGGGCCAAGCTGCCCAACGGCTGTCTGGTGATCGCCATGTGTGTGGAGGGGCGGGAGCGCTCCAGCGAGGAGCTGGCCCGCTATCTGGCGGACAGCGCCGCTCAAGGTGCCAGCCACATCGTCTTTCTCATCGGCAGCTCCTTCGGAATGCACGAATCCTTGAAGCGGCAAGCCACTCTGCGGCTGTCCATGTCCCCCATGACCTTTCCCCACCACCTGCTGCGGGTAATGCTTTTGGAGCAGATCTACCGGGCCTACCAGATCAATGCCGGAAGCCGATACCATAAGTAAAATTTCAAGCGGACACACAGAACACTGTTGATATGATATAAGGAGGTACTTGCAAATGGATTTCATGCAGGAATACGAGAAGTGGCTCCACAGCCCCGCCCTCTCTCAGGAGGAACACGCCGAGCTGGAGTCTATTAAGGACGATCCCAAGGAGATCGAAAGCCGATTCTTCGGCCCGCTGGAGTTCGGCACCGCCGGTCTCCGGGGCACTATGTGCACCGGTTTACATAACATGAACATTCATGTGATCCGCTGGGCCACTCAGGGCTTTGCCGACGTCATCGCTGCCGAGGGTGAGGAGGGCAAGCACCGGGGCGTGGCTATCTGCATGGACTGCCGCAATCACTCTATGGAGTTCGCCCAGGCCGCCGCCGAGGTCTGCGCCGCCAATGGCATCCACGTCCGCATTTTCGACTCCCTGCGGCCCACCCCGGAACTGAGCTTCGCCGTCCGGGAATACGGCTGTCAGGCGGGCATCAATGTCACCGCCAGCCACAATCCAAAGGAGTACAACGGCTACAAGGTCTACTGGTCCGACGGTGCGCAGCTTCCCCCCCACCACGCCGACGCCATCGCCAAGCGGTTGGAGGAGATTGACATTTTTGACGGTGTGAAGCGGATGGACTTTGAGGAAGCCGTAAAGAGCGGTCTCATTGAGGCCATGGGTGACGAAACGGACCGGAAGTTCATGGCCAATGTCACCGCCATGATCAACGACCGTGAGACCGTTGCCAAAGTAGCGGACACCTTCAAGCTGGTCTACACGCCCTTCCACGGCTGCGGCTACAAGCTGGTGCCGGAGGCGCTGACTGCGCTGGGCATCAAGCACCTGATCCCCGTGCCGGAGCAGATGGTCATCGACGGCAATTTCCCCACGGTGGTCTCTCCCAACCCGGAAAACCCGGAGGGGTTCTATCTGGCCATCGATCTGGCCAAAAAGAATGACGTGGACTTCATTCTGGGCACCGACCCGGACAGCGACCGGGTCGGCATCATGGTGCGGAACCATGAGGGCGAGTTCCAGCCCGTCACCGGCAACCAGACCGGCGTGCTGCTGCTGGATTATCTGATCGGCGCCATGAAGCGCTCCGGGAAGATGCCCGCCAACCCCGTGGCCCTCAAAACCATCGTCACCACAGAAATGGCCCGGAAGGTGGCGGAGAGCAACGGCGTAAAGTGCTTCGATACCTTCACCGGCTTCAAGTTCATGGCGGAAAAAAAGAACGCCTTGGAGGAGTCCGGCGAGGGTAAGGTCATCTTCTCCTATGAGGAATCCTATGGCTATATGCTGGGTGATTACGTCCGGGATAAGGACGCCGTCACTGCCTCCATGCTGCTGACGGAGATGGCCGCGTGGTATGACGCTCAGGGCATGACCCTCTTTGACGCACTGAATGCCCTGTATGAAAAGTACGGCTGGTACGCAGAAAAGACCCACAATCTGGTGATGCCCGGTCTGGACGGTCTCCGGGATATGGCGAAGCTGATGAAGGATCTCCGGGAAAATCCCCCAACGGAGATCAGCGGCGTCAAGGTCATTGTCCGGAAGGATTATACCGACGGCAGCGTGATCGACTGCGTCACCGGCGCTAAGAGCCGCATGGAGCTGTCCGGCTCCAACGTGCTGCGGTATGAGTTGGAAGACGGCACCGTCATTCTGGTGCGTCCCTCCGGCACGGAGCCGAAGATCAAGGTCTACATCCTGACTCAGGGAGCCGATGCTGCCGCGTCCAACGCCAATCTGGAAAAGTACGGCCGGTGGGTGGCCGCTCTGAAGCCTTGATCAATTACACAAACTTAATTAAGCCGGTGCCCGGAAACATAGTTTCCGGGCACTTTTTTGCGTTTTCTAAGGTATTCTCCGCAATTCGCAGGTCTTTCCAGATTCTTTGAAGCTGTGTTTGCGTTTTTCGCCGCAATTTGGTTCGGCACTTAAAGCGCTGCGGCTCTCCGCGTATAGGAAAGCGTCCGCCGAACGGCGGACGCTTAAGACTGTCGATAAAGTGGTAAATTCTCCGCGACGGTAAGGAAGGGTGTCCTGTGCCATTGAAATCCTTAGTTTTCAGAACTTTTATAAAGTTCTGAAAACTTGCTCATCGGGGTGAAAAGTCTTTTCACCCCGATGAAGCGTCCGCCGAACGGCGGACGCTTTTTATGGTTTTCCAAACTCAGACGTTGGCAGTCTCCCGCGCCGCGTCTGCTTCAGTTTCCGATTCCGCGGCAAGCTTTGTCGAATCGGCTGCCTCCGCAGGCTCCGTTGTCTCGGTCTGCTCCGTTCCCTTTTCCGGCAGCGCCGCTTTTTCTTTGCGGGCAGGCAGCTTTTCAGAAGCTGCTTTCAAAGCCTTGGCGGCTTTGGACTCCTTCTTAGGCTGCTCGGTCCGCCAGTGGAGGGTAGTCTTATTGAACATCGGCTCGCAGACATACAGCACGGCAGGCATCACGAACAGGCAGATGCAGGCGGAGATCAGAGCACCCCGGGCCAGCATGATGCAGATGGCGCCGATGAGGTCGATCGAGGACACAAAAGACACACCCAGGGTGGCGCAGAACATCACCAGCGCGCTGGTGATGATGGAAGCGTCCGCCGAATCCGCTGCGATGCGGATAGCCTCCTTCCGGTTCTTGCCGCTTTGCAGTTCTTCCTGGAACCGAGAGGTCATCAAAATGGCGTAGTCCACCGTAGCGCCCAGTTGCACGCAGCTGATGATGGTAGGTGCGATGAAAGGCGTGGAAGCGCCGGAGAAGTAGGAGAAGCCCTGATTCAGGAAGATCGCCAGCTCAATGGTGGCCACCAGCACCGCCGGAACGGTGATGGACTTGAACGCCCACGCCACGATGATGAAAATACAGGCAATGGACAGGTAGTTTGCCACCACGAAGTCCACGGCGGTGGTGTCGATCAGATCCCGGTACATGGCGCCCTCGCCGGTGATCATGGCGTTTTCATCATACTGCTTCAAAATGGCGGTCATCTCGTCCAGCTGGGCCGACACTGCGTCGGTGGCCGGAGAATAGCTGGAGTTCACCATCATCAGCTGATAGCCCCCCTGCTTGAGCATATCCTTTACCTCATTTGGAATGAAGAAGTCAGGAATGCCGGTACCCAGCATCTTATGGTAGGATACCACGGAGGTAACGCCCTTGACCTCCTCCATGCGGTTTTCGATGTCGCTCATCTCCGCCGGATTCAAATCGTCCCGCAGGACGATGAAGTGAGAGGTAGCCATATCGAAGTCGTTTTTCAGCTTTTCGTTGGAGACGATGGAGGGCAGGTCCCGGGGCAGGGACTCGTCCAGCTTGTAGTAGATTCCGGCGTGGGACTGGGCGTAGTAGGCCGGGATGAACAGGAGCACAAAAATCACCATAATGACCTTGTTATGCCGTAGGATAAAGCTGTTCACCTTGTCAAAGCTGGGCATCAGACTCTTATGCTTGTGCTTAGTGATCTGCTTATCGAAAATCAGCACCAGAGAGGGCAGCACCAGAATAACGGTAGCCACGCCCAGCACAACGCCCTTGGCCATAACGATGCCGATATCCCGGCCCAGCGTCAGCCGCATGACGCACAGGGCCAGAAAGCCCGCTACCGTGGTGAGGCTGGAGGAGGACAGAGAGCGGAAGGCAGCAACCACCGCCTGCGCCATGGCGTCCCGCTCGTCATCGTAGTTGGGGCGCTCCTCCTCATACCGGTGGTAGAGGAAGATGGAGTAGTCCATGGTGACGCCCAACTGCAAAACAGCGGCGATAGCCTTGGTGATATACGAGATCTCCCCCAGGAATATGTTGCTGCCGAAGTTGTAGATGACGGCAAAGCCGATGCTGGCCAGGAAGATAAAGGGCAGCACCGTGGATTCCAGCGTCACCATCATGGCAACCAGGGCCAGCAGCACCGCCAGACCCACGAAGATGGGCAGCTCGCTGTCCATCAGGTCCCGGGTGTCCTTGATGACCACGGAGAAGCCCGCCAGGAAGCACTTTTCATTACAGGCCCGCCGGACCTGCTCGATGGCCTCCATGGTCTCGTCCGAGGCGCCGGGGTGGCTGTACTGAATGATCATCATGGTAGCGTCTCCGGCGAAGAACATATCCCGGAAGTTGGCGGGGATCATGTCCGTGGGGATCTGGATGCCCATGAGGTTGCTGATCCAGATGGCATTGGAAACACCGTCAATGGCCTTGATGTCATTGAGCAGGCTGTTAGTATAGCCTGCGGGCATACTCTCCACCACCAGCATGCTGGTGGCCGCCATTTTAAAGGGCTCCTCCAGCAGCTTTTCGCCATGAGAGGATTCCAGGTCCTCCGGCAGGTAGGACAGAATGTCGTAGTTGATGCGGGTGGAAATATAGCCGATGGCGGCGGGAATCAGCATCAGTACCGCCATCATGGCCACCAGCTTCGGCTTGCGGGTCAACCATTTTGCGATTTTTTCCAGCATGGCCGATCAATCCTTTCCGCCGAACAGGCCGGTAATGGCCGCCCAGAAGTCCTTGAACATCTGCGCGACACGCCCCCAGAAGGTAGTCTGCACCTCCGCAGCGGCCTCAGCCTCCGTTTCATCCTCGTCCGGCATGGTGATCTCCTGAGTGCGGATCAAGATCTGAATGCTCTCAGGAGAGGGGTTGCGGCTGTCGGTGAGAGACACGGCCTCGGCGGTGGCATCCATCAGCAGAAGGTTGTTCACGTCGCCGGTATACTCATCCCAGGTGTCCTCGATGATGTCGCAGATGCTGGACTTGGCGTCCTTGATCTGTCCGGCGGTGCCCATGGTCTTGGCAGTGCTCCGCAGGACGGCCACCAGACCCTCCAGAGTCTGCTTGGTGCCGTCATCCAGCGTAGCGCCGGTGGATTTCATCAGGGCTTCCGTGTCGCTGATGAGGCCCTGCGTATCCCGGATGGTCTTGATGGCACTGGCGCTGAGGCTGCTGACGGTTTTTAGAGTATCCTGCAAAACCGGCTCGTAATCATCCAGGATGTCCTGCAGATCCTCCACATCATCCAAGATATCCCGGAGGTCCGCAGAGGAATGGCGGATGGCGGCAGACAGGTCCTCGGCACTGTTGAGCAGAGAGGACAGGTTTTCGATCCGGCCGCACAGAGCGCTGAGGTCGCTGATCACCTGACTGGTGGGATCCTTCAATCTATTCATCACATCTGCCAGTGACTTCTGAAGCTTGGCGATCTCCGCCATGGCGCTGTCCAGACCGCCGGAGATCAGGTCCACCACCGCACCGCCGACACTCTCACTGGGAGGCAGCGGCGCATCCGGTTCCGTTTCAGTTCCCGGGTTTTCAGGGTCAGGCGGATTTGGGGCGCCTGTGGGATCCTTTTGGGATCCGCCGCCGTTGTTCTCTCCGCTGTTCTCTCCGCTGCCGGTATTTGCGGAACCGTTTTCATCTGTGTTGGCGCCGCTGTCGCCAGTTCCGCTCCCGTTTCCGGTGTCCGTGGAAGAGCCTTCCACAGTTCCGCCCGTGCTTTCAGAACCGCTGCCGCCGGGTGTCTTTTCGGACGAACTGTCGGAATGATTGTCGGAGGACGCACTGTCTCCGCCAGAGGTGTCCTTCCCAGAACTGTCCTCGGGATCGTTGTGCAGCAGCTCACCGGAAAGGGTTCCGCCGCTGGCGGGAGTATCGCCGCCTTTCACCTTGCCGCTGGCATACACCAGCCACAGATCGTTCATCTGCTTGGCTGTGGCGGCACTCTGTCCCAGGACTTGCTGGCAGAACTGCTGGAAGGTCATTTGAGCCTTTGCCTGATAAGCGGTTTCCAGCTTGTTAATCCCTTTCTCCTTTATCGCCGCCTGCAACAGGGAAATCGTACCTTCCAACTCCGCGATTTTACTTTCAAGTGCATCAATCGTAGCTTTTAACTCAGCTTTCGCTACGGGATCTTCTGTCTGTCCCAGTTTTTCTTTGTACTCAGTCAGCTTTTTCCCACAGGCGGCAAGTCCCGTCTTTGCTTGCTCCAGATTTTCTATTACTGCCGCAGCGGTCGCTGCGGTTTCCCCCGCATTTTCGGTCCCCTTCAGCTCCAGCAAATCCTGATAGAAGGTCTTGCGGTCTTTTTCTACATAGGCGCTATGCGCTTCCTTTACTTGATTGACAGTAGTGGATCCGACGTTCTGGTTCTTGTCGATGGTTTCATCGAGTTTGCCGGAGGTGTCCTTTACGGTGCCGCCCAGAGCCTCCTGCAGCGCCTTCAGGCTTTTGCGTAGGCTGCCCAGCGCACTGAACACCTTGCGCGCATCGCCGGTGCCGTCTTCCAGATCTCTCAGCGCACTCTCCACATCCTTCAGATCACCCTTCAGGTCGGAGACTGTGTTGGCCATGCTGCGCAGGGTGGACTTGGAATCAGAAATTGTCTTGCTGAGGGCTTCGATCTGCCCCTCCACCGGCTCCAGCACATCCGTCAGATTGAAGAGATCCTCCCGCAGAGCGTCCGTTCCGGAATAGATCACGCCCTTGCCGTCGGAGAAAATACCCCGGGCCTTATTCAGCTGCTCCAGACCGTTGGCAGAGGCGTTCAGGCTGCCGGTCATGGCTGTCATGGCGTCCAGCAGGGAATCAATGCTGCCGGAGAGCTTGTTATAATTGTCCTCCAGATCGTCCTTCCGCTCAGAGAGCTTGGCGATCTCCTCCAGCTGGCTCAGAGTAGCCGGAACCATCAGGAAGGTCATGCCGCCAAAGGCGAAGTCCTCGCTGCCTACCCGGATCGTATAGTGGCATTCCTCACCGGGCAAACCGAGGAACAGCACCGCCCGCAGGTTGCCGATCAGCTGCACCTGGGCGCCGGGGGCCTCCAGAGACAGAATGTCGTCCTGATTGAAAATGGTCATGGCCTCCAAGGTGTAGTTGTTCCGGGCGTACTCGCTGGCCCGTTCATTGGGTACGATATCCAGACGGATTTCCACCACGCCGGCCTGTCCCGCCAAATCCTCTGCCTTGGTAGGCACACCGTTGAGGGTATAGCTCATGGAGATCGTCCAAGGAAGCTGCTGGAAGGGCTTTGTGGTTTTGCCCTCAAAGTAGAAGGTCCCGGGCAGGGTCTTTTCGTCCAGCCGGAAGGTGGTCATGCCGCCGTTCCGGGCAGGCACCGTGCCGTCGGTCAGGTTGATGATCTCATCGTAATCGCCGTAGTCTGTCAGCGTGGCAATACCGTTGGTGCGGTAGCTCTTCACCACACTGCCGTCGGTGAGATTGCCGTAGTAGTCCGTCATGGCGTAGTAGGCCTCGTCATAGGTGGCGGTCACGCCATCCCCGATGGCGGCCGCCGGGATGGAGCCCAGCACCATCAGGGCGGACAGTGCGCAGCTTCCTACACGCAGAAGCTGTCTTTTCGCGGTTTTCACTGGATTTCGCATCTTACTTTCTTCCTTCTATTTAAATTTTGCAGAATACAGGTCAAAACTGCGCCGGGAAGCGCAGATCCGTCCGCTCCCACGGCATCCCCCGGCCGTTTTCTCCGAAGGGGCCGTAAGCGGCCAGTCCCCGGTAAATCGGCCGGGTCAGCCCGAACCGTCGGATCACCACGCCGGGCCGCATATCCACATGGTTCTCCAGCCAGACCGCCAGCGTCTCATCGCGGATCATGCCTGTGCCGAAGGTGTTCACCGACACGCTGACGGGGTCCGCAAGGCCGATGGCGTAGGCCAGCTGCACCTCGCAGCGGTCCGCTAAGCCTGCCGCCACCACGTTTTTCGCCAGATACCGGGCCAGATAGGCCCCGGTGCGGTCCATTTTTGTGGGGTCCTTTCCTGCCAGAGAACCACCCCCATGGTGGGCTGCGCCGCCATAAGCGTCCGACACGGCTTTCCGCCCGGTGAGGCCGGCGTCCCCGGCGGGGCCGCCGATGACGAACCGGCCCGTGGGGTTGATATAAAGCAGAGGCTCCTCGTCCGTCAGCGCCGGGGGCAGCACCGGCAGAATCACCTCCCGCCGCAGCACCTCCCGCAAGGCATCCGTGCGAACATTGGGTGTATGCTGTGCTGAAAGGACCACCGTAGTGATCCGGGCGGGACGACCGTCCTCATAAGCCACGCTGACCTGAGCTTTGCCGTCCGGCATCAGCCAGGGCATTCCCCCGGAGCGCCGCATGTGATCCAGCCGCTTCACCAGCGCCCCTGCCAAAGTGACCGGCAAGGGCATCAGTTCCGGGGTCTCCCGGCAGGCGTAGCCGGTCATGATCCCCTGATCCCCGGCGCCGGTATCCTCCGCCGAGCGGTGGCTGACGCCCTGAGCGATATCCGGTGACTGCGGATGAAAGCGGATCTGAATGTCACAGTGATCCGCATCCAAGCCCAGTCCGGGGCGGTCATAGCCGATGTCCCGCAGTACCTCCCGGGCCACAGCCTCGTAATCCGGTTCCTGCCGGGCGCTGATCTCTCCGAACAAGAGCAGGTGATTTTCCCATACGGCCGTCTCGCAGGCAGTTCTTGCCTCCGGGTCCTCCGTCAGCAAGGCGTCCAGCACCCCATCGGCCACCTGATCGCACAGCTTATCCGGGTGGCCTCTGGTCACAGCTTCCGATGTCAGAACGTGCCTCATATTGCACCTCTTCCCCCTCAAAGCGCCCAATGCGCCCTTTTTCTCCATACTGAAAGTGTAACATGTTTCCTCCGGCGCCACTATGGGCATATCCGCCGCCTGTGCCTAATGGTATGGGAAAACGCCCCGCAAAAGTTCAGGCAAAATTGCCTCCGTGCCTAAAGCCTTAAAGATTTCGTTAAAAACTCGCACTTGAGACTGGTCCGGTTTCCGTGTATAATGGATATGAAAAAGGAAATTTGTTTCAAAAGGAGCGGGCTATGGCGCAACAGACAAAAAATGCCATCCGGCGGGCCTTTATCCAACTGCTGAACGAACGCCCTCTGGATAAAATTTCCATCAAAGACATTGCGGAAAAGGGCGCTGTGAACCGCAACACCTTCTATTACTATTATGCGGATATCTACGCACTGGTAGAGGACATTCTTCAGCTGGAAATTCAGGATTTTCAGTCCAAGCTGCGCCGGTATGACAGCTGGCAGGAAGCATTCCGGGACGCTACGGCCTTTGCCTCCCAGAACAAGCGGGCCGTGTATCATCTCTACAATTCGGGCAATCAGGAAACGCTTCGGCGCTACTACCATAAGGTGACATTAGCCGCCATGACCTCCTATATCCGGGATCAGGCCGAGGGCCTCCCGGCGGATGACGAGGATATCCGTGTCCTGTCGGAATTCTATGCCGCCGCTCTGTCCGGGCTGACCGCCCTGTGGCTGCAAAACGGCATGAAATATGACACCGATGCCTACATCGACCATCTGGGGCACTTGCTGGACGGCAATATCCGCCGTGCTCTGGAACGGAGCTGCCAGGATTCCGGCCAAGCATAAAAGCATCCACCCGTCAATGACGGGTGGATGCTTTTTATGTCTGAAGCCGGTTGCTTTTTCCGCTGTCGGCATAAGCGGACGTTCCGCTTGGAACATCTGCGGTTGTTTATCCCTTCTTCCCGGCGGATCTCTCCGCCTTTTTTCCGTTCCGCAGAAGGCTCTTCTCCGTTTCTTCCTGAATGCCCTCCAGCGTCATCCGCAGGTTGCTCATAAAGAGGATGCTCATAAATTTCAGCAGAGCCTCCCGGGTCTCCTTGTCCAGATCCTTCAAGGCCCGGACCATAGGCCGCACCGCTTTGAAGCTGTCTGCCTTCAGGTCCGTCAGGGTCTGGGCACCGGAGGCCTCCAGCACCTGAAAGGCGCTGTCCACAAATTTTTCTCGCTGCTCCACCGTCAGTCCCTGCACCCAGCCCCGCAATTCCTGATCCGTCAACTGAGCCTGCCGGGTAACACTGTGAAGCCGAACAAAATGATTTCCCAGCACCTCCCAAGAAAATCCATCATGCTGCATGAGACCCTGCTGGCTGCTGTCCACCACGGTGTAGTCCTCCTCGTGCTCCAGCAGCATCCCTACCACGGAGGATTTGGGTACGATGGTGTGGATACGCTCCGCCAGCCGGATATGCCGGGGCAGAGACAGAATATCCTCGTGAAAGCCGGGGCCGTCATTGGACCAGACGGCGGCGATCCGCCGCTGCACCGCCGTAGGGCAGAACACCCCCGCCCACACTGCCAGATTGCCGCCCTTGGAATGGCCGCCCAGCCGCAGCTTGATCCGGGGGTACTGATGGGCCATGGCCTCCGTGTATGTCACTGCCATTTTCTGAGCGGGGACCTCCCGCATACAGCTCAGATAGAAATCCTCTTTCCACCCTGCCAGCGTATCGTCGGTACCCCGGAAGGAGAGGTAGACGGTGCCATCCCCGCACTCTGCCGCCAGCGCCGCGAATTGCTCCGCCTTCACCGTGTCCAGATGGTCCACAAAGCCGTTGAGCTTCATGTCCCGGAACCGGGGCGAGGCTGCCGCCCGGCGCAGCAGCTCCGGAATCTGATTGGGCACCAGAACGCCCATGTCGATGGGCCGGCCTTCCGTTTTGGCAAAATACGCCTCCGCCGCCTTCCACAGGGGCACGGCCCTCCCCTCGCCGGGGCCGGGGACGATGCCGCCGAAGTCCACGAAGGACAGCTCCGCCAAGATCAGGTTATCCACTTCGTTAAACGGATCCTGCGCCAGCGTCAGATCCCCCCGCCAGTCCAGATAATCCAGAATATTCGCCATAGCCGTCCCCCCGTTTTCGTTTTGATGAGGGTATTATATCCGCTTGCACTGCGACTTACAAGGTGATATTTGTAAACTTCGCTCAGCATGTCGAAAAAGTCTTTTCGCCCCGCTGAGCAAGTTTTCAGAATCTCATAAAAGTTCTGAAAACTTAGGATTTTAATAGCGCAGGACACCCTTCTTGGGTTTCCCGCGCACACCCTTCCTTACCGCCGCAGAGAATTTACCACTTTATTGACAGTCTCAACTTTGTTCTAAGGCCCGCCGCCCCCTCATAGGATGGAGCATCACAACCGAGAGGTGGACGAGATGACAAATCAAACCCGAAACGAAGTGCTTTTGGAGGGGATCCCCGTGGGTGCTCCGGAGCCATCCCATGAAAATCACGGCCAGCTTTTTTACCGTCAAATCCTGGAGGTCCCCCGGCTGTCCGGCACGGCGGACCGTCTGCCCCTGCTGGTGCGGCAGACACAGCTGCCGCTGCTGAAAGAGGGCGTTCCCCTCCGGGTAGAGGGACAGCTCCGCTCCTTTAACAACCGGTCCGGCCCCGGACGGCGTCTCGTGTTGACGGTGTACGCCCGGTCCCTTCAGCCGGGGCTGGGAGAGCCGGTCAACCGCATCCTGCTGGCCGGGACATTGTGCAAGCCGCCTATCTACCGGCGGACGCCGCTGGGCCGCAGCATCAGCGATCTGATCTTAGCCGTGCCCCGGAGCTACGGCCGGGCGGATTACCTGCCGGTGATCGCGTGGGGACAGGTGGCGTCACAGGTGTGTACCTTGGAGGCGGGAGCGCCCTTGTCCCTTGAGGGGCGGATCCAGAGCCGGGTATATCGAAAGGTGACAGAAACCGGCCCGGAGGAGCGGACAGCTTACGAGGTATCCGTCATGCGGCTGCTGTCCCCGGAGGACGAACCATAAAAAACAGACGCCGCTTCATGCAGAAGCGGCGTCTGTTTTTCGTTGTTTTCTCAGTCGTTGGTGTAGTTGTCGAAATAGCCCTGAATGTAGACGATGGGGGTACCCTTGTCGCCGGAGCCGGAGGTCAGGTCGCACAGGGAACCGATCAGATCCGTCAGGCGGCGGGGGGTAGTGCCCTCGGAGACCATGTTGCCCACCAGAGAGCTGCCGTCCTTAGCGGCGATGCGGCCCTTGATGGCCTGCCGCAGCTCCTCGCCGTTCAGACCGGCGAAATCGTTATCTGCCAGATACTTCAGCTTCAACTCGTTGGGCGTGCCCTCCAGACCGGCGGTGTAGGCGGGGGACACCACGGGGTCTGCCAGCTCCCAGATCTTACCAACGGGATCCTTGAAGGCGCCGTCGCCATAGACCATGACCTCCACGTGCTTGCCGGTGGCGTCATACAGCTTCTTCTGAATGGCCTCCACCATGCTCTGGCAGTCGCGGGGGAACAGCTTCACCGTATCCTCGGTGGCCTTGTTGGTGCCCAGCAGGCCGTAGTTCTCGTTATAGCCGCTGCCGTTGACAGGGGCGGTGAGGATCTCGTCCAGAGAGAACACCTTTTCCGCACCGGCGGCGATCAGGCGGCGCTTGGTGCGCTTGCGGGTGTGGATGTCGCAGTTGATGACATTCTTGGTATAGGGCAGGATGGCCTTGGCGTCATTGGCGAAGATGACCTCCGTCTCCGCGCCGCAGTCCCGGATCAGGTCCATGTAGTAGGCCACATAGTCCACGCCAGTGAAGGGGTGCACGGTGTAGCCGAACAGCTCCCGGTATTTTTCCAGGGTCAGCACGTCCCGGTAGGGGTCCACGCCCTTTTCGTCCATCACATCCGGGTCGATCAGGTGGTTGCCCACTTCGTCGGAGGGATAGCTCAGCATGAGGACGATCTTCTTCGCACCCTTGGCAATGCCCCGCAGGCAGACGGCGAAACGGTTGCGGCTGAGGATGGGGAAAATAACGCCCACCGTTTCACCGCCCAGCTTTTCCTTCACGTCGGCGGCAATATCGTCCACGGAAGCGTAGTTGCCCTGAGCACGGGCCACGATGGCCTCGGTCATAGCCACTACGTCCCGATCCCGGATGGCAAAGCCATCCTCCGGCTGGGCGGCAGCCTCCAAAACGGACTTGGTGACGATCTCCACCAGATCGTCGCCGCTGCGGATAATAGGCGCCCGGACGCCCCGGGAAACAGTACCGACCATACGGCTCATAAATAACTCCAATCCGCCGCCATATGGCGGCACACATGATTTTAGCTTCAAACACAGGGCCTTTTGCCCCAGCTTATTCATTTTAACAGATAGGTTGACCTTTGTAAAATTAAAAAATGCACTTTCAGATATCAATTCTGCTTATATTTTTACCTATCGTATTTGTTGGTTTTATGATTCGCTATCCAAAAACACGGTTCGGCCGTCGATCCGGTCGCCCTCTACCGTTAATATACCGTAGGTAGGCCGCAGGCCCTTGCCCACAGTTCCCGGATTCAGGAACAGCGTTCTGCCCCGCTTGTCCACCAAAGGCTTGTGGGTATGGCCAAACAGAAAGGCATCTAAATGGTCCTGCTCTGCCTTCAAGCCCGCTGTCAGCAGGGAGGTTTTCACGCCGCAGGTGTGGCCGTGGCAGATCAACACACGGCAGTCCTCTAAAAACAGCAGTTTTTCCGCCGGCTCCTCCGGACGGCAGTCACAATTTCCGGGAACGTGCTCCATGGGAATGTCCGGATACCGTTCCGCCAGCCGTTCCGCATCCCGCCAGCAGTCCCCCAGATGGAGGATCATGTCGGGCTTTTCCCGTTCAACCGCCTCCTCCATATTGGATATCAGCCATGAGCAAAACTCCAAAAGAGTAGTAATTGCAATGGTTTCCAGTCATGGC
>ERZ836441.1189-NODE-1189-length-26776-cov-5.213914_pt1 | contig 26776 bp, 22 predicted proteins | sample MGYA00519686_ERZ836441 | MGnify/ENA primary metagenome ERZ836441 (study PRJEB31850, sample SAMEA3708800) | human gut metagenome | biome: human gut; feature: human-associated habitat; material: faeces | place: China | collected 2014 ... | reverse complement strand
GCAACAAAAATCGTCAGATGTCTTATCGTCATATCTATTGCTCCTTATATAGAAAATACCTATCATTTCTATAAAATAATATCATTTTTCAAATACATACTCAAGTGGTATATTATGAAATGCAAATCAAAATATGAAATGGGATGAGGGAAATATATGTCAGCATTAACAGTAAGTAAAGAGGACGAAAAAAGAGTAAAAGGAATGGGCTTTCTGAATAACAGAGGAACCGATCTGTTTTCTGCAAGAGTTCTCACGACAAATGGAAAAGTAACTGCAGCACAGCATCGCTGTATGGCAGATGCAGCAGAAAAATTCGGAAACGGTGAGCTTTTGTATACCACCAGACTCTCTGTGGAAATCCCAGGAATTCCTTATGACAAGATTGAAGAATTTCAGAAATTTATAGCGAAAGAAGGCCTGGTAACAGGTGGAACAGGGGCAAAGGTACGTCCTGTAGTGTCCTGCAAAGGAACCACCTGTCAGTATGGACTTCTGGATTCCTACGCAGTATCAGAAGAAATTTACAGACGTTTTTATGAAGGTTACAGGGAGGTTGCACTTCCACATAAATTTAAGATTGCTGTGGGGGGCTGTCCAAACAACTGTGTGAAACCAGACCTGAATGATGTAGGAATTATTGGACAGAGAATTCCAAACGTCAATGCAGATGTATGTAAAGGCTGCAAGAAATGTGCCATTGAGGCTGCCTGTCCAAACAAAGTGGCAAAGGTGGTTGATGGGAAGATTCAGATTGACAAAAACATATGTAAAAACTGCGGCCGCTGTGTTGGAAAATGTCCGTTCCATACCATTGAGGACGGCGCTTACGGCTATAAGATATACATAGGTGGACGCTGGGGTAAAAAAGTATCTCAGGGAAAAGCCCTTGGCCGGATTTTTACATCCAAAGAAGAAGCCCTGGATGTAATTGAAAAGGCCATTCTTTTCTTCCGTGACAATGGAATAAAGGGAGAACGTTTTGCGGAGACTATTGAGAGAATTGGCTTTGAAAATGTGGAGAAGCAGCTGTTGGAGCAGCTGTGAAAAGACGTTACCCGGGAGAGTCATTACAATTGGTGGAAATGCTCTGCACAGATAAAATAGAATTTGGAGGAAATATAACATCTATGAATACAAGAGAACAGATCCATGCATTATCTGAGGAAATGCTTGAAAATCTTGGAAAGCTGGTTGCCGTTGATTCCCAGCTTGGCACCCCGTCAGAGGGGAAACCTTTCGGAGAAGGACCGGCAGAGGCACTTGAGATCGGGCTTGAAATTGCCAGAGAGCTTGGTTTTAAAACCGTAAATCTTGATAATTACTGTGGTTACGCCGAAATGGGAGAAGGTGAGGAAATCGTAGGTATTGCAGGTCATCTTGATATTGTACCTGTAGGTGGTGACTGGACCTACGATCCATTTAAGCTGACACGAGATGGCGACCATGTATACGGACGTGGAACTACAGATGACAAAGGACCTGTAATTGAAGCTCTCTATGCGATGAAACTTCTAAAGGATTCCGGTGTGAAACTAAACAAAAGAGTCCGTCTGATCATGGGATGCAATGAGGAGACCGGTTCCAAATGTATGGCACATTATAATGAGGTAGAGGAAGAGTTATCCTGCGGCTTTACACCTGATGCAAATTTCCCATGTATTCATGGTGAAAAAGGCTATATGTCCATGATGGCATATTCCAAAAATACCAGAATTATCTCCATGAATGGTGGCTTTGTTTCTAATGCAGTATGCGATAACTGTACCACTGTGATTCCGGCGGAAGCTGGTCTTAAGGAGAAACTGGAGCAGATGCTTTCCGAAACAAAACTGCAGGAATATAAAGTTACGGAAGCCGAAAACCAGATCACCATTTATGCAAAAGGCGTACCGGCTCATGCCAGCACCCCGACACTTGGTATCAACGCAGCAGGTGTTACCATGGAATGTCTTGCAAAGGCAGGCTTTGAAGACGATTTTGTTAAATTTTATAATCAGCACATTGGAACTGCCTGTGATGGCTCCGGTGTTGGCCTTAAAATTGCCGATGAATTTGGTGAGCTGACCTTCTGCAATGGAATCGTAAAAACAGAGAATGGTGTGATTTCCTGCACCATCGACATCCGTGTACCTGTAACCTTCAAAAAGGATGATATTCTGAATCGTATAGAGGGTAATCTGGAAGATGAAAATGGCCGTATTGAGGTGGGGGAAATCGGTAATCCGTTGTTCTTCCCAAGAGAATCTCCGCTGGTAAATGCCCTGTACAAGGCTTATGTGGATGTGACTGGCGACACGGAGAACAAACCAATGGTAATTGGCGGTGGTACCTATGCCAAATCTCTGAAAAATATTATTGCATTTGGTCCGGAAAAGCTGGGTGTGGATTATCGTATTCACGGTGCAGATGAGTTCATTCTTGTTTCCGAGATGGAAGAGGCTGTGGAAGTGTATATGGAAGCAATTAAGAATTTGTTAGCAATTTAACCAAACCCAACAAGTTTAAATATAAAAATAAAAGAAGAAGTCCTCGAATGTTTCTGGCATCCGAGGGCTTTTTTACGTGATCAGGAAATTACTTTGTAATACTTCTTAAAAAAATGTCAATATCTGTATCAGAAATGACAATACCCGAATCGTTTTTTTATTGAAGAATGGCTATACGGCTGTCTGTATTGCCAGTCCACTGGCTTAGTTCGGTGCGTGTGCACTTCTGATCCCTTGCTATTACAGGATGATGAAAGACAGCGCACAGACTGCTTAAATTGTGGACTCCATATTGACTTGAAAAAACAGATATTTCTCGGTATTATTATTGGGAATATCTGTTTTTTTGTAAGAAAAATCGAAGAAAGATAATTTTTATACGGTTATGTCATTCGATGATAGCTGTTTAGAGGAAAAGGGAGAAATTTAAAATGAATGAAATTATAAAAAGTTTATATAATAGAAAATCCATGCGCGTATACGAAGAAAAGTCCATTCCGCAGGAGATGAAGAAGGTCATCCTTGAAGCCGCAGCCCAGGCGCCTACAGCAGGTTGTCAGCAACTTTATACTATTTTGGACATTACAGATGAAGAATTGAAAAAGGCTTTATATGAGACCTGCGACTACCAGCCATTTATTGCGAAAGCACCTATGGTACTGGTATTCTGTGCTGACTGCAAGAAGTGGTATGATGCATATCTGGAAGCTGGCTGTGAGCCAAGAAAACCAGGTATAGGAGACCTTATGCTTGCGGTGACAGACACGGCAATTGCCGCACAAAATGCAGTTGTGGCAGCGGAGAGCTTTGGTATCGGTTCCTGCTACATTGGTGATATTATGGAAAATTATGAGAAACAAAGAAGACTTCTGAACCTGCCTGATTATGTTTTTCCAGCTGTTATGCTGGTATTTGGTTGGCCCACCCAGCAGCAAAAGAATCGCTCTAAACCCCAGAGATGTGCACAGGAACATATTGTCCATGAGAATACCTACCGCAGTATGGACGACACTGAACTTCGCGAAATGTTGAGTCACCAATACAAAAATTCCACCTTCGAAGACTGGTGCAAAGCCTTCTGCAAAAGAAAATATAATTCCGATTTTTCAAAAGAAATGACACGGTCGGTGGGGGAATATCTGAAGCAGTTTGAGTGAATATTGCAGTTTTTAGAATTACTTATATCAGGGAAAAGGAGAACAATAGGATGTTCAGAATTGGAATAGCAGAGGATGATCCCTCATTCCAGAAGACAATTTCCGAATATATTGAGCGTTACAAAAAAGAAACAAATATAGATATCCAGGCGTCTTTTTTTCAAGATGGAAATGAATTGGTATTTAAATACGAACCCATATATGATGTTCTTTTACTGGACATTGAAATGCCAAAAATGAATGGTATGGATGCTGCCAGAGAAATCCGAAAAAGGGATCAAAGAGTGCTGATTATATTTATAACCAACATGGCGCAATATGCAATCAATGGTTACGAAGTGGGTGCCTTGGACTTTGTCCTGAAGCCTATAAAATATTTTTCTTTTTCTATGAAACTGGAAAAAGCCCTGAAGTCTGTGAAAGGCCAGGAGTCTGTTAATATTCTGTTGGAATACAAAGACGGGATGAAAAAAGTGTCCTCCGATGAGATTGTTTATGCGGAGATTCGTGATCACTGGCTGCATATTTTTACGGTAGATGAAGAATATCAGCTTCTTTCTACCATGAAAGAATTTGCGGCAAAATTGGCAGACTATCATTTTATTTGCTGTAGCAGTTCCTTTTGCATTAACATGAAATACGTCACAGATTTTCAAAAGGATATTATAACCTTGAATGATAAAACAGAATTAAAAGTCAGCCGATCGAAGAAAAAAGAGGTAAAACAGGCATTACTTGATTATTACAAAGGAGGGCTGCGCTGATGGTATCAGAAATTTTATCCCAAATTCCCATATACATAGGACATGCATTTTTTTCAATCAACGTGTTCCCAATCATACTGTTATTTTCAATTGGCATTCAGAAAAGAAAACACTTTGCATGGCGAATTGTCCTTGGCTTTCTGATATCCGTATGTTGTTCTGCGCCCTTTTCTCATGGGCTTTTTACATACATCATGCAGTTTACCTTGTTTGTATTCAGCAGTTATTTTGCATACGAAATTTCCTGGAAAGAGGCTTTGTATAGCGTTACATGTGCCTATGCAGTACAGCATATCAGCTATTGTGTATATCTGATTTTGTTTCGACCAGTTCATGGAATACCGGTTTATGCACCGGCATATATTGTGTGTGCAGTGTGCATTGCACTTTTGCTGTACTGGTTTATCGGAAGAAAATTACCTGAAAATGGACATTATGATGTGGATATTCGTTTCTCTATGATGTCGTTTTTCCTTATTATCATGCTCGCTCTGGGGCTTAGTATTGCAGCAGATACCATGTTTAATGCAGAAGAAAATAATCTCTATTACCTATGTAAAGCATACGATCTGATTTGTTGTCTGTTTGTATTATGGGAACAGATGGATTACAAAAATAAATTGAATAAACAGAGAGAGCAGGATCTGGAAAAACAGGTTCGGCTGAAACAAAAGGAATTGTTCCGGCTGAGACAGGATGATGTGGAGCGGATCAATCTGATCTGCCATGATCTAAAAAAACAGCTGGAGCCACTGAAGCTTTTCTCAGATGAAGAACAGCAAAAAGCATACTATGAACAGGTGTGTAAAACTATCCAGTCTTATGATTCTCAAGTGGAAACCGGAAGTAAAGTTCTGGATACTTTGCTGTCCCAGAAAAGACTGGTATGCATGAAAAATAACATAGAATTAACCTGTGTGGCAGACGGGAAGAAAATGGATTTTATATCTGCTGTGGATTTATATACTATTCTTGGAAATGTAATTGACAACGCAATTGAGAGTGTACTTATGGTTTCTGACGAAGAGAAAAAAGTGATTTCCACATCTATTTGGACCAAGGGAAATCTGCTCCTTATTCAGATACAGAATTATATGGAAAACGAGAAAATAAACTTTTCAGAAGGGCTTCCTGTGACTACAAAAAATGCACATGATGGTCACGGATATGGGTTGAAAAGTGTGCGAAAATGTGTGGAAAAATATAATGGAAGTATGGATATTACAGCGGAAAATCACATGTTCAGCCTGACGATTATTATACCTGTCGCAAAATAAAGTGCAAATTACGAAATCTGGAATGCCTGTTACGAAATCTTAAAATATCCTTTTTGAGTATGTGTTAAGCTCCTGACCATGATGAACGCGCGGTCATGAAAAGCAAAAAACAATATTTATTGTTGATCAAATGGGAGGAAACATATGAAAATCAAGAAGGAAATCACCCGTGGTCTGGGTGCTGTTTCAGCTTGTCTGCTTACAGTTGTGTCCATAGGAACTCCTGTGGCAGAGGCCTATGAGGGCAGACTAAACACAGTGCTTGGCATTGAAACTACAAAGACAGTTTCGGATGAAGGCTTAGATGTTGATACAGATTATTATAAAAGCGATTATGGAACTGATATTTATGATGGAGATAAGCTGCAGCAGCTGGAGGATGATGCGGCAGCACAGGCAGTTGCAGAACAGGAAGAAGGTTCTGTTCTTTTGAAAAATGACAACAATGCACTTCCACTGGCGGCTGGAAGCAGCATTACACTTTTTGGACAAAATTCTATTGAGAGTACGGAAAGTGTAGCTGGAAGTACAGGTTTTGGCGGTCCGCAATCCTACTCAGGACCTTTTTACAGTTATCATTCTACGGCTAATTCTACCCAGGAACTGGTAACTTATCTTGGAGCAATGGAGTCCGTTTATGATGTTAATCAGACAATGGTAAAGGCTTATCAGGAGAGCGGTTATATGCGTGTAAAATCTGTTGACGATCCGCAGATTGGAGAAGCACCAGCAGATTTTTACACAGAAAATCTGAAAAATAGCTGGCAGGATCAGTATAATGATGCAGCTGTTGTTATGCTTACAAGACAGGCAAGTGAGGATTGTGACCTTCTTCTTGAAGATTCAGAGGGAATCAGTCAGCTGGCTCTTCATCAGGACGAAAAAGATCTTTTGAATATGCTGAAAGAACAGAAAGAGCAGGGCGTATTTAAGAAAATTATTCTTCTTGTAAATTCTAACTGGGCTATGGAGCTTGGAGACCTGGATGATTATGATGTGGATGCATGCCTGTGGATTGGTTCCCCTGGTATTGTTGGATTTACAGGTGTTGTAAATCTGCTTCAAGGAGAGGCGAACCCATCTGGAAAACTGGTTGATACCTATGCGAAAAATTCTCTGTCAGCTCCGGCTATCACCTATGCACAGATGAAAAATACGCCAGAGTGGGCGAATCTGGATGAGGTTCTGGAATATTGTTCAGACAGCGATCAGTATGTTTCCAACTATCTGATCTATGCAGAGGATATTTATGTAGGATATAAATATTATGAAACCCGTTATGAGGATACCGTACTTGGAAACGGAAATGCAGACAGTATAGTTGGTTCCTCAACTGGAAAAGCATGGAATTATAATGACGAAATCGCTTATCCATTTGGCTATGGACTTTCCTACACAACCTTTTCCCAGACCCTTGATGGTGTAGAGTATGACGAAACAACAGATACTTACAACGTAAAAGTTACCGTGACAAATACTGGTGATGTAGCTGGAAAATCTGTTGCAGAAGTCTATGCACAGACCCCATATGGGGATTATGAAAAAGAGAACAATGTGGAGAAATCTGCAGTCCAGGTTGTGGGCTTTGATAAGACAGATATCCTGGCGCCAGGTGCTTCTGAGACACTGGAAATTCCAGTAGAAAGATATCTCCTTGCAAGCTACGATTACACCAATGCCAAAGGCTATATTTTAAGCGAAGGCGATTATTACTTTGCCATCGGCGATGATGCACACGATGCCCTGAACAATATTCTTGCTGCAAAAGGTGCCAAGGGAATGACAGATGCATTGGGCGAGAAGGCTAAAGGAGATGCAGAGAAAGCATACTCCTGGAACAATGCAAAACTGGATACAGAGTCCTATAAAATGTCCCGCTATTCTGATATGGAAGTAACAAACCAGTTCGACGATGCCAATTTAAATAACCTTGGAACAGACACTGTAACTTATCTTTCCAGAAGTGACTGGGAGGGAACATATCCAGCAGAGCAGGTTTCTGTAACTGCAACTGAGGATATGATGAAAACTTTAAATGGTGATCTTTATACAGAACCAGAAGATGCACCATCTGTAGATGATTTTACCCAGGGAGTAGATGCTGGCATTAACTTTGTTGCAATGAAAGATGTAGATTACGATGACGATGCCACATGGGATAAATTCCTTGACCAGCTCACGGTAGAAGAAATGGCTTCTATTCTCCCTGACCAGAACGGTTCTGTACTAGTTGAGAGTATTGCAATGCCGTCTACCTACCGTGGGGATGATATGGACTGTTTGGAGCAGGTAACTTTCAAACTTACTGGAAAATCCGGTATTGTATGGCCTTCCACCGTTGTTATGACCTGCACCTGGAATAAAGATGATGTTGCGAAACGAAGCAGCATGACTGCAAATGAAGCTTATTTTATGGGCGCAACAGAAATCTGGTCTGGCGGCCCGAACTGCCATCGTACACAGTTTAACGGACGAGCTTCTGCTTACTATTCTGAAGATGGAAACATGGGATATCTGGTAGGAACTGTTGTTGCTGAAAACGTTCAGAAATATGGAATTATCCTTGGCTATAAACACATGGTTGTAAACGACCAGGAAGCACATCGTGAGAGTGCGGCAACCTTTACCAATGAACAGGCTCTTCGTGAGCAGTATCTGCGAGCTTTTGAGGGAGCTTATACAAAAGGCGGCGCAATGGGTTGTATGACAGCATTTAACAGAATCGGCTGCACTTACTGCGGAAGCTCCTCAGCACTTCTTACAACTGTTATGAGAGGAGAATGGGCTTACAAAGGACATGTTACTTCTGATGCGGTTGTAAATATGGATTACAAGAAACATTATACTTCTAACATTACAGCAGGACTTGACTACTGGTGCTGGGATATGGCAGGATTCGGAGCTTCCGATGATTCTTCTGTAGTGCTCAGTAAAGACATGGTTACGGAAGCCATCGAAAATGGTGACGGTTACATGCTTCAGACTCTGCGTAATGCAACCAAGCACAATGTTTATGCACAGGTTCATTCTATCCTGATTAATGGACTGGATGAAACCTCTCATGTAGTACATATTACTCCATGGTGGAAAACAGCTTTGAAAGCGGCAACAATTGGATTTGGAACAATTACTATACTGTTTATTGTACTTTACTATCTGGAAATGCTGGTTTGGAGTAAAAAGAGAGGAGAAAATGCATAATGAATATCAAAGATAAGATATTAGGAAAAAGAATCAGCGGCATTTTTAATGCATTAAATATTCTGCTCGGCCTGTTCTGCATTATTTATTACAGTATCAACGCAAACCGTGTAAATGAGTTTAATAAAGCTGTTGATCTTTATCTTGTACTGGCCATTATGTGCTGTGGGATTTACGTATTTGCAGATTATGTGATTGCGGATATTTTCAATCTGATTGCAGTTGTGTTTATTACACTTTCCATTGGAAAAATGATCGTAAACAGTATCAACACTTTTGCAGATGCCTTGAACGGAATTTCCATGTTCGGTTCTTCTGGTGTGATCGGTTATATTATTGTGACAGCGGTGGTTATGGTTATCATGCTGGTGCTGGAAATCGTATCCTGTTTCCTGAGCAGAGAGAAAAAGAATGCAATCAAGGTGGTTGTTTCTGAAAAATAATTTCAGAAGTGTAAAACTTAATTATAAAAAAATCCGACAGAACAGGTATGAAAATACCATCTGTCGGATCTTTTTTTATCTATTTGTAGTTCTTAACAAACTATGTTCGCAAATATACTGGAACACAAAATAAAAAATAATTCCCTTTGAAACGGTGGAAAGTGTCAGTGCCCACCAGATTCCATTCAGTCCCAGTGCAGTGTTTGACAGAACCAGTGCAAGGGGGATTCGTATAACAGTCAGGCCAACGCTGATCAGACTGCAAAGCTGTGTCCGTCCAAGACCAGACAGGGCACCCACAGTCATCATTTCCACGCTGAGAAAAATTTCGGAAAATCCGATGATTCGCAGGTAATCAACGGAAAGCCGGATAACTTCCTCCTCGTGGAAAAAGAGCACAGAAATCTGCCGCGGGAAAAATACAAAGGCAATAGTGATCAGTGCAGCCCAGCATATCAGAAGCCGAATGGAAATATGGTATCCTGATTTGATTCGATCTTTTTTTCCTGCTCCGTAGTTCTGCCCCATGAAAGCGTTCAGGGCGGAGCCAAAACCATCAGCTGTGTTCCAGGAAAGGGACTCAATCTGTCCGCCTACACGCTGTACGGCAATCGCTCCGTCCCCGAATCCGGAAACCATTCGGGTGAGTATCATGGAGATGATACAGTAAAGGCTTCCCTGAAGTGCAGTGGGGGTTCCAATGCGAAAGACTCCTTTTAAACAGGCAATATCCGGTCTGGAAAGCAGACGGATTTTGTGTAGTACATTGGTTTCACCGTGGTCACGGAGAATTTCTGCAACAAGGATCAGCAGAACTATAATCTGTGCGGTAACAGTTGCAACTGCTGCTCCTACAACTTCTAATCTGGGAAATGGTCCTACACCAAGAACAAGAAGCGGATCAAGGATCATATTCAGTATCAGACCAAAGAAGTTTGCTTTCAGCGGTGTTTTGGAATCGCCCTGGGCTGTGAAAAGACCTGTCAGCACCTGTGAAAGGAAGGAAAACAGGATCAGCCCGCAGGTGATCCGCATATAAATTCTGGCACTGTTGTAAGTTTCTGCATCATTTAATGCAAAAAAATGCAGCAGCGGATTCGTAAATAACATACTGATCAAGGTAACAAAAAGAGAGAAGAGTATGGTAAGCTGCAGAGCCGCCTGTGCAAAGCCTGCGGCAGTCTTCTGGTCACCTCTTCCAAGGGAATGCGCCATGTTTACCTGTCCTCCCATTCTTGCCAGGGAAGAAAGTCCCTGGGAGAGCCAGACGTACATACCTCCCACGCCCACACCCGCCACTGCTTTAGAGCCCAGCATTCCTATCCATGCCATATCTGTAATGTTGTAGGCGGTAGACAGGAAGGAAGAAGCCATGATTGGCAGTGCCAGCTCAGACAAAGTCCGTAAAATAGGACCGGAGGTGAGATTTAATTGTTTCTTTTTCATTTTTGTTCTCCTGAAAATAGTAAAGTATTATCATTATACCATAGAAAATGCAATAGAACTACTAATGTGAAAAAAATATGAAATTATGTTCCATACCTTGACTTTTAAAAGAATGAATGTTATATTACAAATAGAACAAAAATAAAAGTTATTTCCCGTGGATGTTCGGGAGATGGACAACAGCATTCCCCGGAAGAGATTCCGGGGAATTTGTAGATACTGAATAGTTACAATAAATTGACATTACTGTATTCAGAAAATATATTACAAAGTATATGGATGAAAGCTGTGGGCAGTAATGAATTTATTTCGCAATATGAGGAGTCAGAGGTGACCAGTATGGGAGCAAAGAGAGATTATTATGAAGTGCTGGGAATCAGTCGCAGCGCGGATAAAGATGCTATAAAGAAAGCTTATCGTAAGATGGCAAAGAAATACCATCCGGATTCAAACGCGGGAAATCCGGATGCTGAAGAAAAGTTTAAGGAAGTCACAGAAGCATATAATGTGCTCAGTGACCCTGAGAAGAAAAAACTCTATGATCAGTTCGGTCATGCAGCATTTGAAGAAGGTGCTGGCGGTGCCGGATATGGTGAAGGTGGCTTTAATAGAAACGGCGGCTTTGACGGCTCTGGATTCAGTGGCTTTGGCGGTTTTGGAAATAGTCATAGCGGTGCTTACAGAAGTCCGGATGGCAGCTATCAGGAATTTCATTTCGAAGGTGGTGACATGGACGATATTCTGAAGAATCTGTTTGGAGGAGGCTTCGGAGGAGGAAGCAATTCTGGAAAGGCTGGTTCCGCACACGGATTTGGAGGAAGCGGTTTTGGTCACTCTGGTTTTGAAAACGGCTCTTTTAGAAGCGGATTTAATGGTAGTTTCGGCAGTGGCGGTTTTGATGGTACCGGTTATGGAGATGGCTTTGGAAACAGCTGCAATAGCGGCTTTAGTGGCAGTCACCAGCAGAAAGGCCAGGACCTGAACGCAGAAATTTCCATCAGCTTCAACGAGGCAGCATTTGGTTGCGACAAGCTGATTAATCTTTCTGGTGCAGACGGCAGTGGCAAACAGACTCTGAAAGTTCACATTCCTGCCGGAATTGACAACGGCAAGAGTATCCGTCTGAGAGGCAAAGGAAATCCAGGTTACGGAGGTGCTCCCGCAGGGGATCTTCTTCTGAAGGTTCATGTAGGCGAGCGCCCTGGCTTTGAGCGAAAAGGCACCGACGTTTACACCACCGTAAATGTGCCGTTCATCACAGCTGCTCTGGGCGGTGAGGCAAAAGTCCAGACCCTGAATGGCCAGGTAATGTGCCGTATCCCGGAAGGCACACAGTCTGGCAGCAAGATCCGTCTGAAAGGAAAAGGTATCCAGGCAATGGGAAAAGCTGGAGTCTACGGTGATCTGTACGTAACCGTCCAGGTTCAGGTACCGAGAAATTTAAGCGAGGAATCCAAACGGAAACTTCGTGAATTTGATACCAGTACCAGAATGGCTGGTACAAGAGGAAGCCGAACAGCGTAAAATTGCCTGCTATTAAATAACTATTTATTAAATAAGCGAAAGGTACAATATAGCTTACATGTATAAAATTTGGTTTGCTAAATCTAAGCTGAATGCATGTAAGCAGTTTGTTTCTATGTCTTGATCATAATCCGAAATCGGACTAAATCTATTAAAAAAGGTCCGATTTCGGATTTTTTGTGCTGCTTTACAGATCGGGAAAGCAAAAAGGAGAGAAAACGTATATGGCAGAAGCTCTGGGACTGACCGGTTCTGTGTCCTGTCTGGTGAAGAATAAAAAGAAATATCACAATTATTAGAAAAAAATACCATATTTCTTGAAAAAATGATATTGATTTAAGGACATGAATTGTGGCATGATATAAACATGTATGTTACACTGTGATAAGTGTAACAATATATGCTAAAGTTTGATGCTTTTGAACAGGGAGGAAAAAATGGGAAATCAGAGAGAATGTGGCGTGCTGCTTCCAATCAGCAGTCTGCCTTCAAAATACGGAATTGGATGTTTTTCAAAAAGTGCCTATGAGTTTGTGGATCAGTTGAAGGCAGCCGGACAGGGCTGTTGGCAGATTCTGCCCCTTGGACCAACCAGCTACGGTGATTCACCTTATCAGTCTTTTTCCACCTTTGCAGGAAATCCTTATTTTATCAGTCTGGAAGACCTGATCGAAGAGGGAGTGCTTACGGAAAAAGAGTGTGATGCTGTGGATTTCGGTTCCAGAGAAGATGATGTGGATTATGAGAAAATTTACAAAGGACGATACAAACTTCTTCGTAAAGCCTATGAGAGAAGCGATATTTCCAAAAATCCTGACTTTGTAAGATTCCAGCAGGAGCAGGCGCATTGGCTTGGCGATTATGCACTTTTTATGGCGGTGAAGGATCATTTTGAGGGAATTCCGTGGACAGAATGGGCGGAGGACATCCGTCTTCGCTGGAATAATGCACTGGATTATTACAGAAAAGAACTGTATTTTGAAATTGAATTCCAGGAGTATATGCAGTTCAAATTTTATGAACAGTGGGCGAAACTGAAAGCGTATGCAAACAGAAGAGGAATTCGTATTATCGGAGATATTCCGATCTATGTTGCCATGGACAGCGCAGATACCTGGGCAAATCCAGGACTTTTCAAACTGGATGAAAATAACGAGCCTACACAGGTAGCCGGATGTCCGCCAGATGGATTTTCTGCAACAGGACAGCTTTGGGGAAATCCGCTGTACAGATGGGATGTGCATAAAAATACCGGATTCGAGTGGTGGATCAAACGTCTGGCACATTGCTTTAATATGTATGATGTTGTCCGCATTGATCATTTCCGTGGATTTGATGAATATTATGCGATTCCATATGGTGACAAGGATGCAAAACGTGGCTGGTGGGAAAAAGGACCTGGAATGGATCTTTTCCGCACCGTTTCCTATCGGTTGGGACACAAGGACATTATTGCTGAGGACCTTGGTTTCATGACTGATTCTGTGAAGCGTCTTGTGGAAGAGAGCGGTTATCCAAACATGAAGGTAATCGAGTTTGCCTTTGATGAGCGGGATACTGGAAATGCCAGTGATTATCTGCCTCATAACTACACAAATAACTGTGTGGTTTATACCGGAACCCACGACAATGAGACACTGCTTGGCTGGTATGGGGATATCACTCCTGAGGAGCGTCATATGGTTCGGGAATATCTGTGGAACTTCCACGATGATGAGAAAGGCATCTGCCGGAATATGATCCGCCTGGTTATGGGAAGTGTAGCCGGAAGATGTATTATTCCGATTCAGGATTATCTGCAGCTGGATAATTCTGCCCGCATTAATCAGCCATCCACTCTGGGAACAAACTGGAAGTGGCGCCTGAAAGAAGGACAGTTCAGCAAAGAATTGCAGAAGGAAATGCTGACTCTGGCAACCAGATTCGGAAGGAAAAACTGGACCCCGGATCCGGTGGAAGAGAAAATGGAATAAATTTAATATTTAATCAGTTGTTGCATAAAAAAAGGTAGAAGAGTAAAATTGAGGGCAAGGGTGTTTGCCCTCAATTTTGTATATACGGAGAGCTGAAAAGTTTGTACTTTTCATAAAAAAATATGAGGAGGAAACTAAGTTGGAAATTGAGAGAAAGTTTCTTGTTAAGAGAGAAAACCTTCCGGAGAACCTGGAACAGTATCCAAGCAAGGCAATTGAGCAGGGCTATCTGTGCACAGAGCCGGTAGTGCGGATCCGCAAATCCAATGACAATTACTATCTGACTTATAAATCAAAGGGACTTCTGGCAAGGGAGGAATACAATCTGCCGCTGACAAAAGAAGCCTATGAGCACTTAAAACCCAAAGCAGACGGAATCGTGATCTCCAAGGTACGTTATGTGATTCCTGAGAAAGACGGTTTATCCATTGAACTGGACGTATTCAAAGCCCCTTACGAAGGTCTTCTCCTTGCAGAGGTGGAATTCCCAAACGAAGAAGCCGCTCATGCCTACCAGCCGCCTAAGTGGTTTGGGGAGGATGTGACCTACTCTACAGAGTATCATAACAGTACTCTAAGTAAAGGGAAAAAGAGATAAAATTTTTATTTTATAATGAGCAATAATAAACAAATGACCTACATGAAGGGAGCGCAAAGATATGAAAATCGGATTTATCGGATGTGGAAATATGGGTTCTGCAATGATCGGCGGAATCCTGAAAAATGGTGTGTTTGAAAAAAATGAGATTATTGTTTCAAATCTCACAGAAGAAGGAAGCAGAAGAAGTCAGGAAAAACTTGGAGTTGTGACAACTCTGGATAATTGTGAAGTTGTGAAAAATGCAAATATTGTTATATTAGCAGTAAAGCCTCAATTCTATGAGGAGGTAATCGGTGAAATTAAAAGTTTCCTGACACCACAGCATATGATCGTAGGAATTGCGCCCGGTAAAACTCTTGCATGGCTGGAAGAAAAATGTGAGCAGCCGTTAAAGGTGGTACGTCTTATGCCGAATACCCCGGCGCAGGTAGGGGCAGGAATGACAGGTGCCTGTGTCAATGATCGGGTAACAGAAGAGGATCTGGATCAGATTCTTGCCATTACAAACAGCTTCGGTCGCACAGAGGTGGTACCAGAAAGGCTGATGGACGCAGTTAGCGCAGTCAGTGGGTGCTCTCCGGCTTATGTATTTATGTTTATTGAAGCAATGGCAGATGCCACTGTGGCACAGGGAATGCCAAGAAAACAGGCCTATCAGTTTGCTGCCCAGGCTGTACTTGGAAGTGCGAAGCTGCTTCTGGAGACAGGTATGCATCCGGGAGAACTGAAGGATATGGTATGCTCCCCAGCAGGAACGACCATTGAGGGTGTGCGTATCCTGGAAAAAAATGGTTTCCGCAGTGCTGTGTTTGAAGCATTGCAGGGAGCTGCTGATAAAGGAAAGAAAATGTGAGCTTTGCCTACAAAAAACACCTCGCGGAACATTACCAGTGAGCAGTAACTATAAGTAAATAATTGTGAAAATGAATCAGGAGGTTCCACTATGAGCAAAAAAGTATACATCTTCCTCGCCGACGGTTTTGAAGACATTGAAGGCTTAACTGTAGTTGATCTTATGCGAAGAGCAGGAATCACTATTACAACCGTTTCTATAAAAAACACCAAACAGATCACTACAGCCCATGGTATCACCATGCTGACCGATACCACCTTCTGTGAGGCGGATTTCTCCGACGCGGACATGCTGGTTCTCCCAGGCGGGCAGCCTGGAACCACTTATCTTGGAGGATTCGAGCCACTTACCGATCTGGTTAAAAGCTTCTATAATAATGGAGGTAAGATAGCAGCCATCTGCGCGGCACCTACTGTTTTTGCAGAAATCGGACTTTTACATGGAAAGAAGGCCACTGCATACCCGGCCTGCATGGACGGTCTTGGAGATGCTGTGAAGTCTGAAGAAAAGGTTGTAATTGATGGAAATATTACTACAAGCCGTGGACTTGGAACTGCAATTGACTTTTCCCTTTCCCTGATTTCCCAGCTCCTTGGACAGGAAAAAGCAGACCAGATTGCAGAATCCGTAGTTTATAAGTAGGAAATATTATAAAAAACCCTAATTTTTTAGGAATAACAGGGAAAACCATAAAAAACACTGGCGTTTTTAATTTGGTTGTGCTATACTTCTACAATGACTGTAATAATAGGGGGAAACCCTGCGCATTTATAACCGCAGAAAGAATGCAGAGAGATATATATTAAGGAGGAACACGAAAATGAGTTTACAGGTGGAGAAATTAGAGAAAAACATGGCGAAGCTTACCATCGAAGTTTCCGCTGAAGATTTAGACAAAGCAATGGAGAAAGCTTACCAGAAACAGAAAAGCAGAATCAGCCTTCCAGGATTCCGTAAAGGAAAAGCTCCGAGAAAGATGATCGAGAGCATGTATGGCAAGGGTGTATTTATGGAAGACGCTGTTAATTCTCTTGTACCACAGGAATATACAAAAGCTCTTGGCGAGTGCGATCTTGAGATCGTTTCCCAGCCGGAGATCAATGTTACACAGATGGAGCCAGGTAAAGCTCTTATCTTCACAGCTGATGTAGCTGTGAAACCAGAGGTTACTCTTGGAGATTACAAGGGTGTAGAGGTTCCGAAGTCTGAGATCGCTGTAACAGACGAGGAAGTTGACGCTGAGGTTAAGAAAGAGCAGGATAAGAATGCAAGAACAGTTGCAGTTGAGGATCGTGCAGCTGCAAACGGCGATATCACAACAATCGATTTCGAGGGATTTGTTGATGGTGTTGCATTTGAAGGCGGTAAAGGAACTGACTACGCACTTACACTTGGTTCCGGTACATTTATCCCGGGATTCGAGGATCAGCTTGTTGGAGCAAACACTGGTGACCATGTAGAAGTTAAGGTTACTTTCCCAGAGGAATATCAGGCAAAAGAGCTTGCTGGCAAGGAAGCTGTATTCCAGTGTGACGTTAAGAAGATCGAGACCAAAGAGGTTCCGGAGCTTGACGATGAGTTTGCGAAAGACGTATCTGAATTTGATACTCTTGCTGAGTACAAAGAAGATGTTAAGAAGAAACTGACAGAGAAGAAAGAGAAAGAAGCAAGAACTGCAAAAGAGAACGCTGCAGTAGATAAAGCAATCGAGAATGCACAGATGGATATTCCGGAGCTTATGACAAAGACAGAGTGCCGTCAGATGATGGACGATTTTTCCAGAAGAATGCAGCAGCAGGGATTATCCATGGAGCAGTACTTCCAGTTCACAGGCCAGAGCATGGACAAGATGATGGAAGACATGAAGCCACAGGCTCTCAAGAGAATCCAGACAAGACTGGTTCTTGAGAAAGTAGCTGAGGCTGAGAACATCCAGCCATCTGAAGAAGAGATCACAGAAGAGATCCAGAAGATGGCAGATGCTTACAAGATGGAAGCTGACAAGATCAGAGAAGCTATCGGTGAGAGCGGACTTGAGCAGATGAAGAAAGATATGGCTGTTCAGAAGGCTGTTACTGTTATCGCTGATGCAGCAGTTGAAGTTGAGAAAGCAGCAGACGCTGAATAATCAGCAGGCAGATAACTGCACATCCCAAGAGGGGAAAATTATTTTGTTATGAAAGCGCTCTCTCTGGCGCATTATAATGCAGACCTGGGGAGCGTATCTGATAAGAAAAGAGGGAATATATGAGTTTAGTGCCTTATGTCATTGAGCAGACAAGCAGAGGGGAGAGAAGCTACGACATCTATTCAAGGCTTCTGAAGGACAGAATCATTTTCCTGGGAGAGGAAGTAAACGATGTAAGTGCCAGTCTGGTAGTTGCTGAGTTGCTTTTTCTGGAAGCAGAGGATCCTGGAAAGGATATCCAGCTTTATATCAACAGCCCGGGTGGTTCCGTGACAGCTGGTATGGCTATCTACGATACCATGCAGTATATCAAGTGCGACGTTTCCACTATTTGTCTGGGAATGGCTGCCAGCATGGGAGCATTCCTTCTTGCTGGTGGTACAAAGGGTAAGAGATTTGCACTGCCGAATTCTACGATCATGATCCATCAGCCATCTGGCGGAGCCCAGGGACAGGCTACTGAGATCCAGATCGTGGCAGATCACATTGCCAAGACAAAGAGAACATTAAATGAAATTCTGGCTGCAAACACCGGACAGCCTCTTGAGGTAGTAGAGAAAGATACAGACCGTGACAATTACATGTCCGCAGAGGAAGCATTGGCTTATGGTCTGATCGATGGTGTTGTAACCCACAAATAGGGAAAAACTGTAACTGGATAACCGAGTGTACACTGATGAAGATGTAGTATATTTGTGTATTTCCAGTATAAACTTTCCCGCCTAAACTGAAAACAAAAGAAATCCCCCTGGAGCTTTTAGAACTCTAATAGCCGGAGTTTTCTTTTGCATGCTACTGTAAGAAAAGACTCCTGAATTAACAGGAGTCTTATCTTGTAAAATGGGATAATTTTGTAAAATAGGTATATTTTACAGAATAATTTCAAATTTTAAGAAATAAAGAAAACTTTTTTCAGAATAGCTCTGAATAAGGTCGCTTTATTTAAAAGAAAGGAAAAGTTAAAGATTCATGGCTGAGAAGATAAGAGAAGGAAAAGTAAGATGTTCCTTTTGCCAGAAAACCGAGGATCAGGTCCGCAAATTAATCGCCGGACCTGATGGTGCCTACATCTGCGATGAGTGTGTAGGTATCTGCTCGGAGATCATGGAGGAAGAATTTGGAGGATACGATCAGGAAGATATTCTTGGATCTGAGATCAATCTGATGAAACCAGAGGAAATCCATGCAATTCTGGACGACTATGTAATCGGACAGGATGAGGCAAAGAAAGCACTTTCTGTTGCTGTATACAATCATTACAAACGTGTTACTGCTTCCAGGAATCTGGATGTAGAGCTTCAGAAGAGCAATATCCTTATGCTTGGACCAACTGGTTCCGGTAAGACACTTCTTGCCCAGACACTGGCAAGACTTCTGAATGTACCGTTTGCCATTGCAGACGCCACTACCCTGACAGAGGCAGGATATGTAGGTGAAGATGTTGAGAATATTCTTCTGAAAATCATTCAGGCTGCTGATTATGATATTGACAGAGCACAGTACGGAATTATTTATATAGATGAGATCGACAAGATCACACGTAAATCAGAGAATGTTTCCATCACTCGTGATGTTTCCGGAGAGGGTGTACAGCAGGCACTTCTGAAAATTCTGGAAGGCACTGTTGCAAGTGTTCCTCCTCAGGGTGGAAGAAAGCATCCGCATCAGGAATTCATCCAGATTGATACTACAAATATTCTGTTTATCTGCGGCGGTGCCTTTGACGGTCTGGAGAAGATCATTGAGGGAAGACAGGATACCAAAGCAATTGGCTTTGGCGCAGAAGTCGCTTCCAAAGAGGAACAGAATGTTGGTGAACTGTTCAAGCAGGTAATGCCTGAGGATCTGATCCGTTATGGACTGATTCCGGAGTTTGTAGGACGTGTGCCTGTAGTGGTAACCTTAGACGGACTTGATGAAAACGCACTTCTTCGCATCCTTCAGGAGCCGAAGAACGCACTGACCAAGCAGTACCATAAACTGTTTGAACTTGATGGAGTAGAGCTTGATTTTGAGGATGAAGCACTTCGTGTTATGGCGAGAAAGTCCATGGAACGTAAAACCGGAGCCAGAGGACTTCGTGCGATCATGGAGAGCACTCTTATGGATCTGATGTATAAGACTCCGTCTGACGACACCATTCGTAAATGCATTATTACAAAAGAAGCTGTAGAGGGAACTGGTGAACCTCAGATCGTTCATGGGGAAGCTCCTGCACAGCCGGTGAATCCGGCAAATACAGGCAGAAGAAGCCAGCGTGCACACAAAAAGGGCACTCCGGAAACAGCCTGATGAAGGGATTTGACTACAAATGAGTGAGCCAATCAATGTACTTCCTGCCCTTGCCCTTCGCGGAACTACCATTCTTCCGGGAATGATCATCCATTTCGATGTAAGCAGGGAACGTTCCAAAAAGGCAATCGAAGCGGCAATGTTTCAGGATCAGAAGATCTTTCTGGTAACCCAGAAGGATCCCCAGATTGAAGATCCTGGATTTGTACAGCTGTTTCAGGTAGGAACTATTGCATATATTAAGCAGGTTGTGAAACTTCCTGACAACCTGCTGCGTGTTCTTGTTGAGGGAAAAAGAAGAGCAGAACTTCTTGGCCTGGAACAGGAGACACCATATTTAAGAGCAGAGACTGTTCTTGTTAATGAGGAAGAAGAGGAACTGCCTCAGGCGATGCTGGAGGCAATGTACAGAAGTATCAGGGAGCTGTTCCAAACTTATTGCGCTAAGGGTGGAAAGATTGGAAAAGAACTGTCTGCCCAGATCATGAATATAGAGAAAGCACCGGAGCTGATCGACCAGATCGTAATTAATCTGCCTCTTTCCTGGCAGAGCAAACAGAAGCTTCTGGAGGCAGCCAGGCTGACAGACAGATATGAGCTTCTTGGTGCCATTTTGAGCAATGAGATCAATGTGCTGGATATCAGCCACGACCTTCAGCAGAAACTGAAAAAGCGTGTAGATAAAAACCAGCGTGAATATATTTTGAGAGAACAGCTGAAACTGATACGGGAGGAGCTTGGCGAGGACAATACTGCTGATGAGGCTGAGGAGTTCCGAAGAAAAGCCAAAGAGCTTACTGCTTCCCAGGAAGTAAAGGATCGTATTTTCAAAGAAATCGGCCGCTTTAAAATCACCAGCACCAATGCCGCTGAGAGCAGCATTCTGCGGGGATATATTGAGACACTTCTTTCCCTTCCGTGGGATAAGTGCTCTGAAGATTCTGAAAACCTGAAGGCAGCCTGGAAGATTCTTGAAGAAGGTCATTATGGTCTGAAAGATGTAAAAGAGCGTATTATGGAATTCCTGTCTGTACGTAAGCTGACACATAAAGGAAAATCTCCTATACTTTGCCTTGTGGGACCTCCTGGAACCGGTAAGACTTCTATTGCCAAATCTGTTGCAGAAGCCACTGGCAAGCGTTATGTCCGTATCTGTCTTGGTGGTGTGAAGGATGAAGCTGAGATCCGCGGACATAGAAAGACTTATGTGGGTGCTATGCCGGGAAGGATTACGGTTGCCCTTCAGCAGGCAAAGGTTGCCAATCCGCTTATGCTTCTGGACGAAATTGACAAGACAAGCAGTGATTACAAGGGAGATACTTCTTCTGCGCTTCTTGAGGTGTTGGATCCGGAGCAGAACAGTCATTTCAATGACCATTATGTGGAGCTTCCCCAGGATCTTTCAGAGGTGTTGTTTATTGCAACAGCCAACGATATTCAGGGAATCCCAAGACCGCTTCTTGACCGAATGGAGGTCATTGAGATCAGCGGTTATACGGAGAATGAGAAAGAGCACATTGCAAAGGAGCATCTGATTCCCAAGCAAATGGAAGCCAATGGAATTGAGAAAGGCAAACTTTCCATTCAGGGCGGCGCTCTTCGAAAAATCATCAATAATTATACGAAGGAAGCCGGTGTCCGCAATCTGGAACGTCTCATCGGTCAGATCTGTCGTAAGACAGCACGTCTGATCATGGAAGATGGCAAAGAGAAGGTAACGGTCACAGGCAAGAACCTTGAGAGCTTTCTGGGGCAGGAGAAATACAATTACCTGATGGCGAATAAAAAGGATGAGGTTGGTATCGCAAGAGGTCTTGCCTGGACACAGGTTGGCGGTGATACCCTTCAGATCGAAGTAAATATTATGCCGGGTAAAGGGGAATTTGTGCTTACCGGACAGCTTGGAGACGTGATGAAGGAGTCTGCAACAGCGGGCATCAGCTACATCCGCTCTGTAGCAGCCAGATATGGAATCAATCAGGAATTTTTCCAGGAAAATGACATTCACGTACATATTCCGGAAGGGGCAGTGCCAAAGGACGGTCCGTCAGCCGGAATTACCATGGCAACTGCAATGCTTTCTGCCATTATTGACAAGCCGGTAAGAGCGGATCTTGCCATGACTGGTGAGATCACCTTAAGAGGTCGTGTACTTCCAATCGGCGGATTGAAAGAGAAGCTTCTTGCAGCTAAGTACGCCAAGATTAAAGAAGTACTGGTTCCAAAGTCCAATAAACCGGACATCAAAGAACTGGATGAGGAGATCACAGACGGACTGAAGATCACGTTTGTGGAAAATATGAATGAAGTGCTGGAACGGGCACTTGCCTGAAATGAGAGGTAGGAAAAATGGTAATTAAAAACGTTTCACTGGATATCGTTTGTGGCATCACCAGCAAACTGCCAGACACAGGAAGACCTGAAATTGCTTTTGCAGGGAAATCCAATGTGGGAAAATCCTCCCTCATTAACGGTCTGCTGAACCGAAAAGCGCTGGCAAGAACAAGTTCCCAGCCGGGAAAAACACAGACTATCAATTTTTATAATGTAAATGATTTTATGTACCTTGTGGATCTTCCAGGTTATGGATATGCCAAGGTTCCGGAGACCGAGAAGGCGAAGTGGGGAAAGATGATCGAGCGTTATCTTCATACCTCACAGACTCTGAAGGCAGTATTTCTCCTGATCGACATCCGGCACGATCCATCTGCAAATGATAAGCTGATGTATGACTGGATCGTAAATAACGGATACAATCCGATCATTATTGCAACCAAGCTGGATAAGCTGAAAAGAAGTCAGGTACAGAAGAATATTAAGGCTATCAAGGACGGACTGAAGCTGCGCCCGGGCAGTAAGATCATTCCTTTTTCCGCTGAGACAAAGCAGGGAAAAGATGAAATCTGGGCGTTAATGGACGAGTTGACCGGTGCAGTTCCGGCAGCTACGGACGAGCTGAAGGCCTGACAGACGAGGAAAAAGAATATGGGAATTATCAAGGCATTCAAGCTGGGATTTGACTATCTCAAGTATGATGAGGACGGCAATGTGGAAGCAACGCAGCGTGCTGTCAATGATGTAAACCTGGACATTGAAGCCGGCGATTTTGTGGCCGTTCTGGGGCACAATGGTTCCGGAAAATCCACATTGGCGAAGCAGATAAATGCATTGCTTATCCCTTCAGAGGGAACCATGTGGGTGGATGATATGGACACAGCCAAGGAGCCGGAGCTGTGGAAAATCCGCCAGAAAGCGGGGATGGTTTTTCAGAATCCGGACAACCAGATCATTGGTACGGTTGTGGAAGAGGATGTAGGCTTTGGTCCTGAGAATATGGGAGTACCTACAGACGAAATCTGGAAGCGTGTGGATGACAGTCTGAAAAAGACAGGAATGACCGCTTACCGTTATCAGTCTCCGAACAAGCTTTCCGGAGGCCAGAAACAAAGAGTTGCCATCGCAGGTGTTGTGGCGATGCGTCCAAGCTGTATTGTACTGGACGAGCCAACTGCAATGCTTGACCCGAATGGCAGGAAAGAAGTATTGAAAGCCGTTTCCGAGCTCAATAAAAAAGAAAATGTAACCGTTGTCCTCATTACCCATTATATGGAAGAAGTGATCCATGCCAACAAGGTTTATGTGATGGATGGTGGAAATGTGGTAATGCAGGGAACTCCAAGAGAAATTTTTTCCCAGGTAGAGACACTGAAGAAATACCGGCTGGATGTACCCCAGGTGACATTGCTCGCCCATGAGCTTCACAAGGCTGGCGTGGACATTCCGGAAGGAATACTGACGAAAGAGGAATTGGTGGGTGCATTATGTCGATAGAGCTTAAGAACGTGACCTATACTTACAGTCAGGGTACTGCTTATGAAAGCCACGCCCTGAAAGATATAAATCTTGTAATTCCGGATGGACAGTTCATTGGTGTGATTGGTCATACTGGAAGTGGAAAATCAACCTTGATCCAGCATTTTAATGCTTTGATCCAGCCTACAAGCGGTCAGATCCTTTATAATGGAGAAGACGTGTGGGCGGAGAATTATAACCGCCGGGCTCTTCGAAGTGAGGTGGGGCTGGTATTCCAGTACCCGGAGCACCAGCTGTTTGAGAATACAGTTCTGACAGATGTTGGCTTTGGCCCTATGAATCAGGGACTTTCCAGGGAGCAGGCTGAGGAAGAGGCAAAAAAGGCCCTTGCCCATGTAGGTGTGAAGGAAGAGAATTTTACCAAGTCTCCTTTCGAGCTTTCAGGAGGCCAGAAGAAACGGGTTGCCATTGCAGGTGTTCTGGCAATGAACCCGAAAATCCTGATCCTGGATGAGCCTACTGCAGGGCTCGACCCACAGGGAAGAGATGACATTCTGGATCAGATTGCGGCTCTTCATAAGATGAGAGGAATTACCATTATCCTGGTTTCTCATAGCATGGAGGACATTGCAAAATATGTGGAACGCCTGATCGTTATGAATCATGGGGAAATGGTATTTGACGATACACCGAAGAATGTATTTTCCCATTATAAGGAACTGGAAGGAATGGGACTTGCGGCACCGCAGATCACCTATATCATGCATGCGCTTTCCGAAAATGGCCTGAATGTGGATACCACAGCTACCACTGTGGAGGAAGCCAGAGATACGATTCTGGAAGCTTTAAAGAAGCAGAAGCCTTCACTTCTTAAGAAGGGAGGCAGAAGCGAATGATCAGAGATATTACGATCGGACAGTATTATCCGGCAGATTCCGTGATTCACAAGCTGGATCCAAGAACCAAACTGGTAGGAACCATTGGATTTATTGTATCTGTATTTTTGTTCCACACCTTCGCAGGATATGCAGTGGCTACTATATTTCTTGCAGGAATGATCCTGTTGTCCAAGGTTCCGGTGAAGTTTATTTTTAAAGGTCTGAAGACCATTTTCATGCTGCTTCTGATCACCATATTTTTTAATATGATTCTTACCCCTGGTGAGGTGGTATGGAAGCTGGGATTTATTAAGGTAACAAAGGAAGGTCTGGTGCTGGCAGGTACTATGGCGATCCGACTGGTTTATCTGGTGATCGGTTCTTCCATTATGACACTGACGACGACACCTAACCAGCTGACTGATGGCCTGGAGCGTCTGCTCCGCCCGCTGAATAAGCTTCATGTACCAGTACATGATATTGCTATGATGATGTCGATCGCCCTACGTTTTATCCCTATTCTTCTGGAAGAAACGGATAAGATTATGAAAGCGCAGATCGCCCGCGGAGCTGATTTCGAGAATGGGAATCTGATCCAGAAGGCGAAGAACATGGTTCCCCTTCTGGTGCCCCTGTTTATTTCCGCATTCCGCCGGGCAAATGATCTGGCCATGGCCATGGAAGCAAGATGCTATCATGGCGGCGATAACCGTACCCAGATGAAACCGCTTTGTTATAAAAAAAGAGATCATATGGCATATGTGATTTTGGCAGCGTATCTGGCTGTTGCAATTGGATTTAGGGCAGCTGGAATTTAAATCGACTGAACATCCATTTAAAAAGTTATAGTTCCCTCATCTGTATTCAGAGTCTTAAAATAGACTACGGATGCAGATGAGGGAATTTTCACAAGGAGAAAGATGATGAAACGAATTGGACTTGTTGTAGCATATGATGGAACGAATTATTGTGGCTGGCAGACACAGCCCAATGGAATTACAGTACAGGGAGTGTTGAATGATACACTTTCTGAGCTTCTGGGAGAAAAGATTGAAACGATTGGTGCCAGTCGTACAGATGCAGGCGTACACGCCCTTGGAAACGTAGCGGTATTTGACACCAACACCCGTATCCCGGGAGAGAAGATTTCTTATGCTCTGAACCAGCGTCTGCCGGAGGATATCCGGATTCAGATGTCCGAAGAAGTGGAACCGGACTTCCATCCAAGATACTGTGACAGTGAGAAAACATATGAATATCGCATTCTGAACCGCAAATTTCCGGTACCAACTGAGCGGCTTTATTCCTATTTCTATCATTACAAATTAGATGTGGACAAAATGAGAGAGGCAACATCCTACCTGATCGGAAGGCATGATTTTGCCAGTTTCTGCGGCTCCGGAGCCCAGGTGAAAACAACTATCCGTACGGTTACCGGAATTGAAGTTTTCCGTGATGGTGACATAGTTACGATTCGCGTTTCGGGAACTGGTTTCCTCTATAATATGGTCCGCATTATTTCCGGCACCTTGATTGAAATCGGAAATGGACAGTATCCACCGGAGCGCATGCAGAAAATCCTGGATGCCAAAGACCGTTCCGCTGCTGGTCCTACCGCACCGGCGCAGGGACTCACCCTGATGGGGATACAGTTCTTTGATTAATGAGTAACGTTGCTATTTAATGTGTTGGGAGGGTGAAAAGTTTTTCAGGAGGGACGCATTTGGACAATGTGTATTACTCACTCGCCGGCGCAACGCTCCGATGAACTAATCGCTAACTGCGACTAATGCGTTCGGGAGAGCCCTCACGCATAAGTCTTCGTAAGCGCTGGATTTCGCTTACGCTAAGAACGCGCCTGAAATGGCTCGCTGGAG
>ERZ836441.1186-NODE-1186-length-26824-cov-5.127648_pt1 | contig 26824 bp, 19 predicted proteins | sample MGYA00519686_ERZ836441 | MGnify/ENA primary metagenome ERZ836441 (study PRJEB31850, sample SAMEA3708800) | human gut metagenome | biome: human gut; feature: human-associated habitat; material: faeces | place: China | collected 2014 ... | reverse complement strand
CATTGGGACATTTTCCTTTATGGTATATTAGGACATTATCATAAATGGTTCATAAGAGAGCATATAGAGGAAGATTAGAGGTTGACTTCTTAACAGCAATTTGGTATATTAACTACACATATGGATTCTGTGAGGGAGTAGTTTGCGTGAAAACGTGGTTTGTCAACAGTCGCGGCTTTGATCGGATCTGATTCTGGCCTGGCAAATCTTAAAGAATGAGACTCATGTATGCATGTTATGGCATACATGGGTCTTTTTACATTTGCGGCAGATGTGATTCCAAAGAAGAAGGCTTATGAAGTAAATGCTGTTTTGTAGCATTCATTTTGCAGAAAGCCTTTTCAAACACACTCTGGAGAATTTGTAAAGGTAAAAATATGCGGATAACAAAAGGAGAGTATTATGCAAAATATTATTAATGGATTGCCAATTGCAGCTGTTATTCTGCTGCTGGCAGTGGGATTTGCTTTTCTGGTAAAAGGGGCTGACTTTTTTGTGGAGGGAAGTTCCAGCATTGCGAAGAAGTTAAAGGTTCCGCCCATCATCATTGGTCTTACGATTGTGGCTATGGGAACTTCACTGCCAGAAACAGCCGTGAGTGTGACTGCTTCTCTGGTACAGAATAATGAACTTGCGGTCAGCAATGTAGTAGGATCCAATATTTTTAATCTGATGTTTGTAATTGGTGTCTGTTCAATTCTGACGCCGATTATGGTCCAGAAAGCAACTGTGGTAAGAGATATTCCCTTGTCTTTAGGCTGTGCACTATTTCTGCTTGTACTGGGAATTTCAGGACTGGGAGATAAGACGGGAATGACGCTGGGTCATGCAGATGGAGTTATTTTCCTGATCGTGTTTGCAGGATACATTTTCACAATGGTACGAAGCGCAATGAAAGCGCGTGCTGCAGGACAGAAGGTTGAAATAGAAGGCGTTGAAGAATGTGACAATATGAAAGAGCTGTCATACGGCAAAAGTATTCTCTTTCTGATCGTGGGTGCAGCTGCAATTGCTTTTGGCGGTGACCTTACCGTTGATACAGCCAGCAGGATTGCAATAGAGCTTGGAATGAGCCAGACTCTGGTCGGGCTTACCATTGTGTCTATCGGAACTTCACTTCCTGAGCTTGTAACCTCTGTAGTTGCAGCAAGAAAAAATGAAGTTGATATGGCTGTTGGAAATGCAGTCGGATCCAATATTTTCAATATTCTGATGGTTCTTGGAATCTCATCTGCTATCAGTCCGGTAGCGTTGATCCGGGAAAACATAATCGATATAGTGCTTCTTATGGTATTTTCGGTTATGGTCTGGATCTTTGCAGGAACCAGGAAAAAAATTGAGCGCAAAGAGGGTATTATAATGGTAGTGGTATATCTGGTTTATTGCGCATATATTATTGCCCGCTAATAAAAGCAGAAAAAGCTTTCATCCATCCCGCAAAGGGAGAGATGAAAGCTTTTTTTGATTGGACAACAGGTAAAAATCAACGCTTATATAGTAAAACACCTTGCGGAACAGTACCTATTAAATAGTGATAAATATGCTGAAAAAATTAAAACATATTGCTCATAAAAATTTCCAGACCAATTGCAATAAGAATGACGCCGCCGAGAATATCCGCCTTGTTGGAAAGCCTGGTTCCGAAGCGTTTTCCAAGGGAAAGTCCGGTCATGCAGATAAAGAATGTGACTATGGCAATGATCAGGGAACAGACAAGAGCCATCAGCCAGTCATACTCTGAGATGGTGAATCCTACGGACAGGGCATCAATGGAGGTTGCAATGCCCTGAACGAAAAGGGCTTTGGGACCAACTCCCGGAATTTCATCACCCTCATCGGTTCCCCGGATACCATTGATCAGCATGGAGCCTCCGATATAGCAAAGAAGGATCAGCGCAATCCATGGAATAAATTTCTCAAATGTCCGGAAGTATTCTACAATGGTGTGGACACATAACCATCCGGTCATTGGCATGATGGCCTGAAAAGCACCGAATGTGCCCGCAATGCCGCACATTTTTTTCATGCGCATCTTGGGCTCGTGAAGGCCGTTTGCCAGGGACACAGAAAAAGCATCCATTGCAAGTCCGACTCCAAGCAGGGCGCTGTTCAGAAAAAACACAAAACTGTAGTTCATTTTTACATTCCTCCGTAATGTATTTTATTGCTGGTTTCCATTTTTTAATTTGCTATGGAAACAGATCGTTTAGTAAAGCCTCTTACAGCATGAAAAAAGACCCAATATATAACCACAGGCTATATATGGGTCATCTGCATTCTTATAAAAGGACAGACTCCATGTATAGCATAACGTTATACATGAGTCTCGCAATTTAATGCAAGCCAGATCGAAACACTGCTTTAAAAGCTGCTGTTCATTCAGTGAACAGCAATCTATACAAACAGATTCATACGGTCGGTATGTTGACTTGCCACGCGTCTATGGACACGCTTGCTACTCCCTCACAGGGAAACCTTGTTTTGTAACTTTATCAGATAATGATAAAATTGTCAATAATTTTTCTCAATAATATTGACATCCTGATGATATTAGAATAAACTAACTCCTGTAACATTAATGATAAAATTTATCATTAGCAGACGAATTTTATCAAAAATGGTTGCTGCTTAGTTTTGAACAGCAACAAAAATCTTACATATGGGAAAAGAGGACAAGTACATATGACATTAAAAGACCTTCCCATCGGGAAAACTGCCACAGTTACAGTAGTAGGAGGAGAGGGTGCCCTGCGGCAGCATTTCCTGGATATGGGAATCATTCCCATGGCTGACGTGACCATGGTAAAATATGCACCTATGGGTGACCCTGTTGAAGTCAGGATACATAGCTATGAGCTGACCCTGCGTCTTGCAGATGCTGCCCAGATTCAGATTGATAATGTAAGGGATGAAAAAGAACAGAAACGAGGCAGCCGTGTCAGGGCGATTCCTCATCCAGGTCTGGGCGAGGGCGGTAAATATCATGAAAAAGCAGATGAACATCCCCTTCCTGACAGTGAGCTTCTTACCTTTGCGCTGGCAGGAAACCAGAACTGCGGTAAAACAACCCTGTTTAATCAGTTAACCGGCTCCAGTCAGCATGTAGGCAACTTTCCTGGAGTTACTGTAGACCGCAAGGATGGTATTATCCGTGGAAAAAAGAATACTCTGGTGACAGACCTGCCGGGAATTTACTCCATGTCCCCCTATACCAGCGAGGAAATCGTAACCAGAAGCTTTATTCTGGAACAGCATCCAAAAGGAATTATCAATATTGTGGATGCAACCAATATTGAGAGAAATCTATATCTTACCATGCAGCTGATGGAACTGGATGTTCCTATGGTCCTGGCATTGAATATGATGGACGAGGTAAGGCAGAATGGCGGTTCTGTACGTGTGAACCAGATGGAAGAGGCGCTTGGAATTCCTGTAGTACCTATTTCAGCAGCGAAAAATGAAGGTATTGATGAATTGGTTGCACATGCCATTCATGTGGCAAAATATCAGGAAAAACCAAAGCGGCTGGATTTCTGTGATGCAAACGATGACGGCGGAGCCGTTCACAGATGTCTTCATGGAATTATGCATCTCATTGAGGATCATGCTCAGCAGGCAGATATCCCGGTACGTTTTGCTGCCAGTAAGCTGGCAGAAGGGGATGAACTGATCTTGGAAAAACTTGGACTGGATCAGAATGAAAAAGAAACCCTGGAGCATATTGTAAAGCAGATGGAGACGGAGCGTGGGCTTGATCGGTCCGCAGCGATTGCCCATATGCGCTTTGATTTTATTGAAAAGGTCTGTGCGGAGACCGTGATTAAGCCTCATGAGAGCAAGGAGCATCTGCGTAGTCAGAAGATGGATAAAATACTTACAGGTAAATATACAGCTATTCCATGCTTTGCAGGTATTATGGCTCTGGTTTTCTGGCTGACCTTTGGTGTGATCGGAAAGGGACTTTCGGATCTTCTGGATATGGGAATTACCTGGCTGACTGCAGTGGTGGATCAGGCAATGACTGCCTGGAACGTAAATAATGTGCTTCATTCTCTTGTGATTGACGGTATTTTCAATGGAGTTGGAAGTGTGCTCAGCTTTCTGCCGATTATCGTCACCCTGTTTTTCTTCCTGTCACTTCTGGAAGACAGTGGCTACATGGCCAGAGTGGCATTTGTAATGGATAAGCTGCTTCGAAAGATTGGACTTTCCGGACGAAGCATTGTCCCAATGCTTGTAGGCTTTGGATGCACAGTTCCCGGCGTTATGGCAAGCAGAACCCTGCCCTCAGAGCGTGACCGTAAGATGACGATCCTCCTTACTCCTTTTATGAGCTGTTCGGCAAAGCTTCCTATTTATGCTTTCTTTACAGCTGCCTTTTTCCCGAAATACGGCGCACTGGTAATGATAGCACTTTATTTCGGCGGAATTATTATGGGAATCCTGATGGCACTGATTTTTGGAAAAACCATGTTTAAGGGAGAAGCGGTTCCATTTGTAATGGAGCTTCCTAATTATCGTCTTCCAGGTGCAAAAAACGTTGGCCAGCTTCTTTGGGAAAAAGCAAAGGATTTTCTTCAGAGAGCCTTTACTGTTATTTTTGTGGCAACCATTGTGATCTGGTTTTTACAGACCTTTGATCTGCATCTGAATATTGTGACAGATTCCAAAGACAGTATTCTTGCAGTACTTGCCGGATTTATTGCACCGGTATTTGGGCCTCTTGGCTTTGGGGACTGGAGATTTTCCACAGCCCTTGTAACAGGTTTCATGGCAAAGGAGAGCGTGGTTTCCACATTGTCCATATTATTTGGAAGCACAGCGGCACTGGTGGAGGTGCTTTCTCCGCTGGCAGCAGTGTGCCTTCTTACCTTCTGTCTTTTATATACGCCTTGTGTAGCCGCAATCGCTTCTGTGAAACGTGAGCTGGGCGGAAAATGGGCAGCAGGAGTGGTGATCGGTCAGTGTGTGATCGCCTGGATTGCGGCATTTTTGGTAAAAATTATTGGCTTTTTGATCGGATTTTGAGAAAAATGACTATTTTTCATTTTTGTTAAAAATAATATTGACTATTGGTCATTTTGGATTATACTATAGTACGAAAGAAATGAATTTAAGGAGATGACATCAATGGTCAAAGTAGGAAAATGGATAGCCAAGCATAAGGTCCTGGTGCTTTTGATCGGACTTTTGCTGGTAATCCCATCTGTGATCGGAATCGCAGAGACGAGAGTCAATTATGATCTGTTAAGTTACCTGCCGGATACCCTTGAGACAGTAAAAGGTCAGGATATTCTGGTGGATGAGTTTGGTATGGGCGCCTTTTCCATGGTAATTGTGGAGAATATGGATATGAAGGATGTCCAGAAGCTGGAAGAGAAATTCAGTGAAGTAGAGCATGTAAAGGATGTTCTTTGGTATGATGATGTGGCGGATATCACTCTTCCGGTAGAGATGATTCCTGAGAAGTACAGAAAGGTATTTATAAATGGCGATGCAACCATGATGCTGGTTCTGTTCGATAATACTACATCTTCAGATACTTCCATGGAAGCTATCACAGAACTACGTAAGATTGCCAACGAGCAGTGCTTCCTCAGTGGCATGACAGGAGTTGTTACAGATATTAAGAACATTGCCATGCAGGAGCTGCCGATTTACGTTGTGATCGCAGCAGTACTCAGTCTGATCATTCTGGAGCTGACAAGCGGATCCTTTGTTGTTCCGTTTTTGTTCCTGCTCAGTATCGGACTTGCTATCCTTTACAACCTGGGAAGCAATATTATTCTGGGCGAAACCTCTTATATTACACAGGCACTTACCGCAGTGCTTCAGCTTGGTGTTACCATGGATTATTCCATTTTCCTTCTGAACAGCTACGAGGAAAATAAGAAGCGTTTCCCTGGTGAAAAGGATCGTGCCATGGGGCATGCCATTGCCAATACTTTTAAGTCTGTAGCTGGAAGCTCTGTTACCACAGTAGCCGGCTTCGTTGCACTTTGTGTTATGACCTTTGCTCTTGGACGTGACCTTGGTATTGTTATGGCAAAGGGCGTTATTATTGGTGTTATCTGCTGTGTAACCATTCTTCCGGCACTGGTTCTGTTTTTTGACAAGCCTATTGAGAAGACACAGCATAAGCTGCTTCTTGCCAGAATGGATAAACCGTCTGCATTTATTACGAAGCATTATAAGCTTTGGACTGTGATTTTCCTGGTGCTTCTGCTTCCGGCTATTTATGGAAACAATCATACAAAGATTTACTATAATATTGCAGAATCCCTTCCATCCACTTTGGATTGCAACATTGCCAATGATGAGCTGGAGAAAACTTTTGCAGTAGGCAATATCCATATGATTATGATGGATAAGAATATGGACTCCAAGCAGAAACAGCAGATGTTAAATGATATTGATAAGGTTGAGGGTGTGAAGTGGAGTCTGGGTATGAATTCCCTGATCGGACCTACCGTTCCGGAGTCTATGATCCCGGATGATCTGAAGAAGATTTTCAAAGGAGATCAGTATGAGCTTGCATTTGTATGCTCTGAATATGGTTCTGCTACAGATGAGGTAAATGCCCAGCTTGCAGAAATTGATAAAATAGTAAAGAAATACGATAATACTGCAATGGTAATCGGTGAGGCACCGCTTATGAAAGATCTTCAGGATACCACAGATGCCGATCTGGTTCGTGTAAATGTAATCTCCATCGGTGCCATTTTCCTGATCATTATGATTATCTTTAAATCAATTTCCCTTCCGATCATTCTGGTTGCGGTTATTGAGTTTGCGATTTTTGTCAATATGGCCATTCCGTACTATCAGGGAATCAGCCTTCCGTTCGTTGCAAGTATTGTTATTGGTGCCATCCAGCTGGGTGCAACCGTTGACTATGCGATCCTGATGACTACCCGTTATCAGAGAGAGAGACAGCACGGTAAGAATAAGATGGAAGCCATCAGCATTGCCCATAAGACCAGCATGCCGTCTATTATCAGCAGTGGTCTCAGCTTCTTCGCAGCGACCTTCGGTGTTTCCTGTTATTCACAGGTTGAGATGATCGGTTCTATCTGTACATTGCTTGCCCGTGGTGCGATCATCAGTATGGTAGTTGTACTGTTTATCTTACCAGCTATGTTTATGATCTTCGATAAACTGATCTGTGTTACATCTATTGGTTTCCTTGGAGATAAAAAGGCAGCCAAAGCGAAATAAAACATAATCAGACGTCCTGGGAGCGCTGATTACGCGCAGAACAGCCGGCTTTGGAAGAAATCCGTTACGGTTCGCTCCGTGACAAGTAACACGCTTCGCGATGCATAGAAATCCTGCTTCAGCAAAATGAGGCAGGATTTTTTTGTTGAATAAAAGAGAAGAAAACGTTATAATTGTGTTGCATTTTAGAGCCTGTTTGAAAAAAGATTCCCGCAAATTGTGACGTACATTTTGCAGAATGCCTTTTTCAAATACGTTTTAGGAAATGGAGTGATTTGTACATGACACTAGAAGAAATCCTTGCCCAGGTGCAAATGGGAGGACTTTCTCCGGAAGCAGCAGGGAAGCTGATTCGACAGGATGGTTACAAGGAAATGGATTATGCCAAGCTGGATACGGGGAGAAAAGCCCGTACTGGTTTCGCAGAGGTGATTTACTGCAGCAATAAGGCAGATGCCCATTTGCTGAAAATATTTGAGCGTTTATATATGGAAGAGGGAGAAGTACTTGGAACAAGGGCTTCCCAGGCACAGTATGAGCTGGTGAAGGAGAAGTTTCCGGAAGTTCAGTATGACCTTGTTTCCAGAATCCTGAAAATAGAGAAACCAGATAAGATTCATGAGGGAAAGGTGGCTGTCTGTACTGCAGGCACTGCAGATATTCCAGTGGCCGAGGAAGCAGCACAGACTGCAGAATATTTTGGAACTCACGTGGAACGGATTTATGATGTTGGTGTAAGTGGAATGCACAGGCTGTTTTCCAGGCTGGAGATCATTCAGGACGCGAATTGTGTTGTGGCTGTGGCTGGCATGGAGGGTGCTCTTGCCAGTGTTATGGGCGGTCTTGTAAGCCGACCGGTGATCGCGGTGCCTACGTCTGTGGGATATGGAGCGAATTTCCATGGATTATCAGCACTTCTGACCATGATCAATTCCTGTGCCAATGGAATTGCCACCGTGAATATTGACAATGGATATGGAGCCGGATATCTGGCAACGCAGATGAACCGGCTAGCGCTTGGTAAGTAAGAGACACAAATTGAAAAGCAATTTGATAAATTTGTAACGAGGAGAATTATGGAAAAATCATTATATCTGGAGTGTTATTCCGGAATCAGTGGTGATATGACAGTGGCAGCACTGCTGGATCTGGGAGCAGATCAGAAGGTGCTGGAGGATGTACTTGAAAGTATTCCGGTGCAGGGATTTGAGATAAAAGTAAGCAGGGTGACGAAATCCGGGATTGATGCCTGTGATTTCGATGTAATCCTGGATGCAGAGATAGACGGACATGACCATGATATGGAGTATCTGCATGGACATGATCATAGTCATACGCATGGGGCAGAAGAACATAATCACAGTCATACACATGAGGCAGAAGAACATAATCACAGTCATACGCATATGGCAGAAGAACATAATCACCAGTATGAGCATAGCCATGAGGCAGCTGCAAAGAATGTGGCAGCACATGGACATGATCATGGAGATGAGATAGCAGCACATACTCACGAGCCCCATCGTCATCACAAACATCGCGGTATGAACGAAATCTGTCAGATACTTGCTGACACAAAGATGACTGACAGTGCCAGAGGTATTGCCCTTAAAATTTTTCAGATCCTGGCAAGGGCAGAAGCAAAAGCCCACAATGTTCCGGTGGAGGAGGTGCATTTCCACGAAGTTGGAGCTGTGGATTCCATTGTAGATATTTTGTCCGTGGCAGTCTGCCTGGACAATCTTGGAATTACAGAGGTCATTGTACCTGTATTATGTGAAGGAATGGGTACGGTCCGCTGCCAGCATGGCATTTTACCAGTTCCGGTTCCGGCGGTAACCCATATTGTACAGCAGTGTGGCCTGAATCTGCGGATCACTCCGGTACAGGGTGAACTGGTAACTCCTACAGGTGCGGCAATTGTGGCAGCAGTACGTACTTCCTGCAAATTACCGGAGACCTTTGCAATTGAGAAAACAGGTATCGGAGCTGGCAAGAGGACGTATGAGTGCCCAGGAATCCTGCGTGCAATGCTGATTCACCCGGAAGAATCCCATAAACCGGAAAAAGCGGTGGGAATTCCGGCAGGAAATGAAAGTGCGGCAAATGAAACTGCCAAAATTCAGACCGGTGTTACGGAAAGCGCGGATTGTGCAGATTACATCTACAAGCTGGAAACAAACATCGATGACTGCAGCGGTGAAGTACTTGGCTTTGTCATGGAGAAGCTTTTTGAGGCCGGTGCAAGGGATGTGCATTATACTCCTGTATATATGAAGAAAAACCGTCCTGCATGGCTTCTTACCGTAATCTGTAAGGAAGAAGATGTCCCGGGAATGGAAGCTTTGATTTTTGCAGAAACTACCAGTATTGGTATCCGCAGGGTCAAGATGGAGCGCACGATTTTGCCCCGGAGAAAGCGGAAAGTAATGATTCCCTTCGGTGAGGTGGAAGTGAAAATCTGCGGTCCGGAAGGAGCAGAGAAATGCTATCCGGAGTATGAAAGCCTGGCGAAAATCTGCAGAAAGACTGGAATTTCTTATGCAGAAGCCTACCAGATGGCAGTAGATGCAAGTAAGAATCTGGAATGATTGATGTTATTGGTCACGGAGTAACACAGTAACTGATTGATCGCTTCCAGGTTAAATCGCAATATTGCAACCTGGGAAAGAGTATGTTACAATACAGTTTGGCTTTTTTCCCAAAAGAAGTTTATATACGAATGCTTTGGATAAAACAGAAAGCCAAATTTTTCAAAATATAATGGAGTGAATATGAAGAAATATTTAGATAATCTCAGACAGTATCAGTTCCTGTTAAGTGAATTGGTCAAAAAAGGAATCAAGCTGAAATATCGTCGTTCCTACCTTGGTATTTTGTGGTCCATGCTAGAACCACTGCTTTCCATGGTGGTACTGACCATTGTCTTCGGAACCCTGTATGGAAACACGGACAAAACATTCCCTGTATACATTCTTTCCGGACGTCTTCTGTACAGCTTTTATTCCTCTGCAACCAAAGCTGCGCTGAAATCCATCCGATCCAATGCAGCAATGATCAAGAAAGTGTATGTACCGAAATATTTGTATCCACTTTCAACTGTAATTTATAATTATATTATTTTTCTGATCTCCCTGGTTGTGCTTGCCATTGTAGGCGTGATCCTGGGTGTGAAACCGACTATTTATCTGCTTCAGGCACCGGTTGCCCTGATCATCATTCTGATCCTTTCCTACGGAAGTGGAATGTTCCTTGCAACTATCGGTGTATTTTTCAGAGATATTGAGTACCTCTGGTCTGTTGCCCTGATGCTGATCATGTATACATGTGCCATCTTCTATTATCCAAGCAAGCTGCTGAAGAGTGGCTGGGCATGGATCCTGAAGTTCAATCCGCTGTACTGTACCATTCAGATTTTCCGATCTGCAATCTTCGGAGAGCCTATGTATGCGCCATATGTAATTTATGCAGCTGCATTCAGCGTAGTGATTACCATCATCGGACTTGTATGCTTCAAGAAAAAACAGGATAATTTTATTCTGTACATCTAGAACCTGTTTGAAAAATCATTCCCTGCAGAAAGTATTTTTCAAACACGCTCTAAACTACCATTTACAGGAACATGTTAAGGAGAAAATATGAGCAAGACAGCCATTGAAGTCGATAACGTAAGCATGAAGTTCAACCTGAGCCGTGAGAAGGTTGACAGCTTAAAAGATTATATATTTAAAACTATTAAGAGAGAAATCCAGTACAATGAATTCTGGGCTCTGAAGAATGTAAGCTTCAGCGTGGAAAAGGGAGACCGTGTAGGTATCCTTGGTCTTAACGGAGCTGGAAAAAGTACTCTTTTGAAGGTCATTTCCGGTGTATTCAAGCCTACAGAGGGTCATGTGGACAAACATGGGAAAATGGTTCCCCTTCTGGAGCTTGGCGCTGGTTTTGACCCGCAGTATACAGGAAAAGAGAATATTTACCTGTATGGTGCCATGCTTGGATATACCAAGAAATTTATTGACAGCAAATATGATGAGATTGTAGAATTCTCTGAACTTCAGAAATTCATGGATGTTCCGGTGAAGAATTATTCCTCCGGTATGAAATCCAGACTTGGCTTTTCCATTGCCACAGTAGTAGAACCGAAGATCCTGATCCTGGACGAGGTTCTTTCCGTAGGTGACGCCAAGTTCCGTAAAAAAAGTGAAAAGAAGATCATGAGTATGTTTGACTCAGGTGTTACCGTCCTTTTTGTATCCCATTCTCTGGAACAGGTACAGCGCCTTTGCAATAAGGCCATGATTCTGGAAAAAGGTAAGCTGATCGCATACGGCGACATTGTTCCGATCTCTGAGCAATACAGTAAAATGATAGGTGGCTGATCATGAAAAAGGAATTAACCCGGGAAGTTTCCAGATATGACAAGCTGATAAAGTGTTTAGAAGGTGAAAAATGAAAATCCTGCAGGTAGGGCTGGGAAATAATCCTGGCGGTATGGAAGCATTTGTAATGAATTATTTCAGGGAACTGGCCAGACAGGGAGTATCCTTTGATTTTGTATCCATGTATGGAACGATTGCTTATGAGAAAGAAATCCTGGAGCTTGGTGGACGGGTTTTTTATGTTCCCAATATAAAAAAAGATTACTTTGGCTATATAAAGGCCTTTCGGAAGCTCCTTTCCCGGGAGAAGTACGATGTCGTGCATGTGAATATGCTTTCAGCAGCCAATATCGTACCACTTCGCCTGGCGAAGCAGGCAGGAGTGAGAAAGGTGATCGCACATTCCCATAACGCTTCAGCACCGGGAATTGTGCGTAAGCTGATGGATGGCATGAATCGTCCCAGAATAAAGCATTATGTGAATGAGAAGTTTGCCTGTTCCGAAAAAGCAGGCAGATGGTTGTTCGGAGATAAGGCTTTTGAACGGGGCGAAGTAACTTTGGTTGCAAACGCAATTGAGACAGATAAATATGGCTTTTCAGAGTCAAACAGGCGGAAAATCAGAGAGAAGCTGGGGATTTCCGGGGATGCCCTGGTAGTAGGGCATGTAGGCAGGTTTCAGGTTCAGAAGAATCATGAGGCCATTCTTCGTATTTTCCATGAAATCCAACGAAAAGAGCCAGCTGCAAGGCTTTGCCTTATAGGTGACGGCGAATTAAAGGAACAGATCCAGGAGCAGGCTAAGAAGGCGGGTGTCCTGGATAAAATCATATTTACGGGAGTATGTCAGGACGTGGAGCGGTACTTAAGCGCCATGGATGTTTTCCTGTTTCCTTCTTTATTTGAAGGACTTCCATTTACTCTTCTGGAAGCTCAGGCCAATGGCCTGCCCTGTGTGATTTCAGACCAGATCACAGGAGAAGCAGTACTCTCCCGGGAAAATGTGACGATGATTTCTCTGGCAGAAAGCCCGGAGAAATGGGCCAAAGCTGTGTTTAAGATGAAGGAAGCCGGGAGAATCGAAAGAGAAGAAGCGGCCAGAAGGCTGGCAGAAGCAGGATTTGACATCCATAAGGAAGGGCAGAAGCTGATGCTTCTGTATGGCAGATAAGCTGACTGAGAAAGCTTTAGAGCGTGTTTGAAAAAGGCTTTCTGCAAGATGTGTGTCACAATTTCTAGACCGCAACTATTTAAAGAGCAGGAGAATAGGAATGGAAAAAATAGATTTTGTGCTCACCTGGGTGGACGGCAGTGACCCTGACTGGCTTGCACAGCGCAGGGAATATCAGCCTGGCAGGGGAACTGACGCCGGGGAGAGCAGATACCGCGATTGGGACAATCTCCAGTACTGGTTCCGCGGTGTGGAGAAATTTGCTCCCTGGGTAAATAAAATATATTTTGTCACATGGGGACATGTTCCAAAGTGGCTGAATACAGCGCATGAGAAGATTCAGATTGTAAAGCATGAGGATTTTATGGCGCCTGCTTATCTTCCTACCTTTAATATTAATTCCATAGAACTGAATCTTCACCGAATAAAAGGATTGTCAGAGCATTTTGTCTTTTTTAATGATGATATGTTTCTCATTGATTTCGTGAGACCGGAAGATTTTTTCAAAAACGGATTTCCCTGTGACTGCTGTATTGAGACCGCCCTTGTGCAGGACAATATCCGCAACCCTTTTGCCAATATTCTTATGAATGATGCAGCTCTTGTCAATATGCATTATAATAAAAAAGAAGTGATCAAAAAGCAGGCAAAAAAATGGTTTAGCCCGGCTTATGGAGCAATGCTCTTCCGCAATGTGCTGATGCTGCCTTATCGTGAATTTTCCAGTTTTAAATATTCACATCTTCCAAGTCCTTTTTTGAAAGCAACCTATTGGAAAGTATGGGACGAAGAAGGCGCTGTTCTGGATGAGGTTTGTAAGAATCGTTTCCGTACAGTATTCGATGTGAACCAGTACGTGATGAAATACTGGCAGTACATGGAAGGGAAATTTACGCCCCAGTCACCGAAGCTTGGAAGATTTTATACCATAGGAAAACATGATCAGCAGATCCACCATACCATTCGCAGACAGGCGTGTAAGATGATCTGCCTTAATGATGATGTGAATGTGGGTGATTTTGAGAAGCAGAAGAAAGAAATTCAGAGAAGCTTTGAAGTGATTTTTCCAGAGAAATCGTCTTTTGAGATGTAATTGCAGAAAGCCTTTTTCATACAGGCTCTGGTGTATCGTAATTTTTGTCAGGCAAATTATAGAAACGAGGGTAAGAGATGACAAAGGATTCCCTTAAAAGGAAAATAAAAGAAGAGGGTCTGGCTGGAAGTGTTCTTTATTATCTGGGTCGCTTTTGTTCAAAAGCGGAGCTTGCCATGGTGGGAAAATGGTTCGGGAATCACGGGAAGCTCCGTCAGAACTGCATTGTGCTGAAAAACCGTACCATGCAGGACATGACAGACAATCCCAGGGCCTTTTATGAATATCTGATTCAGAATAAAATAAATGAGAACTATCAGATTATCTGGATGGTTTCCGATAAGAAAAAATGTAAGAAACTGAAATGCAAGAATGTTAAATTTGTAACGGCAGAGAATAAATATGGCTGGTCCAGCCCCCTTTCTTATTATTATGGTGCTGTTGCAGGATTTTTTTTCTATACAAACAATACAGCTTACCTGAATTTTTACCATTGTAAAGGGCAGACCACAGTGAACATGTGGCATGGCTGCGGCTATAAAGATGCAGCCAAAGACAACAAGCCGCCAGAAGGAAAAAGCATGATGCATTTTGACCATGCCATGGTGCCGGGACCTGTGTTTGTGGAAACAAAATCCCGTTACTGGAACTGTGAGAAAGAGAAGATTCTTGCCCTTGGCTATCCAAGATATGACTGGATGCTCCATCCATCTGTCAGCCGTGGGGAGGCGCTGGAGAAGCTTTTTTCCCATAAGGATATGAAAACCGTGATCTGGATGCCTACTTTCCGAAAAAGTGAGGTGCTGATCAGCGCAGAGAATGAAATTGAACTTCCCTTTCAGCTTCCTGCATTGGAGAGCGAGGCGGAGCTGAAAGCACTGGATGTTCATTTAAGGGAATGCGGAATATTTCTGATCATCAAAAAACATCCCCTTCAGTCTGGCTGGTCCCTGGATGAAGGTGCGTATACCAATATCCGTTATGTGACAGAAGAAATGCTTCAGAAATCGGGCATTCAGCTGTATGAACTGGTGGGACTTATGGATGGACTGATTTCGGATTATTCCTCCATTGCAGTAGACTATATGCTTCTTGACCGACCTCTGGGCTATGTGCTCACAGACCTGGAAAGCTATCGAAATACAAGAGGATTTGTATTTGAAAATCCGGAAGCATATATGCCAGGTGAGAAGATTTACAATTTAGAGGATCTGAAGGACTATTTTTCCCATATCGCAGTGGGAGAGGATCCTTTTAAAGAAGAGAGAAGAAGATTATTGCCTGCAATGCACACTATGCCAAAGAAGTCAGGTTACTGCGAGGCACTTGCAGAGTATTTGAATATAAAGTAAAATAAAAGCAGAAGTTACCCATCCAAAAAGGTTCTAGTACATCATTTCGTAAATAATTATATCAATCGGATTCACAGACAAGTGAGTGGTATAGTTATTTAGAAAACAATGTGCTATGATTATTTTTTCGAAAAAAACAGATACAGGAGAGGGATAAATGGGAAAGGTAATCGGATACACACAGGGAACTTACGATATGTTTCATATCGGTCATCTGAACCTGATCAAAAATGCTAAGAGAAGATGTGATTATCTGATCGTAGGCGTAAATACAGATGAGCTTGTGGAAAGCTATAAGAATAAAAGACCTATCGTGCCATTGGAAGAGCGGGCTGAGATCGTCCGGTCTATTAAATATGTGGACGAGGTGATCATCACGAATACCCTTGATAAAAAAGAAATCTGGGATAAGATCCGTTTCGATGAAATTTATATCGGAGATGACTGGAAGGGAAATGAGCGCTGGGAGCGCACCGGGAAAGAGATGGAAGCCCTGGGAGCCAGGCTGGTTTATCTTCCCTACACCAAAGATACTTCTTCTACAATGCTTCGTGAGAAACTGAAAGAGTATTAATGCGGACTGATTTAGAGCCTTTTTTAAACAGGCTCTGGATTGTAATATATTAAGAAAGGTAAAATCCATGGAAAGAGCACAGAGAATTCTAAAGAAATTTTCAAAAATCCTGAAAGAGCAGGGCGCAGGACCTTTGTTCACCACATTCAAAGGCTATGTGACTTATGCTTTATATGACCGCTGGAAAGTGAGAAGACTTCGCAAATTCCCCCCGCGTATGGTGAAAAACAGAATCCTGTTTGAGACAAATGATGATTTTACAGACAATTGCCGGGCTCTTTTTGATTATATGGTTGCAAATGGATATAATAAAAAATATGAGCTTGTCTGGCTGGTTCATGAGCCGAAGAAGTATAAGAAATACCAGGCGGAGAATGTGAAGTTTGTTCGCAATTTCAAGAAGAACACGACGATCCGCAGGGCAGCAGCTTACCGCTATGCATTGACCTCAGCCTTTATTTTTTACACCCAGGCGTTTAACTGGATCGGAATGGCAAGAAAGGGTCAGACTTTTGTAAATCTCTGGCATGGCTGCGGCTACAAGGCGAACAAGAACAACCGCAAGGTATTTTTCGACTACTGTCTGGTGCCAGGAGATGTGTTTATTGAGACGAAGAAAGAGTTCTTTGGCTGCAGTTCCAGGAAGCTTCTTGCACTTGGCTATCCCCGTTACGATCAGATGATGAAGGGCAGCGACGCCGCAAGAGCATATAAGGAAAAGCTTCTGAAAGCAGCTGACAGTGACAGGCTGATCCTGTGGATGCCTACCTACCGTCATGCAAGCAGCGAGAGACTGAATGAGGAAACGCTGAACAATGAATTTAATATCCCGATCCTGGACGATAAGGAGCGGCTTCTTGCTTTTAATAATTTCTGTCGTGATAATCATGTACTTGTGGTAATTAAGAAGCATTATCTCCAGATTCCATATGACTTTGGAGAAAATGTGCTGACAAACATTGTTTACCTGGAAAATCAGGATCTGGAAGACAATGGCTTGCAGCTTTATGAGTTTATCAACTGTTCGGATGCCCTGATTTCTGACTATTCTTCTGTGGCAATTGATTATCTGCTTCTCAACAGACCTATTGGATTTACTCTGGATGACTATGATGCCTATACGGAGTCCAGAGGATGGGTATTTGAAAATCCACTGGAATACATGCCAGGAGAACATATTTACAATGTACAGCAGTTTGAACAGTTTGTTCTGGATGTCAAAAATGGAAAAGATGACTATGAGAATCAGCGTAAGGCAATTCTTGCAAAGACTCATAATGTAACAGATAATTACTGCAAACGTGTTCTGGATTATTTCAAAATTACGGTATAACAGAGAAAATACGAAAGCCTTTTTTACATGCTTCAGGATTTATCCCGCAAAAGGAGGAAGCCCCTGCAGGGGTGGTATATAACATGAAAATATGTATCTGGATAACAAAAATCTTTGATCTGGGCGGAACCAAGAGAGTGGTTTCCCTGTTGGCCAATGAGCTGGTGAAAGAGCATGAAGTGACGATCATGACTTATGAAGACCGCTTTCGTGAAGACCGCACCATGTATCATTTAAGTGAAGATATCAATGTGGATTTCATTGACAACAGCCAGTTCGTGAATAAGCATCATACCCCGGCTTTCTGCGCCCGCTATCTGGTGAAGAAGCTCAATGACAGATCTGGTATGTTTAATAAAAAAAGCCTGAATTCCATTCTTGCAGAAGCAATTTTTTCCAAAAAAACAAGAGAGAAATGGGTGGAATATTTTAATTCCCAGGATTACGACGTGATCCTTACCACAGCATCCCTAAGCCTGAGACTTGCCATGATCGCGCCCCGGCTGAAAGCCGCAACCATCGGGTGGCAGCATAACTGCTATGACGGATATCTTCATGTGAAGCCTGTCGTTTTCTGGCAGCAGGAGAACCTTCTTCAGCAGTATCTGCCAAATCTGGACCGCTACATTGTGTTGAGTGATTATGATAAGCGCGATTATATGGAGAAGCTTGGAATAGATTGTGAAGTAAAAATCAATCCCAGAAGCTTTGTCAGTGAAAAGAAGTGCGATGTGAAATCCAAACGTTTTCTCATGGCGACCCGTTTCGTATATGCCAAAGGACTGGATCTGATGATGGAATCCTTTGAAGAGTTCTGCAAAGAGGATTCGGAGTGGGAGCTTGATATCATCGGAGACGGAGATCTTTTTGACCAGATCAGGGCAGATGCGAAGAAGCGTCATCTGGAGAAGCGTGTCCATTTTGTAGGATATACCAATGAGCCTGAGAAGTATTATCTGAATTCTTCTGTTTTCCTTCTTCCATCCAGATGGGAGGGCTGGCCTATGGTGATTATGGAAGCCTTTGAGTTTGGCCTTCCGGTGATCGCTTATCATATGGGCGCCATGGATCTGATCATTGATGACGGAAAGACCGGTTTCCTTCCTGAAGCGTTTGATCCCCACAAATTTGCCCAGGCCATGCTGAAACTGGCACATGATGAAGAGCTTCGTGCCCGGATGTCTGCGAACGCCATTGCCAAGTCTGATGATTTCTCTATCGACAAGGCTGTGAAAGAATGGGACGGACTTTTTGAACGTGTAGTTGCGAAGAAGAGGGGGAAGTAACATGAAGATCACCGTGAACAACCTGAAGAAGCTGGTGAAAAGGATAGTCCGCCCGGATGAAAATTCCGGTAAAGAAAAGGACACTTTTGAGGCTGCCTTAAAGAGAGCCCGGGATGAGGCAAAATACAATCTTACGGAGGAGCTTCGGGAGAAGTACGCGGATTTTCTTGACAGTCCCATAAAAGAAAAATGTATACTATACGAGGCATTTGGGGGCAGAGGCATGACCTGCAGCCCTCATGCCATTTTCAAGTATTTGCTGACCCAGACAGAATTTCAGGAGTATCTCCATGTCTGGGTCATTGACGATTTTTCGGATAATGAACCATGGATGGGACTTTACAGGGATGATCCAAATGTGAAATTTATTAAATTCCAGTCTGTAGAATACAGGGAATATCTGGCTACAGCCAAATATCTGATCAATAATGTAAGCTTTCCCGGATATTTTACCAAACGTAAGGAGCAGATCTTTGTGGATACCTGGCACGGAATCCCGTTAAAAACCATTGGATTTGACATTCCGGCAGGCAAGGTGAGTGCAGGAAATACAGTAAGGAATTTCCTTGCAGCAGACTATCTGATCGCGCCCAATCATTTTATGACAGAGATTTATGAGAATGCGTTCAAAATGAAAAATCTTTATCCCGGAAAAATTCTGGAAATCGGGCAGCCCCGTAATGACAGCTATTTTCACACAGACCGGGAGGCCATATTTAAGAAGCTGCAGATGGCAGGCGTGGAGGCTGATCCAAAGAAGAAGCTGATCCTTTATGCGCCTACCTGGAAGGGAAGCAGGTATTCCAGCCCGGATACCAGCCTGGATGCCTATGAGAAGATGATCCGTACCATCGAGGAGAATGTGGATACCAGGGAGTACCAGGTGCTGGTGAAGCCTCATCAAATTGTATACTACCACATTAAAGACACAGTAGGGATAACCGGTCAGTATATTCCTGCAACCGTAGATACCAATGAGCTTCTTCGTGCTACAGATGTTCTGATTTCCGATTATTCCAGTATTTATTTTGACTATCTGGTATCGAAAAAGCCCATTTTGTTCTTTATCCCGGATCTTGCAGAATATAAAAATTACAGAGGCTTATACTTCGGAATTGATAAGCTGCCGGGTCCTGTTGCAGAAACTTATGAGCAGCTTGGAGCTTATGTGAAGGATGCCGAAAGAGCCATGGAGCCATACCGGAAGGTTTACGAAAGGGAAGCAGCCTGGGCGTGTCCGCAAGATGACGGAGAGGTCTGCCGCCGCCTTGCAGACATTGTGTTCCACGGAAAAGAAGATTCCAGGTGTATAGCCTGTCAGGATGAGGCACAGTCACCAAAGAAAAAGCTTCTGATGTATGCCGGTGATTTTTCGGAGGGAGATGACACCGAAGCATTTCTTGGACTTGCAGAGAACCTGGATTTTCAGAAATACGATGTTACCCTGCTTGTGTGCGGTGGTGGAGATGAGTTTGCGGAAGAACAGATCATAGGTCTTCCTGCCGGGCTTCGGATCCTTTACCGTGGTCAGCCTTTTAACGGAAAAGCGGAGGAAATCGCGCAGAATGAGCTGTTTTTGAAGGGAAAAATAAAAGATATTCCACATGCTTTTTACAAGAGAGAGGCAAGGCGCCTGTTTGGAGAGGCGAAATTCGACTGTGCAATTGACCTTACCGGGAAAAAGAGCCTGTTTTCAGTGGTGGCAAAGGAGATGGATGGCGTTCGGTTTTTCCAATACAATGCACGTTTTGTCCGGGAAAAACAGATTGCAAAGGAGCTGGCAGGCCAGCAGGTAATCGTATCTGCCACAGAAAGCTACTTTATTGCCAGATACCAGGGAAACAATCCGGCTGTTATTACCGTGGAAGCCATTCCGGCACCGGATACAGAGAAAGTCAATTATATCTGTATGTACCAGCAGAAAGCCCAGAACGTTCTGAAGGCTTTTGGCCGTCTGGAGAAAAATACTTGTCTTTACATTACCGGAAAAGGGAAAGGGTATCAGAAGCTGAAAGCTATGGTTTCAGATCTTCACCTGGAGGGAAGGGTGATCCTTACCGGATGGCTTGAGAAACCCTTTGCATTTATGAATCTGTGCGATTATTTTATCTGTCCGGAAGAGGAAGAAGAAAGCCTGGGTACCCTTGCTGCAAAAACCATGAATATGAAGCTGCTGGCAGAAGACTGCACAACAGAGATGCCTTACAGCTTTCAGGCCATGTCCTGGAATCAGGAACAGAGTGAGAAGCTGGATGAGCTGATAGAAGGTAAGAGGACTTCAGATGAATGAGATAGAGAAGATTTTGAAAGATAATATGGAGGATTATGAGAGCGTGAAGCGTCAGGCTCTGAAATTCATTCATGAGAATAAGAAAGAACTTTCCAAAAACTATACCTGCGCAGAGGTATGCGGGAATCCGGTGGATGCTTCCTATTTTTTCTTCCTTATAGATGAAAAAAAGCCTGGCAGTGACCTGATTCTGGAAATGCTGGACTATGCGCTGAAGAAGTATGTTTCCTCTGAGAAGGCGAGTGTTACGGCCTGCATAAAAGGCGGTTTTCATCTGGTGAAAAAAACAGGTGTGGACTATGTAAAAGAGGAAAGTCGTGAATATCTGGAGGCGCTTTCCCAGGCAGGTTACATTATCGGTAATATGGTTCTGCCAGGCTCTTTTGTGAAAAAAGAAGCACAGGTTTATTTTAATCCCATGCTGGAAATTTATGATAGGAAGTCTGTGGAGACTGCAGAATTTCTCTCAGTTACGGCAAGGGAGCTTCTGAAAACAGATTATATCTACGCTCCGTCTAAGAGCAAAGCGAAGGAAGCATGGCTGGAAAAATGCACCCTGGGAAAAGTCTATGATGGAAATGTGATCATAGAGAAAAAGGAAGGATTAAAAGAAGGCAGAGGCAGTCTTCTGGAGTGTATCCGAAGTCAGAATGCAGTGCCTGGAATGGAGTTTTTCTCCCTTCGAAATCCGGAGGAAAGAAAGAAAGTCCTGATCCTTAGCAGCTGGAAAGCCGGGCGGGAGGCTAAGCTTGTTGTCCGAAAGCTTGCAGACAGTATGGACAGGGAAAAATATGATACGGTTATTTATAGTGGCTGGCTTGGAAGCAGGGGAGATGTGAAAGAATTTCTCGCCTTTGAAAAAGAGCTTCCAAAAGTGATGGGCGCAGGAAGGATGACTTTGAGTGAGGAAGATTTCCTGAATTACCGTATGATTGAGAAAAATCCGGCTCTTTATCTGGAAAATCCGGAAATACGAAGATATATGCGAATGCTTGCCCAAAGAGAGTGGGGCAGGCTGTTCGGCAGCAGTTCCTGGGATGTGGTAATCATGGCTGGAAGTACCGGGTATTTGCCATATTATCTGGCAGCAGAGGCACCGGCGAAAATGAAAGTTCTGGTGGATCTTGATTTTCTGCCTTACATCCATGAAAAATATCCGGCAAGATGGCGAAAAGCCCTTACTGTATTTGACCGGATATATGCTCCGGCAGATTGCCAGCAGCTGGGAGACTACGGAAAGGAAAACCGCCTTCGGATAATGCGCCTTCCGGTATTTGCTGCAGCCAGACCAGAGGAGAACCAGGTGGAAACGGTTTCCTACAATGGTGAGACTTACCTTGTGTGTGGGAAATGGAACCTGCAGGGAGAGCGTATTTCCATGAAGCTGGTACAAAAGCCGGTTCCGGGAAGTATTCTGGTAAATGGTGAGCTTGCACCAACTGCAGAGCAGAAAAAAGCATTGGAGCAGCTGTCGAAGGAGCACAGGATTTATGTGCTGGGGGCACAGAGCGCCGCCTATAAAAGTCTTTTGCCAGAAGCAGTGATCCTGGATGGATATGTGAAAAAAGAACTGTATCTGCAGCCTGCGGCCTGGGAATTTTTTGGAGCCTTTGAGAGTTATGTAGGAAACAAGGCCTTGGAATATGATGCATTGGAAAGAATATGTAAAACTTTTGGAGTGAAGGAGGACATTCCTTGATTCGTTCAGGGAGTGTCCTTTTTCTATAAAATGGGGGAAAGTATGAATACGAAGAATAAAACCGGGAAATTCCGGATCATTTTCCGTTTCCTGAAAGGAAATATCCGGTTTTTTGTGGGAACGCTATTATTTTCGGTGTTGTTTACAGCATGTAATGCGTTGATCCCACAGATCGTGAAATACACAGCAGACCATATTCTGGTGCTGGATGGAATTCCGGATGGTCTGAATGTGCGGCAGACACTGCTTCTGGCAGCACTTCTGGTAGCTGCTTCGGCAGTTCTTTCGGGAGTTTTTAATTACTTAAGTAAAATGTGCCTGGCAAAAGGCTCAGAGAATTTCCTGAAATCCATCCGTGACACCTTGTATCACCACACCCAGTATCTGCCTTTTTCCTGGCATGTAAAGCACCAGACCGGGGAGATCATTCAGAGATGTACCTCTGACGTGGAAGTGATCCGTAGCTTTGTGTGCAGGCAGCTGCCGGAGGTGTTTCGAATCTGTTTCCTGATCGTACTGTATCTGGGAATCATGTTTTCCATGAATGTGCAGATCACACTGGCTGCAGCAGCTTTTTTCCCGGTGATCATCGGTTATTCCTGCTATTTCTATTCCAGGATCGGGAAACGTTTTCAGGATGCTGATGAGGCGGAGGGGGCACTTTCCAGTACCGTGCAGGAGAATCTGACTGGAGTTCGTGTAGTGCGTGCTTTTGGTAGAGAAAAGTATGAGATCGATCGGTTTGATGAGAAAAATAATGCCTACTCCAATTTATGGGTATATCTTGGAAAACTGATGAGCGTTTACTGGGCATCGGGAGATTTGATCACCAACCTGCAGGTGCTGGTGGTTATGGTGACTGGTGTTGTTTTTGCCGTGAATGGACAGATCACATTGGGCGAGTTTATGGCATTTATTTCCTATAATGCGTCCCTGACCTGGCCGGTGCGAAGCCTGGGAAGGATTATTTCAGATATGAGTAAGGCTGGGGTTTCCATGGAACGTGTGGCTTATATTCTGGAGGCTGAGGAAGAAGATGCTGCTGTAAAGTGTGAAGCTAAGTCTACAGACAGAAATGAAAATGCAGAGAATATTGCGAAAAAGAAGAAGGCAGGACAGAGTGAGGCAACTCTGGCTTATAAGATTCCTGCGCGGACAGCAGAGCAAACGAGTGAGGATTCCGAAAATAAAGGCTGTGGAGAAAAGCAGACTTTGGGACCTGTCAGTGGGATGAAACCTGCCATGGATGGCGATATCTGCTTCCGCGATGTATCTTTCGGTTATTCTCCAGACCACCCGGTTCTGAAAAATATCAATTTCACAATCCCATCCGGAAGCACCTTTGCAATCCTTGGCACAACCGGAAGTGGAAAATCAACTCTGGTCCATTTACTGAACCGTTTATACGATCTGCCGGAAGACTGCGGCAGCATTACCATTGGCGGTACAGACATTCGTGACATTGACCGTCAGTACCTGCGCCAGAACATCGGCATGGTACTCCAGGAACCGTTCCTTTTCTCCAGAACCATCCGTGAGAATATTGGCATCACAAAGGAGAAGCTTCTGGATGAAGAAATCCGCCATGCAGCGGAGATTGCCTGTGTAGATGAGTCAATTCTTCATTTTACAGACGGATATGACACCATCGTAGGTGAGCGTGGCGTCACTTTGTCCGGTGGACAGAAGCAGCGTGTTGCAATTGCCAGAATGCTGATGAAAGAAGCTCCGATCCTGGTATTTGACGATTCCCTATCCGCAGTAGATACGGAGACAGACAACAAAATCCGCAAAGAACTGAAAAAAGAGATGGAGAAAGCAACGGTTATTATGATTTCCCACCGGATCACATCTCTTATGCAGGCTGACTGTATTATTGTGATGGACAAGGGAGTAATCCAGCAGATGGGTACCCATGAGGAACTGATCCACCAGGAGGGACCATACAAAGACATTTATGAGATCCAGATGAACAGTGACATCCGTCTCATGGAAGGAGGTGCAGCATGCGAATAGAAGAAAAAGAATATACAAAGTCCATTGACATTTCCATCTGGAAAAAAGTTTTCCCTTTCCTTGCACCTCGGAAAAATGTGCTGATTATGGTAATTGTGATGAATATTCTCTGCTCCGTAGTGGATATTATCATGCCGTTATTTCAGCGACAGGCCATTGATTCCTTTATCGAGAAAAATACTCTGGCAGGACTTGGAGGATTTATTGCGCTGTATATTGCAGTGATCGTCTTTCAGATGTGGTCCGTCATCTGTTTCACCAGAGGCTGCATGACACTTGATGTGGAAACAGGCCGTGATATGAAACGGGCATTGTTTGTTCATCTTCAGAAGCTGTCTTTTTCCTACTACAATGCAACTCCGGTTGGATATATCCTGTCCAGGGTAATGAACGACGTAGCCAGGATCACAGAGTTGATCGCCTGGGATGTGATCGATATGCTGTGGGCTATCTTTTATGTAGTGGGTGTGTTTGTGGCAATGCTGTTTCTGAACTGGAAACTGGCTCTGGTGATCATGCTGATCGTTCCAGCTATTGCAGTTCTTACCTGGTATTTCCAGAATAAGATCCTCACATGGAACCGTCAGGTGAGAAAAATCAATTCCAAGATCACAAGTGGCTACAACGAAGGAATTATGGGCGCGAAAACTGTGAAATCCCTGGTTGTGGAGGAGAAAAACTTCCGGGAGTTTGCCTCTGTCACTGAGGAGATGAGAAGTGCGTCTATCAAGGCTGCCAGATTAAATGCAATTTATATTCCGCTGGTAGTTTTCTTTGGAGCTCTGGCAACTGCCCTTGTACTGGAGCGTGGCGGCATTATGGTTCTGAATGGAAGTATGGACATAGGAACACTTGCTGCATTTACTGCATATGCAGTTGGAATTTTTGAACCAATTCAGAGGCTTGCAGGAATTTTGTCCCAGTGCATTTCTGCTCAGGCAAATATTGAGCGGGTGACCTCCCTTCTGGAAGAGAAGCCCCAGGTGATAGACTCCCCAGAGGTTCTGGAAAAGTATGGAGATTTCTTTGATCCCCACAAGGAGAACTGGGAACCCATTAAAGGCGACATTGAGTTTGAAAACGTTTCATTCCAGTATCCCGATGGAAAAGAAGAGGTGCTCAGCAACTTCAACCTGAAAATTCCGGCTGGTACCAATGTGGCAATCGTCGGAGAGACCGGTGCAGGAAAAAGTACGCTGGTGAACCTGGCCTGCCGTTTCTTTGAGCCCACTAAGGGAAGAATCCTCATCGATGGCAGAGATTACCGTGAGCGAAGTCAGCTTTGGCTTCACAGCAACATCGGATATGTGCTTCAGAATCCCCATCTGTTCTCCGGGACTGTGATGGAGAATATCCGTTATGGAAGACTGGATGCCACTGATGAAGAAGTAAAGGCTGCTGCGAGGGCAGTTCATGCCGATGAGGTAGCCGAAAAGCTTGACAAAGGTTATGACAGTGACGTAGGTGAAGGCGGCGACCGTCTCTCCACCGGAGAAAAGCAGCTTCTTTCCTTTGCCCGCGCAGTACTGGCAGATCCCGCCATTTTCGTTCTGGACGAAGCAACTTCCTCTATTGACACCAAAACCGAGCAGCTGATCCAGCAGGCCACAGACAAACTGCTGAAAGGGCGAACTTCCTTCCTGATCGCTCACAGATTATCTACAATCCGTAATGCCGACCTGATTCTGGTAGTCCGGGATGGCAAGATTGTGGAGCAGGGAAAACATAAGGAGCTGCTGGAGAAAAAGGGATATTATTATCAGTTGGTACGGCAGCAATTTGCGGATGAGGAGTCCAGGAAGGTACTTAGCTAAGTCACTATTTAGTTGATTAAAAGTTCTTCAATGCGGACGCATTTGGACAATGTGTATTACTCACTCGCCGGCGCAACGCTGCAGCGAACTAATCGCTAACTGCGACTAATGCGTTCGGGAGAGCCCTCACGCATAAGTCTCCGTAAGCGCTGGATTTCGCTTACGCTAAGAGCGCGCCTGAAATGGCTCGCTGGAGTAATACACATTGCCCAAATGCTGTGTACTGGCTGAGACTTGCTGATTGATAAGAACTTTTAATGAAGAGGGGAGGGGGAGTGATTGGTTTCCTGATACTTTTTTTGGCAATGATAGATCAGGTAAAAACAATAAAGCTACGAAGTATCAAGCATCTAAATGGGATATCGAAGGCGCATAAAATAATATGTCAAGTTTTTTACTTGCAAAACAGTCCTTAAAATGTGTAAATACTTCATAGAAATTGTAAAAGTCGCTAATTTCCGGCAAATTTCCCATAAATTTTCGTTTCCGATACAGTATAGGGAAGCCAATCACTCACCCTCCCCCACCTGTTGAAAGTTCCTATGTACAAATAAGTCCCAGCCAGTACACAGTATTCGGGCAATGGTGATTGCTCTAGC
>ERZ836441.1158-NODE-1158-length-27285-cov-11.136798_pt1 | contig 27285 bp, 24 predicted proteins | sample MGYA00519686_ERZ836441 | MGnify/ENA primary metagenome ERZ836441 (study PRJEB31850, sample SAMEA3708800) | human gut metagenome | biome: human gut; feature: human-associated habitat; material: faeces | place: China | collected 2014 ... | reverse complement strand
ATGCCGATCTGATAGACCTTTTCTACGATGGGATTCATAACGCATTTCTCCTTTTACAATAAACTCTCCTGTGCGCGTGGGGCAGCCCTTTGGGCATGGCACACCCACTGTGCGCTTGTAATACTAGTATAAACGAACCGGGGGAGTTTGGTAATGCTCAACAAGCACAATGTTTTGCATAAGACCTTGTATACATTGCACAAAAATGACGAACGGCCTCAAAACAGGCTCACAGGCCCAGGGTCTCAAACACCTCGGCCACGCCGTCGTGGTCGCAGTCGGCCGTGGTCACAAGGTCCGCAAGGGCCTTGATCTGGGGCATGCCGTTGGCCATTACGGCGGCCACACCGGCCTTTTCCAGCATGGCACGGTCGTTTTCGCTGTCGCCCACGGCCAGCGTCTGTGCGCGGGGGATGCCCAGCCGGTCGGCCAGGGTCAGCAGAGCCTCGCCCTTGTCCACACCGGCGGCAGTCACCTCGATGTTTTCCGGGGAGCCCTGCACCACTTCCACGCCCGGCATGGCACGGAAGCGGGCCAGCGCCTGCGGCACCTGGTCCTGCTCGGCAAAGAACAGACACTGCTTTTCCACCTCGTGGGCGTGGCGGCTCATCCACTCGCCCAGGTCACGCACCACAAGGAAGCGTCCGTCGTTGGGCTGGCGGGCCTCGGTGGAGTGCAGGCGCGCCCAGCGGGCGGCGGCAAAGTCCACACTGGCCTGGTCCTTGACCGAATAGCCGTTCCAGAACACGCCCATGCTGCCGGGGTATTCCATGAACAGGTCAAAGGCGGCCCGGGCAGTCTCCACCGGCATCAGGCGGCGCAGCAGACAGGTGGGCTCACTGGTCTGGCGCTCGGCCGCATTGGCGTACCGGCTGTAGACAGCACCCAGCGGGTCGCTGCCCAGGTCCCACACGGCGGCACCGTTGGAGGTGATGGCATACCGCACGCCGGGCAGCTGCGCCACCACCGGAGGCAGGTTGCCCAGCGGGCGGCCGGTGGTGGGCACGATGACCACGCCCCGGTCGGAGGCGGCCTGCAGGGCGGCCCGGGTACGGGGCGTGACCTGCCCTTCGTGGTTCAGCAGGGTGCCGTCCAGGTCCAGGGCGGCAAGGCGTACAGGGGGAAACGTTTGCGACATAAAAACTCCTTTTATCAACAGGGCACCCCGGCGTTTTGGGCCGGGGTGCGGCAGAACCGGGTACTGTCTTTATTTTATAACACCGGCAGGGTTTGCGCAAGTGGACGGAATGTGCTATAATAATGCGTCATTTCATTATAAAATATAGGAGACTTGCTATGAATCTGTCCCAATTGCGCAGCCGCTGCAAACCGCACCTGTGGTTCCAGCTGTACTGGGTGGTCTACCTTGTCTGGTTCTTCTGGCTGGACTTTACGATCAAAGACCCGAAATACATCATCCACAGCCCGCTGGATGACAGCATCCCCTTCAACGAGTGGTTCGTGTTCCCCTATTGCAGCTGGTTTTTGCTGCTGGCGGGGGTCACGGCGCTGCTGTGGTGGTACGACACCGCCAGCTACGACAAGCTCTGCCTGAGCATGTTTGCGGGCATGACCTTCTGTCTGATCGTCTACATGGTGCTGCCCAACGGCCTGGACATCCGTCCCACAGCAGAAGCAGTCGGGCGCAGCAACATTGCCATGCGCATCATGCAGCTGCTGTGGAGCGCGGACGCCTCGGTCAACGTCTGCCCGTCCATCCACTGCCAGAGCACCGCCTGCATGGCGCTGGCCTTCAGCAGCAGCACCCTCACCGAGAAGCGCCCGGGCCTGAAGGTGCTGGCCTGGGTGTGGGCCGCGCTCATCTGTGCGTCCACAGTGTTCACCAAGCAGCACTCCATCGTGGATGTGGTGTGCGGCCTTGCCGTGGCCTTTGTCTGGGTGCCGGTGCTGTACCGTCCGCATGGGAAAAACAGTTGAGGAAAGAACCGGCCAAAACGTCCGGTTTCCCTTGACAGCGGCCCGGCGGTTGGGTAATATGGGAAAAGAGGAACACTGATATATCACTCGCAGCGTTCCGGAAGGGGGAAAGCGCAATGTCCGCACGCAACGCGCGGGATCTGGCGTATCACACGGTGCGCAGCCGCATCATCACCATGGAGCTCAAGCCCGGCGACCCGCTGAACGACCGGGAGCTGGCCGAGGAGCTGGGCATCAGCCGCACCCCCATGCGGGAAGCGCTGATCCTGCTGAACAATGCGCATATGGTGGCCATCAAGCCCCAGAGCGGCACCCATGTGGCACCCATCGACCTGCATCTGATGGAGCTGGAACAGTTTTCACGCTACACGCTGGAAAAGGAGATCCTGACCCGGATGTGCGGCCGCCTGACCCCGGAGCAGGAGGCGGGCTACCGCCAGCTCATCGAGGCCTACCGGGTGCTGGAGGCCTCCCCGGAGGAGCCTGACCGCGAGATGCGGCTGCTGGAGCTGGACAATGCATTCCACCGCCGCGCCTTTGAGCTGTGCGGCATGGAGCACCATTTTGACCACATGCTGGCCAGCCTGCAGCATGTGGAGCGCATCCGCAAGTTCAGCCTGCAGACCAACGAGAACAAGGCCGTATGCGCGGCCCATACCCGCATCCTGGATGCCATGGTGCAGAACGATACCCAGGAGCTGAGCCGTGCGCTGGAAAGCCACCTGAGCCGCTACAAGCAGACGGTGGAGGAGGTCCAGCGCCTGCATCCGGATTACTTTACCGACGGCCTGGAGCCGTGAATCAAAAGGACTTTGAACGTGCAGCAGAGCCTGCACGTTTTTTTGTACACGCGGCGGTTGAATCCCGTTATTGACCCACTGCGGGTTTTGCGGTAAAATCAGGGTACAAAACAGGCCGCAGCGGCGGCCTTTTCCCCACAGGCAGCGTGCCGGGTGCACGGCTGCAGAAAAGGAGGTTCAAGACCCTATGAAACTGAAACGAGGCATTGCCTTTTTACTGGCAGCCGTGTTCCTGTTCGGCACGCTGGCCGTTCCGGCCAGTGCCGCCGCAGCACAGCCGGAACCGGCAGCGCAGGCACAGACCGTAGATGCAGAAGAAAATGATATCATCTCGGTGCGCATCAAGGCATCCGGTGAGCTGACCTATGGTGCGGACCACAAGCTGGAGATCCAGACTACTCCGGCCGATGCCCAGTACATCGGCGTGGTCATGGGCACCAGCGGGCAGGCCACCGGCTATGTGACGCTGGTGCTGTCGGAAAAGATCCGCACCCTGCTTAAGCTGATCCCCCTGCCCAAAAAGATGTCCGCCGCCCCGGATCAGACCGAAGAATTCAACGTGTACAGCTACCTCAAACAGCTCATTGACGGCAATGACGTCAGTGTGCTGCTGCGGGTGGGTGACGAAGCCGTGTCGGTGCTGAACATCATCAACTTCTATCTGCCCTCAGCCTACGTCAAGACCATCCAGAATGTTTCCAACGGCCTGAAGCTGGCACTGGACCTCATCCGCAAGTATCTGCCGGAGAGTGCTTTCACCCGCATTTACCTGGATGAACAGCCGGTGGATGCCGGCGGCTATGTGGCCGGTGCGGTGGCGCTGGAAAGCGGCGACATCAACTCGGCCGGTGTGGCCATGTTCAAGATCAAGCCCCAGACCAGCAATGTGCGGCTGTATTGGGCCGGGGATCTGCCCGGCTCCCTGACAGCCGAAGAGCTGCGGAACGCCGACCGCAACGCGGTGCTGGAAGCCGATGGGCAGGCACGCAGCGGCGAGGGCGTGAACATCAGCTACACCTATAAAAAGAAGGGCTTCCTGTGGGATAAGACCTGTGACGGCCTGCCCACGAAACCCGGCACCTATACGCAGGTGGCCAAGGTCAGCGGCAACTACTCCTGCAGCGAGATCAGCCGCACCTTTACGATCTATCAGTAAGCACAGAATCAGCAGCGCCCCGGCGGGAATTTCCCGCCGGGGCGCTTTTCTGCTGCAAATGGGCAGCAAAAAGCCGACTGCCGCTTCCGGAAAGAGGGGGGGAGCGCGGCAGCCGGCCGGGAGGTGTTATGCGGTTTTTGCCGTCAGGCGGTCAGCGGGATCAGAAATCCACGTCGGTGTCGTAGTAGCAGCACTTGAGCAGCTTTTCCATCTCTTCCTGGCTGGGCTGACGGGGGTTGGAGCCGGTGCAGGCATCGGCAATGGCGTTTTTGGCGATCTCCGGCAGACGCTCCAGGAACACGTTCTCCGGCACAAAGCCCTGCTCGACGGGGTAGGAGTCCGGTCCGTAGTGCTGGATGCAGTGGGGGATGTTCAGCGCGTCGTTCATGCCGCGCAGATGCTCGATGAGCAGCTTGACCTTCTCGTCATCGGTGGTGCCGCCCAGCTTCATCTCGTCGGCGATGACGCCGTAGCGCTTCTTGGCCTCGGGGTCCTTGGCGTTGAAGGCGATGACCTTGGGCAGGTACATGGCGTTGGCTGCGCCGTGGATGATGTGGGCACCGTAGTCCGCAAAGGCGGCGCCGGTCTTATGGGCCATGGAGTGCACGATGCCCAGCAGTGCGTTGGAGAAGGCCATGCCGGCCAGGCACTGGGCGTTGTGCATGGAATCACGCTTGGCCATGTCGCCGTTGTAGCTGTCCACCAGGTCGCCCTGGATCATGCGGATGGCAAAGATGGCCAGCGGGTCGGTGTAGTCACAGTGGGCGGTGGACACATAGGCCTCAATGGCGTGGGTCATGGCGTCCATACCGGTGTGGGCCACCAGCTTCTTGGGCATGGTCTCGGCCAGGTCGGGGTCCACGATGGCCACGTCCGGGGTGATCTCGAAGTCGGCGATGGGGTACTTGATGCCCTTCTGGTAATCGGTGATGATGGAGAAGGCGGTCACCTCGGTGGCAGTGCCGGAGGTGGAGGAGATGGCGCAGAAGTGTGCCTTGCGGCGCAGCGGCGGGATGCCGAACACCTTGCACATCTCCTCAAAGGTGATCTCCGGGTACTCGTACTTGATCCACATGGCCTTGGCGGCGTCGATGGGGGAGCCGCCGCCCATGGCGATGATCCAGTCGGGCTCAAACTTCAGCATGGCTTCGGCACCGCGCATGACCGTCTCCACAGAGGGATCGGGCTCGATGCCCTCAAACAGTTCCACTTCCATGCCGGCTTCCTTCAGGTAAGCCACGGCACGGTCCAGGAAGCCGAAACGCTTCATGGAGCCGCCGCCCACACAGATCATGGCTTTCTTGCCGGTGAAGGATTTCAGCGCTTCCAGAGCGCCCTTGCCGTGGTACAGATCACGGGGAAGCGTAAAACGAGCCATAGTTGTTACCTCCAAAGTTCTCATACTCTCTCAGAAACAGGGAACACACACCCCTGCTGATTCTACTACGTTAATTGTATAACAAAGAGAAGAGAACATCAATTGACGGACCGGAAGAAAGTTTCCGCAAAAATTGGACAGAGTGAACAACCAGAAGGATGCAACAGACCACTGCACCTGTAGAGAAAACAAAAAAACACCCCGAAGTCCTAAGACTTCGAGGTGCTTGCCTTTGGAGCTGCTATCCAGATTCGAACTGGAGACCTCATCCTTACCAAGGATGCGCTCTACCAACTGAGCTATAGCAGCAAATGGCGACCCGGATCGGGCTCGAACCGACGACCCCCAGCGTGACAGGCTGGTGCTCTAACCAACTGAGCTACCGGGCCATGATCGCTCAAGTTTCGCGCGGCGCTTACCGCCGGAACGTGCTTTATTATATCGAAAAAACCAGCACTTGTCAAGCGTAAATTTCAGAAATCTGAAAAAATGTGAGGAAACTCCCGCAGTCACGGCTTGCGCCGTGCCAGCTCCCTCGGAGAGGGAGCCTTCGCGCTGCAGTTGACGAAAGGAGTTCGGCAGCCCCAGCCGTGGCAGGTGCCGAAATGCTGCTTCCCGGAACGACCTTGCCCGTAACAGGTACTGTAAATAAAAAGTATTGCTCCCCGGAACGACCCCTTCCGTGAAAAGGCACTTCCGGAAAATCCGTAGATTTTCCGGAAGTGCAAATAAAAATAATTTTTCCACTGATATTGGCAGAGCGAAGCGGAGCCAATTCTAAAACGCAAAAACATCGCAAAAACAAAACGCACAGGCTCCGAAGAACCTGTGCGTTTGTGGCAGGGGTAGTAAGTCTCGAACTCACGGCACGCGGTTTTGGAGACCGCTGCTCTACCAACTGAGCTATACCCCTATGTACATTCGCTGAATGCCTGCTTATTATAGCCGATGCAGACGCGAATGTCAAGCATTATTTTTCATTTTTCGTGCCGCAGCTGCAGCAGCCTTCGCTTTTTCCGGCGGCCACGGCGGGCAGCTGGCTGGCCAGCTGCTCCAGCGTCACGCTGTCGATGTACTGGTTGATCACCTCGTCCAGCCCGGCCCAGAAGGGCAGGGTGAAGCACTGATCCGACATGGGGCACTCGTTGGTCTGGCTGCCCAGGCAGGGGATGGGGGCCACGCTGCCCTCAATGGCCCGCAGGATCTCACCGGCGGTGTAGTCGGCGGGAGCCTTGGTCAGGCGGTAGCCGCCCTGACTGCCGCGCTCGCTCTTGACCAGCCCCACCCGTGCCAGCGGGGTGACGATCTGTTCCAGATATTTCAGGCTGAGGTTCTGCCGCTCACTGATTTCCTTGAGTGAGACGGTGGTGCCCGGTGCGTAGCGGGCAAGCTCGGCCATCAGGCGCAGGGCATAGCGGCTCTTGGTGGAAAATTTCATGCTGCTTCTCTCCTTATTGCTGCTTATAGTATAGCACGTTGCTCGGATTTTGCAAAGATAAACCTCTTGTGCAAACAAAAAAGGTCTGCTATCATAGGATGGATGAGAAGAGATAGAAGGAGTGAGCGTATGACTGAGAAGATCAACCCTGCCGACGCCATCCGTCTGCTGGATGCCCACGAGGCCGTGGCAGTGGATGTGCGGGAGCCGGACGAGTATGCCGTGGGACACATCCCGGGCGCAAAGCTGCTGCCGCTGGGTCAGGTGCTGACCCGCGCAGCGGAAGTGCTGCCGGACAAGAACGCCGTGTGGCTGGTGTACTGCCGCACCGGCCGCCGCAGCGCCGACGCGGTGCAGAAGCTGGAGAGCCTGGGCTATACCAATCTGCGGGACCTGGGCGGCATCCTGAGCTGGCCCTATGAGATCGAGGGCGACTTTGAGGGGCATTTCTAATAAAGGAAAGGAAAACACCATGTCGTTTGACCCGAAAGATTTCGCCGGCAGCCACTGCGGCTGCCGCTACCAGCAGGACTACCGCCCTACCCTGGGGCGGGATGGCAAAAAGGAATCCGGTACGCTGGAGGTCATCAAGTTCTACTACGACGGGGCCATCCGCTTTGAGCAGCACTGCTACGGCGAGGCAGCGACCTTTGTGTTCGGAGTGTGGGCCGACCATATGGACCCGGACGGCACCCTGCACTGGGTGCTGCCGGACCGGCGCAAGAGCTACTACGACGAGGACTACCTGCCCAAAAAGCTGGACCGGGTGGACGAAGCCGGGAACCTCTATTTTGACGGCGGGGTCTTTCCATGGAAGCTGGCCGACGATTTTGCCGAGGATAAGCGGTGGGGCTACCCCAAATGGAAGGTGCTGCTGGGCAGGCTGACCGGCAGGGGCCGCAAATCGTAACGGAAGTATGAATTTCCAGTATTCCTATTGACACACTAGGGAATGATATGGTATAACTTATCCGTTGAAAGGATTCCGCGCGTGCGTGCGGCTGTGTGCAGCCGCCGGTCTGCGCATTCATAAGAAAGGATCATTCCTATGGAAAACATGGAAAAAGTGGTTTATCTGGACAATGCCGCTACCACGGCCTGCGCTCCGGAAGCGCTGGAAATGATGGTCAAGGCCCTGAGCGGTGCCTGCGGCAACCCCAGCAGCCATTACAGTGTGGGTTATGAGGCCAAGGAGCTCGTGGACACCGGCCGTGCCCAGGTGGCAAAGGCCATCAACGCGGCTCCGGCCGAGATCTTCTTCACCAGCTGCGGCTCGGAGGCCGACAACTGGGCTGTGAAGGGCACCGCCTTTACCAAGGCCCGCCAGAACAAGAAGCACCTGATCACCAGTGCCTTTGAGCACCACGCCATCATGCACAGCATGGCTGCGCTGGAGCGCATGGGCTTTGAGGTCACCTATATCAAGCCCACCACCGAGGGCTACATCCGCCCCGAGGACGTGGAGGCTGCCATCCGCCCCGACACGGCCCTCATCAGCATCATGATGGCCAACAACGAGATCGGCACCATCCAGCCCATCAAGGAGATCGCCGCCATTGCCCACAAGCATGGCGTGTGGATGCACACCGACGCCGTGCAGGCCGTGGGTGCCATCCCGGTGGATGTGAAGGATTTGGGCGTGGATATGCTGTCCATGAGTGCCCACAAGTTCAACGGCCCCAAGGGCATGGGTGCCCTGTACTGCCGTAAGGGCGTGTGGCCCCAGAACCTGATCGACGGCGGCAGCCAGGAGGCCCGCCACCGCGCAGGCACCGAGAATGTGGCCGGCATCGCCGCCATGGGCAAGGCCCTGGAGATCGCCACCACCCATCTGGACGAGCGCATGGCCCACGAGACCGAGCTGCGGGACTACGTCATCGACCGCGTGCTGAAGAACATCCCCGAAGCACGCCTGAATGGCGGCACGGAGCATCGCCTGCCCAACAATGTCAACATCAGCTTCCCGGGCCTGGAGGGTGAGACCATCCTGCTGGATCTGGATATGCACGGCATCTGCGCCTCCACCGGCTCGGCCTGCAACTCCGACAGCCTGGATCCCAGCCATGTTCTGCTGAGCATTGGCGTGCCCGAAGAGATCGGTCATGGTTCCATGCGGTTCACCTTTGGCCCGCAGAACACCATGGAAGAAGCAAAATATCTGTGTGACGTGCTGGAGGAGGTCATCCCCCGCCGCCGCGCTATGAGTTGTATGTGGCTGCAGGGCCAGAACACGGCCCGTCATTTCAGCCTGAAGGGAGAACAGTAATTATGGCAAGCATGTACAGTGCAAAGGTCATGGAGCATTTCGCAAATCCGCACAATGTGGGTGAGATCCCCGACGCAAACGGTGTGGGTGAAGTCGGCAACCCCAAGTGCGGCGATATCATGCGCATGTACCTGAAGATCGAGAACAACGTGATCGTGGACGTCAAGTTCCTCACCTTCGGCTGCGGCGCAGCCATCGCGACCAGCAGTATGGCCACCGACCTGATCAAGGGCAAGACCATCGACGAGGCCCTGAAGCTGACCAACAAGGCCGTGGTCGAGGCTCTGGAAGGTCTGCCTCCCATCAAGGTGCACTGCTCGGTCCTGGCAGAGCAGGCTGTCAAGGCTGCCCTGTCTGACTACTACCGCCGTCAGGGCATTGATCCGGAACCCATCGTGGGCAAGCTGGAAGAGGACTGCGACCACTGCGAGAGCTGCGGCAACTGATCCTCTGCAAAATAAGAACGGAGAAGCCCTCTGTCGGACGTTCTGCCCGGCGGCGGGCCTCTTTTTTGGACGGACAGAGCGCAATTTGCAAATTGTTCAAAAAGTCCACAAAGATTTGCCACGATTGTCCGGTATACTGTAGTCACAGTCCGGGAGGGAACACAGAGACGTCCCCCCAAAGCCTCCGCTTCCCTCCACGGAACATGCCAGAGTCGGCATTCTCCTGCGGGTGCGGCTGCAGACGCAGCGCACAGCAGGTCTTAACAAAAAACTGTTCCCCGTTCCATGCCATGGCAACCGCCAGAGACGGCGAACAGACTACCAACACCCTCCTGACGGGCCGCAACTGTTCAGGGGTTTCCATACAGCAGGCAGCACCGCTTTCCTCCTCCTTTCCACGGTGCTGCCTGCTTTTTGTTTTTTACCTGCCGGGTACAAAACGCCCCTGCCGCAGCCAGCGGCAGGGGCGTTTGCGTCAGTACGAGTTCAGCCCCAGACTGACGTCCAGGGCCTGATCCACCCGCTTCTGGTCGGCAGGGGTGATCTGCCCGGCTCGTTCCCGCAGGCGGTGTTTGTCCAGCGTGCGGATCTGCTCCAGCAGCACGACGCTGTCCTTGGCAAGGCCGGTGTCCGCTGCCCGGATGTTGATGTGGGTGGGCAGACGGGCTTTGTCCAGCCGGGATGTAATGGCTGCCGCGATCACGGTGGGGCTGTGCCGGTTGCCGATCTCATTCTGCACGATCAGCACCGGGCGCACGCCGCCCTGCTCGGAGCCGACCACCGGCGACAGGTCGGCGTAGAATACTTCTCCTCTGTGTACTTCCATGGAATCTCCCTCCCTGTGTGCTGCGGGGGATGGCCTCCGCCCGTGCACTTTCAGTATGAGCAGGGCCGGGGCGGGTTATGCAGCGGGGCGTATTCCATTGTATGCACAAAGTGCGGTCAGGTTTCCGGAGCCGTCTCCAGAATGCAGAAAGCCAGCGCCATGCCGCCGTCGTGGCTCAGCGAGAGGTGGGCGGTCAGGCCGTGGTCGGCCACCCAGCGGGCCGTGGCCCCGGAGAACCGGTAGGCCGGGGCACCGCTTTCCAGCCGCACGGCCTCGATCTCCCGCAGGGCAAAGGGCTCCCGCAGACCGGTGCCTGCCGCTTTCAGGAACGCCTCCTTGGCGGCAAAATCCGCTGCCGCGCTGGCCAGCCGGTGGGCACCGCTGTGCCCGGCGGGCAGGGGTGTGTCCAGCGCCAGCGCTGTGCATTCCGCCGGGCCGTACACCCGCCGCACAAAGGCGGCGGCATGGGGGCCGGAGAGGCTTTTTTCCAGATGATCGAGGGCGCAGACGTCGCAGCCGATGCCAAAGATCATGCAGGGCTCCTTTCTGCCGCGCATTTTGGGCGGCGGCTTTTTTCATGTTGCATGAAAGTAACTGGAAATTCTGGGCAATATGTGCAAATCCACCGGGTTCATCTTGAAGTTTCGGCGCATTTCGTGTACAATGAATTATAGTTCATCCGAAGGGGGTGTATTCCGTGGGCGAAGCAACTACTATTTTTTCGATCCACGATCGCAAGGACTATGAGATCCACGAGATCGTACAGCAGGTGTACGATGCATTAAAGGAAAAAGGCTACAATCCGGTCAACCAGCTGGTGGGCTATATCCTGTCGGAAGACCCTACCTACATCACGACCTATAAGAACGCCCGCGCGTTGATCCGCAAGGTGGATCGCGATGATCTGCTGCAGGCCATGCTGCGCAATTATCTCAACGTTTGACGTTTCCGGCTTTTTCAGCTCCGCTGCCCGTACAAGGGCGGCGGAGTTTTTTGTTTATTGGTGGATGTGGGTGGGCGGGGGAGCTTTCTCCGCGAACAGCCCGGGACTCCAGTCCCGCCCCAACGCTGCGCGCCGGGGCCCCACCTCCAGGACGTTCGACGGAGAAACTCCCCCGCCTGCCCGTCCCGCGCAAAAGCTCAGAGCATGGGCAGGGTGAAGATCTGGTTCACCAGCACCTCGTACTCCCAGGGCTCCCGGGCCTTGCGCAGCTGCTTTTCCAGCTTTTCCGACCCGGCAAAGCGGTGGATGAGGTAGAACCAGTGGGCCTTCATGCGGCTCACGGCACAGCCGGCGCTGCCGAACAGCTCCGTGTAGCCGTGGTACAGGTCGTCCAGATAGCCCCGCAGTTCCTCGCGGGTGGCCGCCGCACCGCCGCGGGCCCGCCGCAGCAGGGCCGGGTCTGCGATGAAGCCCCGCCCGATCATGATGCCGGACAGCTGCGGGAACTGTGTTTCCAGTGCGTGCAGCTCCTCCGGGGTGGTCACGTCGCCGTTGTAGCACACCGGCATGGTGCACCGGGGCAGCGCTTCGGCAAAGGCGGCCCGGTCGGCCTGGCCGCGGTACAGCTGCCGCATCACGCGGGGGTGGATGGTCAGTTCACAGATGGGGTAACGGTTGTAAATGTCCAGAATGGCGGCAAACTCGTCCGGGCTGCTGACGCCTAGCCGGGTCTTGACCGAAACAGGCCCTTCCGCATGGGAGAACACCGCATCCAGAAAGGCGTCCAGCACGGCGGGGTCCCGCAGCATGCCGGAGCCTTTGCCCTTGGCGGTCACGGTGCCGGAGGGGCAGCCGAGGTTCAGGTTCACTTCGGTGTAACCCAGGGCACGCAGCTCACCGATCATCCAGGCGGCCAGCTCGCCGTCCTTGGCCAGCAGCTGCGGGATCACCGGCGCACCGGGGTTTGCGGCGGGGACAAGTTCCGCCATCTTCTTTTTGATGAGCACCCGGTTCTCCGGCGGGGAAAGGAAGGGTGCGTAGTAGCGGTGGGCGGTGCCTTCCGGCCCGAACCACTTCTGCTGGGCCTGACGCCAGACCCGGTCGGTAAGCCCCTCCATGGGGGCGGCATAATACTGCATAAAAAACTCCCGGTTTCGGTTCCGTGCGGATCAGTTGAAGGAGCGGAAGCCCTTGCCGATGATCTCGCTGGAATTGACGATGGTGATGAAGCTGTGGGGGTCGTTCTCACGCAGGAAGTTGCGCAGCTGCAGAGCCTGCCGACGGGTGAGCACGGTGACCAGCACGCTGAGCTCGTGGTGGGTGTAGGCACCGTAGGCCTTTTCCACCGTGGCAGAACGGTTCATCTCCTTGATGATGAAGTCCAGAATGGGCTGGGGGTTGGATGTCATGATGGTGCACACCTTGCGCAGGCGGATGTTTTCAATGGCACCGTCCACCACAAAGCTCTTGCCGATCAGGCCCAGGATGCAGTACAGGCCGGTGCCCATGCCGAAGCGCCAGGCGGCGGCCAGCACGATGAGGATGTCGCTGGCCATCAGGGCCTTGCCGATCTCCATGGAGGTATATTTGGCCAGGATCAGGGCCACAATGTCGGTGCCGCCGGTGGATGCACCGATGTCAAACACGATGGCCGCACCCAGCGCGGGCAGGAACACCGCAAACACCAGGTCCAGCATGGCATCGCCGCTCATGGACACACCCGAGGGGTACAGCCACTCGCACACCGACACGAAAAAGGACAGGGCAAAGGACGAATAGATGGTCCAGCCCATGCACTTTACGCCGAGGAACACGAACCCCAGCACCACCAGCACCAGGTTGATGATCCACATAAAGCCGCCCACATTGATCTTGGGGAACAGGTCGGCCAGCAGGATGGACAGGCCGGATGTGCCGCCAAAGGCGAAATGGTTGGGGTTCTTGAAATAGACGATGCCCACGGCGGTGAGGATCAGGCCGAGGTTGAGCTCGCCAAAGAAATTTAAATTCTTCAGCAGATTCTGCATACTGAAGGCTTCTTTTAAACTGTTCATGGGGTTCCTCCTATATGAAATGATGCAAAATTGACCGTGCACCACGCAAAAATATACTCTCCTTCTCCGATACTGTCAAGGGATGCAGCCAAAGTTGCCAAAAATGCCGGCAGAAAGCGCCTTTTGATGCTTTCTCTTGAAGAAATCACGGAAATGGTGTATTATATACCATATATGAGAAGAGGGCACACTGCTGCCCTGACAGGGGGAAACTTCATGGCTGATAAAAACTTTCTGACGGATATCATTGATGCCGACCTTGCCGAGGGCAAGATCCGCGAGATCCATACCCGCTTCCCGCCCGAGCCCAACGGCTATCTGCACATCGGCAGTGCCAAGGCCATCTACATCAACTGGTCCATTGCCAACCAGTACGGCGGCAAGTTCAACCTGCGTCTGGATGACACCAACCCCGCCCGCGAAGGCGAGGAGTACGTCAACAGCATCATCGAGGACCTGCACTGGCTGGGTGCCGACCCCAACGGCGGCATCTTCTACGGCAGCGACTACTTTGACCAGTGTTACGAGTACGCCGAAAAGCTCATCAAAGAGGGCAAGGCCTATGTGGACGACCTGAGCCGTGAGGAGATGCGCGAGTACCGTGGTGCCGATGCCGGCAAGCCGTCCCGTCCGTCTCCGTACCGCGACCGCACCCCGGAGGAGAACCTGGACCTGTTCCGCCGCATGCGTGCCGGGGAGTTCCAGGAGGGCGAAAAGACCCTGCGTGCCAAGATCGACCTGGCCAGCCCCAACATGAACCTGCGCGACCCGGCCATCTACCGCATCAAGTACGCTGAGCATCATCGGCAGGGCAACAAGTGGTGCATCTACCCGATGTACGACTTTGCCCACCCCATCCAGGACGCCATCGAGGGCATCACCCACAGCATGTGCAGCCTGGAGTTCGAGAACCACCGCCCGCTGTACAACTGGGTCATTGAGAACATCTTTGGCACCGCCTTCCCCAAGCAGCGCGAGTTTGCCCGCCTGAACATGACCAACACGGTCATGAGCAAGCGCTATCTGCGCGAGCTGGTGGAAATGGGCATTGTGGACGGCTGGGACGATCCCCGCATGCCCACCCTGTGCGGCCTGCGCCGCCGCGGCTACACCCCCACCTCCATTTTCACCTTTGTGCGGGAGGCCGGCATCTCCAAGTCCGACAACCTGATCGACATGCGCCAGCTGGAGGCCTGCATCCGCAGCGAGCTGGACCTGACCGCCCAGCGCCGCATCGCCGTGCTGGACCCGGTCAAGCTGATCGTGGACAACTACCCGGAGGACAAGACCGAGTACTTTGACGTGGCCAACAATCCCAACCGCGAGGCCAACGACACCACCACCCGTAAGGTGGCCTTTACCCGCGAGCTGTGGATCGAGAACGAGGACTTTGCCGAGGTGCCGCCTCCCAAGTTCAAGCGCCTGACCCTCGGCGGGGAAGTCCGCCTGATGGGTGCCTACATCGTCAAGTGCACCGGCGTGGACAAGAACCCGGACGGCAGCATCGCTGCCATCCACTGCACCGCCGACCTGGAGACCGGCAACGGCAACCCCGCCGACGGCCGCAAGGTCAAGGGCACGATCCACTGGGTCAGCGCTGCCCACTGCATCGACGCTGAGGTGCGCCTGTACGACAAGCTGTTCACCGAGGCCAACATGAACGCCATCCCCGAGGGCAGCGACTACAAGGACTACCTGAACCCGGAGAGCGTTGTGGCCTGCACCGGCTGCAAGCTGGAAGAGAGCCTGAAGGACGCCAAGCCCGGCGACAAGTTCCAGTTCGTGCGCACCGGCTTCTTCACCCCGGACAGCAAGAACCCCGGCGTGTACAACCGTGTGGTCACCCTGCGCGACAGCTTCAAACCTGCAAAGTGAAAAAAGCAACCCGTCAAGTCAAAAGGAGCATCTGATTTTTTATGAAAAAGACAATGACCCGCAACATCGTCATCATGGCCATCGTCACTGTCATCATGGCAGTGGTGCTGAGCCTGTACATCAAGAACACCGGCACCGTGCCCGCTGCCGACAACACGGCTTCTCTGGCCGACGGCACCTACACCGCCAGTGAGCAGGGCTGCCTGAGCGAGGTGGCCGTCACCGTCACCGTCACCGGCGGCAAGGTGACCAATGTGGCCATCGACGCTTCCGGTGAGACCCCGGAGCTGGGCGGTGCTGCCGCTGAGACCCTGGCAGATGAGCTGACCAAGGCCGGTTCCACTGCCGGTGTGGACGCCGTTTCCGGCGCGACCCTCACCAGCAATGCTGTGTTCACCGCCATGGACAGCTGCCTGGCGCAGGCCGGCACCGGCTCTGCAGGCGCAGAGGACCTGACCGACGGCACCTATACTTCCAGCGCTAAGGGCTGCCTGAGCGATGTGGAGGTCACCGTGACTGTTTCCGGCGGCAAGGTGAGCGAGGTGGCCATTGATGCTTCCGGCGAGACCCCGGAGCTGGGCGGCGCTGCTGCCGAGACCCTGGCAGATGCCCTGACCAAGGCTGGTTCCACCAACGGCGTGGATGCTGTTTCCGGCGCGACCCTGACCAGCGAGGCCGTGTTCACTGCCATGAACGACTGCCTGAGCCAGGCCCAGTAAGACAAGAACGCAGAATGCCCCGTGGGTGACCGCCCACGGGGCATTTTTTGATGGGTGCACGCACCCGGATGCAAAAAAGCCGTCCGCAGGGAGATTCTCTGCGGGCGGCACTGGTTTTTTATGGGGTCAGGGGTTCAGGCTGCATCAGACCGCACGGCCGGCGTCGTTGCCGCCGCGGATGGCCAGAGCGATGTTGAAGGGATTGGCGCAGTCGCCGATGGTGTACACTTCCTTGCAGTCGATGCCGTCCACCAGACTGGTGTTGGGCAGCATGTCGGCACCATTGACGATGGCATCGCACTTGATGCTCATCTCCACACCGCTGTCCAGCGTGAGGGTGGCCACATTGCCGCTGACCGTCTTGATGGCGGACTGCGGATAGGACTTCACGCCCAGAGCATACAGGGCGGTGGTCATCATGCGCATGGCGTGCTGGGACTGCTGCATGTCGAACTCGGAGGCCGGGTTCGGGGTGACGATGGTCACGTTCTTCTTGTGCACGGTCAGCCACAGGGCGGCGTCAAAGGCCTGCGCGTTGGAGCCGTAAACGATCACGTTGTCGCCCATCTCGGTGAACATGAAGTTGTCCATCTCCACCACGGGGGCGCTGCCGTCACCGTCCACGGTCAGGGTGTCGCGCAGGCCGCCGGCGGCCAGGATGACGGCATCCGGTGCTTCGGAGTGGATGAGCTCCTGGGTGACCTCGGCGCCGGTCTTGACTTCCACACCGTTCAGCTCCAGCTGACGGATCAGGTAGTTCTTCAGGTCGGCCAGATTCTCATGGGGGCCCTTGACGGAAGCAGCAAAGTCCAGCATGAAGCCCAGGGCACCGCGCTTCTCGTACAGGGTCACATTGTGGCCGCGGGCAGCTGCGATGCGGGCAGCCTCCATGCCGGCGGGGCCGCCGCCGATGACCATGACCTTCTTGGGGGTGGCTGCAGGCTCCAGCTCGTAGGTAGCGGGGCCGCCCTCGCGCATCACGCGCTGGGTCAGGGCGTTCACACGGCAGTAAGCCATCTGTGCGTTGGCCTCGTTGCTGCCGATGTGGCAGTGCAGGCAGCGGGTGCAGGGTGCGATCTCGTCAATGCGGCCTTCCTTGAGCTTGTTGACGTACTCCATGTCCACGGTCAGGGGGCGGGTCATCAGGAAGAAGTCGGCCTTGCCGTCCTCCAGAGCCTGCTCGAAGAAGTCGGGTGCGTGGGCAGGATCGTTGTAAGTGACAACGCCGCAGGGGATAGACAATGCCTTTTTATACTCGGCGGCAACGTTCAGGCCGATGCCGCAGCCGCTGGTGTTGCCGATCAGCATGCCCTGCCAGTTCTTGCTGAAGTCGTACTGGGTGCCGAAACCGGTGCAGCCCTCGATGCCGTTCAGGATGAAGTACAGGTCGGCACCGAACTGGGCAACGTGGTGGCCCAGGGGTCCCAGACGCAGGTGCATGGAGTCGCAGCCGGCCTGCTCGAACAGCTTGGCGGCGGCAATGCCTTCTTCCATGGTCATGGCCAGGGTGTGCGGGGTGGTGACGGCAGAATCCAGCGTCATCATGGTGGGGTTGTTGGAGATGTTGTCGTTCTCCTCGATGCAGTTGATCAGGATCTGCATGTTGAAGTCCGGGCCGCACTCCTTTTTCACACCCTCGATGATCTCGGTGATGAAGCGGGCACGGTTTTCGATGGAGCCGATGCCGTACTCGTCGGTGCGGGTGTTGTGGAAGCGGGACAGGAAGTGTGCGGGCATATTGAAGCCGGCGCAGTTCAGTTCCACACAGTCAAAGCCCATCTGCTGCAGACCCTTGGCGACCTCCACAAAGTGTGCCTGCTTGGCATGGATGTCATCAATGGTCATGTCATTCTCGCCCATGCCGAAGCCGGACATCTGGTAGCCCATCTTGGCACCGTACTTGTGGCACTCGTCCACCAGCTTCTGGCCAAAGACCAGGGTGTCGGCGTCGTAGGAGCCGCCTTCCGGTACCTCCAGCGCTGCGATGGTCTCCACATAGATCAGGGCCACGCCGCCCTTGGCCAGGTTGACGTAGTAGGTGAGCAGCTCATCGGTCAGACCGGCCAGATAGGTGGCGGAACCGGCAGCGGACTTGACCATGCGGTTGGAAATTTCCATAGAGCCGATGGTCAGGGGGCTGAACAGGGTGGTCAGCTCCTTGGTGTTGGAGCGGAACTCGCTCTCGTCCAGCTGAGGGTTGATGGAGGCGGTGTAGAGCTTGTCAGTCGCCGGAGCGGCGGCAGCGGGGGTGGTGGTGCCTTCGGCGGCGGACCCGGCCGCAGAGGCAGCAGCGGAGGAGGCGGGGGCTTCGGTCTTGGAACAGCCGTTCAGCAGGCCCAGACCGGCGATGCCGGCGGCACCGGCAGCAACCTTCATGAAGTTGCGGCGAGAGATGTTTGCCATGATGTGTTCTCCATTCTTTTTCGTTCTTCTGTGTTTGGTACTTCTTCTTTCGCGGCACATTGATTGTGTTTTCACAAACGATGTGGTATAATTATAAACCCTGTAGCAAATACATGGTCAATACAGAAATGGTGACAAAAAGGTGACGAAATATCTATGAAAATCCACGAACTGGCGCGCCTGTCCGGCGTCAACCCGGAAACCATCCGCATGTACCGGCAAAAAGGCCTGCTGCACCCGGCAAGGCTTGCCAACGGGTACTTTGATTATTCGGCCTGTAACCTCTATGAGCTGATGTTCGTGCGCAAGCTGCGGGGCGCGAATCTGGGGCTGGAGACCATTGCGTCCTTTTATGCGGAGGATGGGCAGGCCGGTGCGCTGCGGAACATGAAGCAGGAGATCCGTGCACTGGAGGAAGCCATCCAGGAGCTGGAGCAGCGCAAGAAGCAGCTCATGTCCACACTGGGACACTATGTGCTGTTCTCCAACCAGCCGCAGCAGGTGCAGGAATTGACCCTGCGTTCGGAGTGCTGGTTCGTGCCGCTGGAGCTGGAACCGGCGGACAGCGTGTGCCGACGGTGGATGGAACACGCGGATGCTTTGTTCACCGGCATCCGCATCGCCCCGGCGTATCTGGAACAGCCGCCGCAGCAGGTGCCTTATACGATGGAGCTGGGAGCCTACACCGAGGACCTGAAGCGTCTGAAGCTGCCCTTGCCGCCGCAGGCCCGCCGGATGCCCGGCGGCACCTACCTGAGCAGCTTTCTGGAAGCGGAGACCGACGGCACCCTCAGGGGCGGTCAGCTGCAGCCGGTGATCGACTATGCAGCGGCCCACCACTACCGGTTCTGCCCGGAACAGGGAGCCTTCCTCTACTGCCTGAATGGTGGGGAGGAGGCACTGCAGCTGGTGTTCTGCTTTCAGGTCCGGGTGGAACCGGAAAATGGATAAAACAAAAGCGCCGCCCGCAGGGAATGCTCTCTGCGGGCGGCGCTGGTTGTTCAATGGGGAGAAACTGCGGACAGGATCTGCTGAATGAGTTCACGCTGCAAGGAGGTGATACGGTGGCTGCGTTTGCCATAAATGAAAAATTCCCATTGGAGCTGCAGGTCCGACAAAGGCCGAAAACACTCATTTTCGGCCAGAGAGCTTTCTTTGCCGGCATAAAAAGAAACAAAGCCTTTTTGCAGAAGATCGGAAGCAAGTTCTCCATCGGCATCGCCCAGAAAGCTGTCAATCGTCAGGCCTTTTGCTTGCAGGCATTCCAGCAGACGGGTCTGTGAGCGATTTTCCGTGTTCAATGTAATAAGCGGAACGGTTTTCAGATCCTCTGTAGTCAGAACGTTCTTTTTTGCGAGGGAATGATCGCAGGACAGGATCACGCCAATGGAACTTTCTGAATGAGCCAATTCAATGAAGTCGCTGCTGGTCAAGGGCGAAGTTGTGATGACAAGGTCACAGTCGTAATTACGATAACAGCGGCTGTGTTCGGTATCGGTATAACTGTGGTAATGCAGCTGGACTTCTGGATGGAACTCCTGGAATTGCGGGAAGAAATGCGGAGGGAGCTCCTGCAGGAATCCCATGAAATATCCGATGTGAAGCTGCTGCTTGGAGTGAAAGCTGCGCATCTGCCGTAAAATTTCGTCCCGCTGGTTCAGATGCGGCCGTGCCAGTTTTTCAAGCTGCTGACCGGCTTCGGTAAGGGACACGCCGTTTTGATTCCGCACGAATAATTGAACACCAAGCTCTTGCTCCAGGTTGGAAAGCGACTTACTGATCGCCTGCTGGCTGACGTAACATCTGGCGGCAGCATTCCGGAAACTTTGTGCTTCGCACACGGCAAGAAAGAACTGTAGCTGTTTGTAATCCATAAAGACCTGCCTACAACTGAAATTTGGAACGGGTAAAATGATTGATGTTTGCCAAAATCTTAACAATAGATTAAACTATACATAGTATAATGCTTTTGTGCATACGACACAAGAGCGGATAAGCTGTTGGGAAGAGAAAGGAAGTACAATACGATGAAAAAAATCTCTCGTTCCGGTTTTTTGAAGCTGGCCGCCGCGGCTGCTATGAGCGGTGTGACTGCGGGTGCATTGACTGCCTGCGGGAATTCGGCAAGTTCCTCTTCGGCTGCCGCTTCGAGCGCTGCTGTTTATACGCCGGGCACTTATACCGCCAAGGCTACCGGTATGGGTGAGGTGACGGTCAGCATGACCTTTACCGAGAATGCTATTACCGACGTGACGGTGGACACCGCCAACGAGACCATCGACCTGGCCCGCAACTCGGCTGAGGATTTCCAGAAGGCTCTGATGGAGGCCCAGAGCGCAGAGATCGACGGCGTTTCCGGTGCGACCTACACTTCGGGTGCCGTGCGGGAGGCAGCTGCTTCCTGCATCCAGCAAGCAATGGGTGTGGCCGTCGAAGCGCCTGCCGAAGCTCCGGCTGCTGCAGAAGTGAAGAGCGGTTTCCCTGCTTGTGAGGAAAACCTGGGCGGTGCCACAGCTGCCGGTCAGGGCGAGATCGCTTTTGTGGCAGACCCCATCGCGGACAGCGAGATCAAAGAGACCGTCAATGTGGATGTACTGGTCTGTGGTCAGGGGCCTGCCGGTATGGCTGCCGCCCTTGCCTGCGCGGAGCAGGGCCTGAAAACAGTCGCCGTGGAGAAGGGCGCTTCGCCCACCTGGCGCAGTGCCACCATGGGCGCTTTCCACGACCGTGTGCACCAGAAGTTCGGCGTGGAATTTGATACCAAGCAGTGGCTGGATGATGCCATGGTCAACTGTGCGTACCGCGGTGAGCAGACTGTGTATCAGAAGTGGATCGATACCTGCGACGAAGCGGTCAACTGGTTATTGGATCAGCTGGAGATCCCGGTGGAAAACTATTCTCTGACCTTCAACGCGGGTGATTTCCCGGAGTTCACCGCTGCCTATGATGAGCTGAGCCTGTCCCGCAGCTGGAACACCTCCTTCAACATCCCGATGGCAGCCGATGAGATCGCCGCAAAGCTGCAGGAAAAAATCACTGCTGCCGGTGCGGAAGTGCTGTTCAACACCCCGGTCGTCCAGCTGGTGACCGAGGGCGAAAAGGTCGTGGGTGCTATCGTCAAGGGTGAGAACGGTTATGTGAAGTATCTGACCGCTAAGGGCGTCGTTCTGGCCACCGGCGGCTATGAGTTCAACCCGGAAAAACTGGCTGCCTGCTGCCGCCCGCGTGACCTGGCACTGGGTCACTGGATGAACGGAACCAAGACCAACACCGGCGACGGCCATGAGATGGCAAAAGCCATCGGTGCCATGGAGGACGAATATCCGCACCCGCTGATGTTGGATCCTGAGCAGCTGATGCCGTATCTGCGGGTGAATAAGCGGGGCGTGCGTTTTACGGCCGAGTACGAGGCCTATAACCATCTGGCAAACGCCATTCAGGCACAGCCGGGCGCATACAATTACTACATTGTAGACGCAAACGTGATGGACATCGTCACCAGTATCTGGACGCCGTCCTCCAGCTGCTACGGCCCCAAGGAGGTCTGGGCTGGCGCTGCTACCAGCGACAAGGCACTGAAGGCTGATACGCTGGAGGAACTTGCAGAGAAGATGGGCGTGCCCGCTGATGCCTTTGTGGCGACCATCAACCACTGGAACGAGATGTGCGATGCCGGTGAGGACACCGATTTCCATTTCCCTGGCAAGATGATGCACAAGATCGACACCGCGCCCTTCTATGCAACTAAAGAGATGGCGTCTGCTCTGTGCACTTGCGGCGGCCTGCAGATCACGGATAAGAGTGAGGTGCTGAACACCGAGGCACAGCCCATTGCGGGCCTGTACGCCATCGGCAATGTGTCCGGCAGCATGTTCTCTGGTACCTATCCCCACAATGAGAACTGCCTGAGCCACAGCCGTTGCGTTACCTTTGGCTACAATGTTGCCAAGACCCTGGCTGCCCTGTAAAATTCAATAAGCAACAAAAGCGCCGCCCGCAGGGAATGCTCTCTGCGGGCGGCGCTGTCGGTTCCGTTCAGGAAATGGGAGAAGTGCTTACAGGGCGAAGTAACGCTTTGCGTTGTCGAAGCAGATGCCCTTGACGATCTTCTCCAGAGCCTTTTCGTCGTTGGGGTACTCGCCATCCTCGACCCACTGGCCGATCAGGTTGCACAGGATGCGGCGGAAGTAGTCGTGGCGGGTGTAGCTCAGGAAGCTGCGGCTGTCGGTCAGCATACCAACAAAGTTACCCAGCAGGCCCAGGTTTGCCAGGCTCTTCATCTGGTTCTCCATGCCGATCTTCTGGTCGTTGAACCACCAGGCAGAACCGTGCTGGATCTTGCCGGGCACCTCGCTGCTCTGGAAGCAGCCCAGGATGGTGCCGATCTGCTCGTTGTCGGCGGGGTTCAGGCTGTAGATGATGGTCTTGGGGCACTCGTCGGTGTCGTTCAGGGCGCTGAGCAGGCTTGCGATCTGGCCGCCGCAGGTGGTGGTGTTGATCATGTCAAAGCCGGTGTCGGGGCCCAGCAAGGCGTTCATCTTGCGGTTCACGCCACGCAGGCAGTTGTAGTGGATCTGCATAGCGATGCCCAGGCGGTGGTACTGCTTGCCCAGGTGGATCAGGATGTAGGTCTGGTACTTCTCAGCCTCTTCCACGGTGCAGCTCTCGCCCTTCATCACCTTCTGGTAGATGGCGTTCACCTCGTCCTTGGTGGCCTCACGGTAGGGCACATAATCCAGACCGTGGTCGGAAGCGCGGCAGCCCATCTCGGCAAAGAACTCGATGCGCTTGGTCAGGGCATCGGTCACGCAGTTGATGCAGGCCAGCTTTTCCTTGCCCACAACGGCAGCCAGCTTGCCCATGTACTCAGCGAAGCCGGGCTTGTTGATGTTGAGGGCCTTGTCGGGGCGGAAGGAAGGAGCCACGGTGAACTTGATGGTGGGGTCTTCCTTGATCTTCTTGTGCCAGTACAGGTCGTCGATGGGGTCATCGGTGGTGCCGATGAAGGCCACGTTGCTCTGCTCGATCAGGCCGCGGACGGTCAGCTTGGGATCATGCTGCAGCTTGTCGTTGCACAGGTTCCACACTTCCTCGGCGGTGTCGCCGTTCAGCACGCCGTCATAACCGAAGAACACATGGAGCTCCAGGTTGGTCCAGTGGTACATCGGGTTGCCGATGGCCATGGGCAGGGCCTCGGCAAACTTCTGGAAACGCTCGCGGTCGGGCTTGTCGCCGGTGATGTACTCTTCGGGCACGCCGTTGGAACGCATCACGCGCCACTTATAATGATCGCCGAAGTAGCTGCCGTCCGGGTTGCGGCCGCCCAGCCACACCTGAGCGATGTTGTCGAAGCGGCGGTTCTCGTAGATCTCGCGGGGCGGGATGTGGCAGTGGTAGTCGCAGATGGGCATGCCGGCTGCGTAGTCGTGGTACAGGTGCTGCGCGGTGGCAGACTGGAGCATGAAGTCCTTATCCATAAATGCTTTCATGGGTCGTTAACTCCTTTTTTGATCGGTGAATGAACGATTGTTTGTGAAATAATAGACAAACCTATATGCATCGGTGCGCCTGTCAACTGTGACAGGCTGCCTTGCCCCTAGTATACCGAAAAATGAAGTTGTATACAACTGAAAAAGTGCCAAAATTTATCCTGAGGAATTGTGAAATCCGCTGGAAATACGCAAAACCGCCCTTTTTGCTCTAAAAAAGATACACAAACCACTTGACTTATTTGTATACAACAGCATAAAATAGGGGTATGAGACAGGGGCGTGTGGACCCCTGCATGATATGCTAAGCGACGATGCAAAAAGGAGAACACAGACATGGAAACTTTGAACTACAAGGTTCTGGCTGAGACTGGCTACAACGGCTACATCCTCAAGGATGCCCCCGTCAAGGTCATGCAGTTCGGCGAAGGCAACTTCCTGCGTGCTTTCGTGGATTATTTCTATGATATCGCCAATGAGAAGGCTGGCTACAACGGCAAGGTCAAGCTGGTGCAGCCCATCGGCAACTTCCCCCAGATGGCGGACTGGATCAACGAGCAGGAGGGCCTGTACACCCTGTACCTGCGCGGCAGCGAGAAGGGCCAGAAGGTCGATGCCAAGCGCGTGATCTCCTGCGTGTCCGACTGTGTGTGCCCCTATGTGGACGGCAAGTGGGACGAAGTGCTGGCTCTGGCCCGCTCCGAAGAGCTGGAGACCGTTGTATCCAACACCACCGAGGCCGGCATTGCTTACACCCAGGGCGACAGCGCGTTCGACCAGGTGCCCCCCAACAGCTTCCCTGCAAAGCTGACCCGTGTGCTGTATGAGCGCTACAAGGCCTTCAACGGCGCTGCCGACAAGGGCCTGGTCATCCTGAGCTGCGAGCTGATCGACAACAACGGCAAGGAGCTGCAGAAGTGCTGCAACAACTACGCCAAGGACTGGAACCTGGACGCTGCCTTCATCGACTGGATGAACAACGCCAACACCTTCTGCTCCACCCTGGTGGACCGCATCGTTCCGGGCCGCATCCGTGACCCGAAGGAGCTGGCTGCGCTGGAAGAGGCCAACGGCTACCATGATACCGTGCTGGACGTCGGCGAAGTGTTCGGCGTCTGGGTCATCGAGGGCCCCGCAGGTCTGGAGGACAAGCTGCCGTTCAAGAAGGCCGGCGTCAACGTCATGGTCGTGCCCGATGTCACCCCCTACAAGAAGCGCAAGGTCCGCATCCTGAACGGCGCCCACACCGGTTTCGTTCTGGGTGCATACCTGGCCGGTTTTGACATCGTGCGTGACTGCATGCACAACGATACCATCCGCGGCTTCATGAACAAGATGCTGCACGAGGAGATCATCCCCACCCTGCCGCTGGACAAGAAGGATCTGGAAGAGTTCGCTTCCGCCGTGGAGGACCGCTTCAACAACCCGTTCGTCAACCATGAGCTGATGAGCATTTCCCTGAACTCCACCTCCAAGTGGAAGGCCCGCAACATGCCGTCCTTCCTGGCCTACATCGACGAGCAGAAGAAGCTGCCCAAGTGCCTGACCATGAGCCTGGCTGCTTACATCGCCTTCTATTCCAACGACATCCAGGAGCGCACCGCGGACGGCCTGATCTGCAAGCGCCCCGCCGGCAATACCTACAAGATCCAGGATGACGCCTGGGCTCTGGACTTCTACTATGCCCACAAGGATGACACCGCTGCCCAGCTGGTGCACGCTGTGCTGACCAACACCCAGATGTGGGATCAGGATCTGACCCAGATCTCCGGTCTGGAAGCCGCTGTTCTGGCCGATCTGGAGAAGATCCGCACCGAGGGCGCCGAGGCTGCTTACAAGAGCTGCCTGTGATCCGACAGAATAATTTTCCCGCACAAAAGAGGGCTGCTGCTTTGGGCAGCAGCCCTTTTGTGCTTTGATCGTCAATAAGGAGAACAACTATGCCGCAGGCAATTCATATCAGCCCCATCGACAACGTGGTCGTTGCCCTGCATCCCATTGCCAAGGGCACGCTGGTGGAAGTGGACGGCCTGGCCGTCACCGCACTGGAGGACATCCCCCAGGGCCACAAGATGGCTGTCAAGCCCATCAAGAACGGTGAGAACGTCATCAAGTACGGCTTCCCCATCGGTCATGCCACCGCTGACGCCCAGCCGGGTACCTGGATGCACACCCACAATGTGCACACCAACCTGTCCGGTGAGGTGGAGTACAGCTACAACCCCGCCCCGGATCTGGCCCCGCTGCCCAAGGCGGAGCCGGAGACCTTCATGGGCTTCCGCCGCAAGGACGGCCGCGCCGCCATCCGCAACGAGATCTGGATCATCCCCACTGTGGGCTGCGTCAACGACATCGCCAAGAAGATCGTTGCCGACAACCAGGATCTGGTCACCGGCTCCATCGAGGGCCTGTATACCTTCACCCATCCCTTCGGCTGCAGCCAGACCGGCCATGACCATGCACAGACCCGCAAACTGCTGGCTGCGCTGGTGCGCCACCCCAATGCTGCCGCTGTTCTGGTGCTTTCCCTCGGCTGCGAGAACCTGACCCACGAGCAGTTCCTGACCGAGCTGGGCGAGTACGACCACGACCGGGTCAAGTTCCTGACCTGCCAGGACGTGGAGGACGAGTTTGCCGCTGCCCGCGATATCCTGAAGGAGCTGGCAGCCTACGCCGGTCAGTTCCAGCGTGAGCCCATCCCCGTGTCCGACCTGGTGGTGGGCATGAAGTGCGGCGGCTCCGACGGCCTGTCCGGCATCACCGCCAACCCCACCATCGGCCGCTTCTCCGACATGATGGGCCAGCGCGGCGGTTCCACCGTGCTGACCGAGGTGCCTGAGATGTTCGGTGCCGAGGGCTTCCTGATGGACCGCTGCATCAACAAGGATGTGTTCGTCAAGGCTGAGCACATGATCAACGGTTTCAAAGAGTACTTCATCAGCCACCATGAGGTGGTCTACGACAACCCCTCTCCGGGCAACAAGCAGGGCGGCATCACCACTCTGGAGGACAAGAGCTGCGGCTGTGTCCAGAAGGGCGGCACTGCACCCATCATGGACGTCATCGGCTACGGTGACCCCGTGGTGACCAAGGGCCTGAACATGCTGTACGGCCCCGGCAACGATCTGGTGTCGGCCACGGCCATGACCGCCGCAGGCGCACACCTGATCCTGTTCTCCACCGGCCGCGGCACTCCGTTCTCGGCTCCGGCTCCCACCCTGAAGATCTCCACCAACACCCCGCTGGCGGAGAAGAAGTCCGGCTGGATCGACTTCAACACCGGCGTCATCGCTGACGGCGAGAAGAGCATCGACGAGGCTGCAAAAGATCTGCTGGATCTGGTCATTCGTGTGGCCAGCGGCGAGCAGACCAAGGCCGAGAAGCACGGCTTCCGCGAGATCTCCATCTTTAAGGACGGCGTGGTTCTGTAACTGAAAAAGGGCTGCTGTACGGCAAAAAGCGGTACGGCGGCCTTTTTGTGCTTGAAAATACGGAAAGGAAGTGTATTCTATATGATGGGTGCAAATGGCGCAGTATTGCTTTCTCTGCTGATC
>ERZ836441.1154-NODE-1154-length-27339-cov-4.628830_pt1 | contig 27339 bp, 44 predicted proteins | sample MGYA00519686_ERZ836441 | MGnify/ENA primary metagenome ERZ836441 (study PRJEB31850, sample SAMEA3708800) | human gut metagenome | biome: human gut; feature: human-associated habitat; material: faeces | place: China | collected 2014 ... | reverse complement strand
CGGGACTGGGCGCTGGTCGCCCAGGGTTGGAGCGAGGTACGTTCGCAGGGGGTTCACTTCGGCCCCGATGAACCGGCATTCGAGCATCGCTATAACGGCATGCTCTGGATCGAGACGAACGAAGCGACAAAGAAAATCGCCTCATTCAAACGCTGGGACGCGCTCAACTTCGGCGCAGGCATATTCCTTTCGGATGACCTGTTCCTTTCCGATGAGCTATTCCTGACCGACAGCGGCGAGTGGACAACATTTCACGTTTAAGGAGCATGACCAATGAAGACAATTGCACCCATCGAGTACATGGCCCATGTTTGGAAGGCAGCCGGCGAGGAAGGGGCCTACCCGCTCAATCCCGCTCGCGGAAACGAGATCGAGAAGGGCATTTCCGACGCTGCGGAGACAATCAACCTTATCATCCCCGAACTGACCGTCATTGACGAAGAGCCGTCGCTTCTGATGACAGGCACCTATCCCGGCAGGAAGATTGACGATATCCCGGAGATCCAAGCGGAGCTTGACGCGGCGGGCAGCGTGGCCGCCTTCCTCAACGCGCGCGCCAAGGCCCACAATACAAAGTTCCTTCGTATCGGCGACTACACCGATATTGCGCAATCGGGCTTCGGGACGCGCCGACACGGCCTGTTCGCCTTCGATCCCTACTACCTGGCCGGCGGCGATACCAAGGGCGGCCATTTCGTCATGGGATCGATGGAGGCATGGCCCGTGAACGTGCAGTGGAACACTGCCAACGACAACAACGGCACTTCATCGCAGCAGTTTCCGTATCTCAATTCGAACCTCCACAAGTACGAGCTACAGACGGTTCTTCCTTCGTATCCCGTGGAGTGGCAGAACGTCATGCTCTCGAACCAGGTTCTGCTTGAGAAGCGCTACAGCGCATCGGGCAAGCTGACCGCCTCCAACGGCTGGGATTGGGCGGACTTGGGCAAAATCTGGTCACCGTCCGAAACGGAGGTCTACGGCCAATGCGTCTGGGGAACGCCCGGGTACTCCGTTGGCTATGACTGCCAGTTCCCGTTCTTCCGCCAAACCCATAACCGAATCATGCGGCATTCCGGCAATCGTGCCCTTTGGTGGCTTCGCTCCGTGTACGGGGCATCGTCCGCTTCCGCGTGCATTGTCAGCATCGCTGGCAGCGCCAACAACCATTCGGCTTCGCACGCCGGGATTCGGTGCTTGCCCTGCTTCCTCGTAGGCGCGTAGGCGCCGGCATTGTACACTTGACAGCGCCAGCCTTGCGCTGGCGCATATCCCCCGCGAAGCGGGGGGCGGCGGTATTTTCGATTTTAGGAGTCCTAATGTCAGTGTACGAATCCCAGCGCAGCGAGTCGGAAATAGGCTTTTACCACCGGGCCGTTGAGATCCGCGCCAAGGTGACGAAGCTAGTTCGGTCGGAAAAAGTGGTGCCAAAATCGTCACGCTTCATCTTCGCCGTGCCGATGGCCGAGACAGCGCGGTCTATGGTCTGCAACATCGTTACGGGCATGGAGTTCTTCCCGAACAGCGAAGAGAACGTGGCCCAGCGAAAGCGGTACTACACGCTGGCCATAGCGGACTGCCGCATGCTCCAAGAGGACATGAAGTGCCTTATCGAGGTGACGGGGAACGTCCGCCCCTCCGCATTCGGCGAAGTTACGGCCATGATCGATGACGAAATCAGGGAACTTAAGGCAAAGAGGAAGAACGTCCGCGTCCGATAGGCTACAATGCAGGGACGTTGCGCCTTGTTTATCGTGCCAATTGGTGGCTTCGCTCCGTGAACGGGGCATCGTCCGCTAACGCGTGCATTGTCAACAACACTGGCAACGCCAACAACAATTCGGCTTCGAACGCCGGGATTCGGTGCTTGCCCTGATTCCGCTACACGGCCAGACCTAGTAAGCGCGAGCTGAACGCAGAGCCATAGAGGAAGGAAGGCGCGACGGTCGGCCGCAAAGGCCGTGAATCGGTACCCCGCGAGCGGCGGCGGACGCTGCTTGCATGGCGGCGCGTTGTGCGTTCCGCGCCGTTTCATGCCGCCGACTCACGCGGTTAGCAGAACGACACATTGGAAACCGTGCGGGGTACACCATGAATTCAGAGGAAAGGCGATCCGCGAGGCGGGCGAGGCGCGAAGCGAAGCGGAGGGAGAAGAGGGCCGCGAGGTTGGCCGGATGCGACCTTGAGAGCGTCGCAGACCTCGATAACCTGTACAAAGCGGCCATGACCGCCAAGAACGGCGTTTCGTGGAAGGCGTCCGTGCAGAGGTACCACAAAGAGCTTCTGCTGAACCTCGGGCGGGCGCGCTCAGACCTCCTTTCCCAGAACGACATAAGGCGAGGGTTCTACCATTTCACGGTGTTTGAGCGCGGAAAGCTGCGGCATATTTCCAGCGTCCACTTCAGCGAGCGCGTAATTCACAAATCGCTTTCCGCAAACGCCCTCGTGCCGGCCCTAACCCCGTCGTTCATACGGAACAACACGGCCAACACCAAGGGGCGAGGCACCGACGATGCGCTGAAGCGCCTTAAGCGCGATCTCGTGAGGCACTATGCAAGGTACGGGTCTGAAGGGTATATCCTCCTCATCGACTTTTCAGATTATTTCGGCAGCATAGCGCACGAGCCGCTGAAGCGGATAGTCGCGAACGCCCTTGATGACGAACGCGTTGTCAAGCTGTCCTTCGATCTCATAGATGCCTGCGGCGAGGTCGGGCTTGGCCTGGGATCGGAGCCGAACCAGATATTCGCAGTCGCCTTTGCGTCTCCCATAGACCATTTCGTTACCGAGATGCTGGGAGTCGAAGCCTACGGCCGCTATATGGATGACAGCTACTGCATCCACCAATCGAAGGAGTACCTGAATGCGGTGCTCGCCTGCATCGAGCAGAAATGCACGGAGTGCGGAATAACCATCAACCGCAGGAAAACGCACATCGTGAAGCTTAGCCACGGGTTCACGTGGCTAAAGAAGCGAATAAGCTACGGAGAGAACGGAAGGATCGTCATGCGGCCGTGCCGGGATTCGATCACGCGGCAGCGCCGCAAGCTTAAGAAGATGCGCGCGATGCTCGATGACGGTAGGATCACCTTCGAGCAGGTGCGGCGATCCTACCAGTCGTGGCGCGGCTCCGCTCTGAAGCTCGATGCCCGAAGAACCGTCGGCGCAATGGACGCCCTATTTCGCGAGCTTTTCAACGGCTATTTCGATGAAGGGGGGGGGTAGCGCTAATTCTTGATACCGAAACGCACCTGCCGCATTGCTATAGTGGAAACGTAATGGAAGCCGCCCGATTTGGGCGGCTTTTTTTGTGCAGAAAGGAATTGAAATGGATATGGCGAGGGTTCAGGCGATCAACGAGGAGATCAACGGCAACAAGCAACTTCTGTCCCAATCGGACTACCAGTGCCTGAAGTTCAGCGAGGGCGAGATGTCGGAAGAGGAGTACGCGCCGATCCGCGCCTTCCGCGCTCAGCTTCGCGATGACATCAACCGCCTAGAAGCTGAGCTTCGGGAAATCGAGGAAGGCGGCGCCGAAGAGCAAGCGGAGGAGTAGCCATGGCCGAATTAGCAATGCAGCAGATCATCACCACGGTTGCCGGGATGGCCGCAACTGGCGTTATTGGCTACCTCGCCGCGACGGTAAAGAAGCACGGCAAGGTGGAGAAGGCGCGAATCGAGATCGAGAAGGCGACCGCCCGCCAAGACATCTTCGATGCGTTCGAACGCTACGTGGTGCGGGGCGAGCACATGACGATTGCTCGCTATGACGAGATTATCCGCGAATACGACGCCTACAAAGTCCTTGGCGGCAACGGCACCGCCGAAGCCTACATGGACGAGATCCGGAAGAAGCGTCCCTATCTGGTGACGGAGTAGAGAGAGGAACAAAAAAATGCCAAACCACGCAAAAGACGAAACGGTCATGGAGGGCATGACCGACCGATTCATTAAATGGTGCGCCCGCGATACCGCATCCGCGCGGTTCCAGCGATCCGTGGCCCAGGGCGTCATTGGCGTAGCGTCCGGCCTTCTGTCCGCTGCGGCGACGAACGATCCGGTTGTCGGAACGATTGTCGCCCCGCTGGTCATGTGCGTTCTCTCGCCTGTCATGAAGGCGATTGGAAACAATGGGGAAGTCGAATGATGCCCGCATGCGAGAAGCTTAAGGCTGCCATCTTAATTGCAATCGCTCTGCTCGCTGTTCTGCTGTTCGCCTTTTTGCTCCTGGCGTCTTCGGCTTCGTCGGAATATGAACAGCAGTCGGCATACATGGAGCTTGAGGTCAGCGACCGATAGCCGACATCAATTAAGCAAACATTTCATTTTCAGGGGGCAAACAATGATTTCAAATTGCGGCCACGACTCGCGCGGCAAGTACTCGGGCGACGCTGCGGGCGATCAGTCCGGCACCGAATGGTATATCCGTCCATGGTACAACGGCGCCTGGATCGCCGTTTTCAGGCATCCGGACGCGAAGGTTCGCGCCGTGCTCGCCAGCATGGCTGAAGCTGCCGCCCGCAACGACAATGTGGGTTACGATCAGGGCGAGCGCCTTACCTTTTGGACGCAACTTCAGAAGGTCGGCTACGACCCGGCGAAGATCGCTGCGAAATGCGAAGCCGACTGCTCTTCCGGCGTCGGCGCAATCGTTAAGGGCGCCGGCTACCGACTGGGTACGGCGGCCCTTCAGAACGTCAGTCCGTCCATATACACGGGCAACGAGTCGGCCGCGCTTGTAGCTGCCGGCTTCGCAAAGTTGACGGATTCGAAGTACCGCACCAGTGACAAATATTTGCTGGCGGGCGACATCCTTCTTTCGTCCGGCCATACAACCATTGTCACGACCAATGGGGCGAGCGCTTCGGGCGAAGGAACCATTTCAGCGAGCAGCGCGCTTGCGTCATCCAAGTACCCTTGCAAGGGGTGGACTGGATCGGAGGTCATCAAGCTTCAGAAAGCGCTTGAGAGCGCGGGCTTTTCCGTCGGCTCATCCGGTGTTGACGGCTCCTTTGGCCCCGACACCGACAAGGCGGTTCGAGCTTTCCAGAGTGCGAAGGGGCTTGAGGTTGACGGCATCGTCGGCCCTAAGACACAGGCGGCGCTTTACGGATCAGGGACGGCAACGTCTGTGCTGTCCGTCAGCGGATACACGACGGGCACCTACAAAACCTGCGTCGATAATCTCCGCGTCAGAACCGGCCCAGGCAAGAGCTACGCCATTAAGGCGAAAAACCAGCTAACCGCCGACGGCAAAAAGAATTCAAACAATGCGGGAGAGCTAAACAGCGGAACCGTTGTAACCGTTACGGAAGTTAAGAAGGTCGGCTCCGATTGGTGGGGAAAAATTCCCAGCGGATGGGTCGCCTTGTACTACCAAGGAAAGCCATTTGCCTATAAGAAATAGTCAACAGAACTATTTGCTGCTCAAGCCGCTTTTTTGATCGTTAGAAGTAGACCGAACCCATGTTCAAGCCTATAGACGGGATGTCCTGTTTTCGTGTACCCTAACGGTGTGCAGCTCGTGGTGATTTCTTCGGTTTCTTCTTTCTCTGGGGAGCCAGACACAGAATGCACGAACCCTCGTCTTGAACTGGGGTTCGTGCTTTTTTGTGCCCCCTTCAAAACCCATTCAATTTCGTATCTCTCGGCGGGCCTGTTGTCAAAATTCATCACGGCGACCGCTCGCACCCCATCAAACGCCACTTGCCCGACGAACGCAGAAATAATCTGCTCATCGGTCATTGCGCCGGCGCTCACGTCCTCGAAGAACTCCACGATCTCTGAAAGAGTAGCCGTGCCGCTTCTTGCTGCTAGGTCTTCGACCCGACGCGATGTAGCCGAGATTTCAGCATTTATCTTGTCTGCCTTCGCTTTGAACATTTCGAACGGGGCTCCGCCCGCCACTGCGTCGATGATATTGTCTCGCTGCCGTTCAAGCGCCCTCAATTCCGCCTTCGCGGCCTCTATCGCAGGGGCGTTGTCCTCGGTTTCGCTAAGGAACTGCACATGCCTTTCAGCAAGCCTTCTGCACAAGTCCTTGTCCTCTAGCATTTCGCGCACTCCGTCTGCCACGGTCGTTTCGATCAGTTCCTTTTTTACGCTGTATCGACGTTTCGTCGCCTTGCACACGTAGTAGAAATACTCGACGCCGAGCCGCGAAGTTCCCGATTCGCCGTGCATGAGCTTTCCGCTTTCCGTGCAAATTAGCTTGCCAGATAGAACATAGTTCGCCTTCGTCTTTCCATGCTTGCGAAATCTGAGCCGATCTAAGCATGCCCTTTTGATTTCAGGAGTAACTATAGCGGGCATACCGTTTTCGACGCGCACAAGCGGCACAGGCTGCCCCTGCGCGTCCTTTATCACCTTGCCCCTATCGTCTTTCTTCTTCCCCCAAATGTACACGCCGGCGTAAGCCCAATTCTTCAGTATCCCCGTAACGAATTGGTATCCAGGATCGTTGCCGGCATAGGTCTTAACACCCTTCGAGATCAGCCATTCGACAATCGATGAGACGGGAACGCCGGCCAGGTAGTCGTAATGCACCTTCTCGGCCAGCGGAGCGGTCGCAGGATCGAGGGTGATTGTATCCCCGTCGTGGGAGTACCCGAAGCGCCACACTCCCAGGTATTGGCACTGCTCGGCCTTTCCGAGCAGTCCGCGCATCGTGTCAACGCCGATCTGGTGCGAACGAAGCTGTGCGGCTAGGGCAAGGACGCTCTTGTTGATATCGGCCTCGATGGTGTTTCCTGAAATGTTCTCCTGGCAGCTTTCCAGGGTGACGTTGTGCAGCTTCATTTCGCGCTCGTAGTGAAATTGATCCATCATGTTTCGAGCGAATCGATCGATCTTCCAGACGATCACGACATCGAACATGCCCTTCTTGGCGTCATCGATCATCTGAAGGAACTGCGGTCTGTCATCGGATCGACCGGATATGGCGTAGTCCGCATAGACCGCCACAACTTCGTAACCGCGCATGGCTGCGTACCTGTTTCCCGCCGCCACTTGGTCTTCGATAGACGCGTCCCTTTGCTTATCGCTTGAAAAACGGGCGTATATGGCCGCCCTCAGCATTGATGACATGATAGAATAAGACCTGCCTTTCTGACTTACAAAACCTTTCTGGTCGGATGGCGCGTCCCCCGGTTTCTGCCAAGAATTGGCCGGGGGACTTTCTTCTATTCGGGACATATCAAATGAAGCGTAACGCCTGCGCTTTCGAGAAAATTCTTGCGCTCTTCGAACTCTTCATGGCATGCGCCGATCCGCGACGGACTATAGGCAACCACCAAATCAGCGCCGCCACTTTTAACGAACGAAACGAGATTTGCCCAAGCTTCGTTCCTTCCCGCTCCACTGCTGACAAATGCCGCTACCGTCTCATAGCCAAATCCCCTGGCCACTTCCTCGCATTCTTTCTGCTGTCTTTCTCCATGGCCCAACGAATCGTAGACCCAAACGGCCGCATGTTTTCTCATGTTATTTCCTTACGTAATAGTGGGTTTTGCATAACACGGAACCGTGACGTTGCAATAATCGGTTCTTTTAATTTCTCCCTCCGTCCTCTTTCATCACCTCAATATATCCGCCTGTTATGATTCCTGCCGGTAACGCAATGATCGCGATACCAACAAGCGATGAAACCATGGCTAGGCTTCTACCAAAAACTGAAGTCGGGTAAAGATCGCCGTACCCGACCGTTGTAAGCGAAACGCAGGCCCAATAAATCGCGTCAAAGAATGATTCGAAAGTATCTGGCTCGATATTGAATACGAGCAAGGCAGTTATAAAGACATACCCGACGGCAATTCCGAACACAACTCCAAGGATATTCTTCTCTTTTCGTATTACTTCAGTGACCACGAACCAGCTTCGCGACTCCCTAACGAATCGAAAGAGCCGAAGCACGAGGACTAGCCTAACCACCCTAAACGCCTTGAATCCCTGGTTTATCAAAATGAAAGTGGGAAGGATCGTGATTAGGTCGACAATCGCCATCGGCGTAAACGGGTACAGAAGAAAAGACAACTGTCCTTTGTGCAAAGACGCGGGGGAAGAAAACCACCTCAAAATATATTCAACGATGAAAACCGCCGTGGTTGCATACTCGATGGCCGAAAGCCACCAGGTGCTTTCCTTGAAGGTGAGTGGTATCAGGCTAGCAATAACAACGAAAAACGAAATTGCGCCGTAGGTGCTATTTTCGTTAACCAGGCTATCTATCTTTATCGAAAGCGAGTTCATGTGTTTACCGAACTAAGCTATAGCGGCTTCCTCAAAGCCTGAAACGGAATAATCCTGCACTTCCTTTTTTTGGTACTTACCCGACTGGATAAGGTCATCGATATAGTCAAACACTTTCGCTTGTCCTTCATCGTTCAGAAGATCAAAAATGCAAAGCAAACGTTCGTGCTGTGCGTTTTGGGCTGTCTTATGCTGAAATTTTTTGTCAGCAAACATGGTTCCAATGATGGAGTCTGAAGACACGTTAAAGTAACTCGCCAAAAGCACTAGGGATTCACCATTTAGTCTGCGGCTCCCTTGTTCCCAGCTTCGATAGGTGCTTAAGGAGATTCCCAGGTCAGCGGCTACGGTTTCCTGCTTCTTTCCGGAAGCCTCTCGAATCTCTTTTAGGTTGTTCTTCACTGTAGCCCCCTTTCGATGCGTATAAGCTACCACAAAATGTCGCACCAGTAAAACATTTTTCTTGAATACTGCTACAAAACGTGTTAGCATCGGCTCACGGTGATACAAAACGTGTTACTAGGAGTGAAGATGATTAACACCATCGCATCAGAGAGAAGACGCTTAGGGCTTTCTCAGTCAGAGCTTGGTCTCAAGATCGGTCGCAGCCGGTCAGCTATTGGGCGCTGGGAATCAAACCCCAGCACCATTGACGGTTCCGATCTTAAGAAACTCGTCCGCATTTTTGGATGCTCTGCGGACTATCTGCTGGGAATCTCAGATGAACGCACACCGGTAATGAAAGACAGATAGGCCGACCAATGGAAGATCAGATTGCGAAGGAAGCGAAGAAGAGCGCCGAAAGATTCAGGGAAATTCGCACGGAGATCGAGCGGATTAGCGGTGGTTCGAAATGAAACGCCTTTGGAGCATCGGCATTGGATCAATCGTCATCGGTGAGGCGTTCATGATCGTTGCCCTTCTGCTTGAGGGTGCGCCAACGAGCATTTGCGCTTTTGCGTCCGCCGGATGCATCGGCTTTGGCGTGGGGGTCTTGACGGCCGTTGACGAGCTGAAGGGGAGTGGTCGGCGTGAGCGAAAGCGCAGCAACCTTCAGTGACTACGAGCGCGGCTTTCACGTCGCTATCCAGGATTTGTTCGAGCAATGGAAAGTTGGGAAACATGCAGAAAAAGAGAATGCGCGCCGGCCTGGAAACCAAAGCGCGCAAACGCAAAAATGCAACACCCATTCTATCACGCGCGCTTAGCCGTGTGAACGTCTCCGTCGAGGAGGGGAGCGCAAAGGATCCGGCGACGGCCCGCGACTATCGCGGCATGCTGCCCGACGTGCTGGCGATCCTTAACGAGAACACGCGCCTTCGCGGCGAGGTGGTGCGCCTTAGGGCGGAGAACGCCCGACTCAAGATGGCTGCGGAGCGCTAGCGATGCCCGCCGTCGATCTGCGAAAGGAACTGAAGTTCGATGCGAAGCGGGGCGTCTGGTGGATGCGCCCCTACCTCGGCACGAACGCGGTTACGCGCAAGCCCATAAAGCCATATCACAGCTGGCATGCCGAATCCGAGGAGGAAGCGCTTGCGCTGGCGCAGGCGTGGCTTAACACCATCGCAGCGGCCGCCGACATGCACGTCAGTCAACGGCTCGACCAGCTTCTTTCCCGCTACATCGACGCCCTTGTTGCCGCCCGCGTCTCACCCAACACCGTCAAGACCTATCGGTCTGCCCTGCGCCGCTACGTCGCGCCCTACATCGGGGCGAAAGACCCCAACGCCCTTCGCCCCTTCGACATCGAGGGCCTTTACAACGTGCTTCTGCTCCACGGCGCGCTGCACGGCGGCGGCATCAGCACGTCAACGGTGCTGAAGACGCACTGGTTCCTTCGCGGCGGCTGGAAGTGGCTCTGCACCCAGGGCGCGGCCGCATCGAACCCGATTCTGTCCGTGAAGAGGCCGAGTCCTGACATAGTGGAGGCGGTGGCCTACACGGAAGCGGAGTACGCGAAGCTGCAAAGGGCCATCATGGAGGCGCTGAGGCAGCCGGCGGAGACCCCGGAGGCGATATTCAGGAAGAACGCCATGTTCGCGGCCCATATATCGCTCAACGACGGCGAGCGCTGCGGCGAGGTGTGCGCCAACTGGCGCGCCGACGCGCAGCTTGCGCGGCGGAACATGCACGTCAGCGCCAACGCCATAGAGGACGGCGGCCGCTGCTACCGCCGCGAGAAGACCAAGGGGAAGAAGTTCCGCAACCTGTCCATTGACGAGGGGCTGTGCGCGGACATAGCCGCCCACTACGAGTGGCAGAGAACCTACCTGACGCCCGCGCAGCAGCGCAACCCCCATACCTTCATCTGCACCACGGCTGACGGCGGGATCATGCGGCCGTCGGACGTGTCGGAGGCCTTCGCGGACATGCGCGACCGCCTGGGCCTTCCGAGGGGCACCAGCTTTCACACGCTGCGGCACACCCACGCGACATGGCTTCTCATGGACGGAGTGGACATGCGCGCCATTCAAGAGCGCCTGGGGCATTACGACGTTTCGCTGACCCTGCGCACCTACTCGCACATCATGCCCGGCCGCGACCAGGCGGCCGCAGCAAGCACGGCAAGGCGCCGAGCGGTTATGGAGGACTACCAATGAGCGAACAACTGATGGGCGTTGACTACTTCAGCCTTGAGACCAACGCGAAGGACGATGACAAGATATTCGATCTGAAGTACCGCTACGGCATGCCCGACGGCGCGGACGATTACGACCATGGCGCGGCCTGGGCCGCCTACGGCCGGTTCGTTGAGCTGCTGGCCTCCATCTACGCAGACGGCTTCGCAATCGAGGTGACCAAGCAGCGGGTGCTTCGCATGTCGCAGCAGTTGGGCATGACCGCAAAGGAGTTCCAGGACTTCGTTCAGACCTGCGTAGACGTCGGACTGTTCGATGAAGTGCTTTGGAGCAGCGAGAAGGTGCTCACATCGCGGGGCATACAGAAGCGCTACTTCCACGCCGTGAAGCGCCGCAAGGGCGATATACCCGAGGAATACAAGCGTTGGATCCTCATTGGAAGCGCGCCAGATGATGACAGCGAGTCGGCACCATGCGGAAACGATGCAAACACCATGCAAACATCGTGCAAGCACGATGCAAACACGATGAAACACGATGCGGGATATATAGAAAAGAAAAGAAAAGAAGAAAAGAGAAAAGGAAAGGAAAAAAGAGAAGAGAAGAGAAAAGGCGCGTCTTCATCTTCGAGTGCGGGAAAAGCGGTGGAAAACCTCTCAACGCTCTTCGGCGCCGCCCTTTCCGAGCGAACCGACGATTCGCCGTCTCCGCAGCCCTGCGCGCTCGCATGCCTTTCGACGACCTTCGATCCATCGACGGCCTACAACGACGATACGGGCAACGTCTGGGATACCCCGTGGGACGCCCTGCTTAGCCGGTTCGCCAGCAAGACGGGTTCGCGCGATGCCGCCGATTTCGCACAGGCGGTCGCCAGGAAATGCCCGAAGGGGTGCGACGGCGCGCCGGAGCAGGCTTCGGAGTGCTACGCGCTTCTGTCCGAGGCCCTGGACAAGTACGACCCGACCAAGGCCGCCTCTCCCGTCCCTCTGGCGCTGAAGGTGCTTGAGGATCGGGGCAAGCGGAAGGGAAATCAATAGCCGGACGCGGCTTGGACATAGAACAGGCGCGCCCCATTGGCAGAGGGCGCAACGACCGGAAAGGATCGAGAGTGAACGAGAGGGAATACCTGGCAGACCCCACGGCTGGCCTGGACGGGACGGGGCGGAAGGTGGCATTCGATTTCGTGCCAGACGCCTTCTGCCCCATCTGCGGCGAGCCGTTGCGCTACATGACGCGCGAGGACGCGAAGGGCAACCGCGTTCGGTTCGAAAGCCATGTGAGGTCGCGCAAGAAGCGCGCCGCCGACGCCGTGGAAGTTGACCGCATCGTCCAGAAGACGAAGTACGTGAGCAAGCGCGTTGGCACCGAATGGCTGCATGTGTACAGGTACCTTTGCCTGAACTGCGGGAGCATGACCGAATCGCAGCGGAGCCTTCCGCCGCAGGTTCCGCCGAAGCCGCTTCCGCCCTTCTACTACGCCGACGGGCTGCCGCCCGCACCTGAGCAGGCGGCGGCGTTCTAGCACTGAAGCCGCGCCCCGTTGGCAGAGGGCGCGACGAACGACCGGAAAGGAAAGCATATGGGACGTTACGAATTGCCGTTGCTGTTCCCCGAGGAATTCAACGACAACGCCGCGAAGCTGTTGTGCGCGGCGGAGGAAATCATCATCGAAGAGTGCTGCGCCAACGGCTGCAAGCACCTTCCCGACGGCGGCTTCATGGGAAACCGGGCCGCGCGGCCCTCAATGTGCCGGTTCATGCAGGTGTCGGGAACCGCCCCGTTGGAGTGCGCGGCCTACGAAAGCGAGGCGGATCGATGAGACGGTACGAGAACCGCGTTCCCGCGACCGTGTGCCCGCACTGCGGCGCCCAGCGGCCCCACGACTGGTTCACCGCGTCTTCGGACGCCTGCTGGCGCTGCCGTTCGGCGAACCCGGCCTTGGCGCGCAACAAGGTAGCAGCCGAAAAGGGGGCGTCGAAGCGCGCGGCGCTGAAGCGCGCCCGCCGCAACGGCGAGAAGTTCTAGGGGGGTGCCGAACATGGGTTTTTGCGACAAGGGCGGCGTCGCCTTCTCTTCGGAAACGAACGAGTGGTCAACGCCGCAAGACCTCTTCGAGGAACTGAACGAGGAATTCGGCTTCACCATCGACGTTGCGGCCACGGCCGAGAACGCGAAATGCGAGAGGTACTACACCGCAGCCGATGACGGGCTGAAACAGAGCTGGGGGGGGGGGAATCCGTCTTCTGCAATCCGCCCTACGGCCGGCAAATAGGACGCTGGGTGGAGAAGGCGGCGCGCGAGGCGGAGAAGCCGGGAACCACCGTCGTTCTGCTCATCCCGTCCCGAACCGATACCAGCTACTTTCACGATTTTCTCTACCGGCGCGCCGAGATCAGGTTCATTCGCGGCCGCATCCGGTTCACCCGAGAAGACGGGGCCACGGGCCGCGCGCCCTTCCCGTCCATGGTCGCGATTTTTAGGAGTGAGCAGCAATGCCATTGATTCAATACAAGGAAGTTTCCTTCAGGCAGAAGAGCCTTGATCTGATAGAGCTTGTCAACAGCGTTATTGCCGAGTATATGGCGATGGGCTATGAGCTGACGCTTCGCCAAGCCTATTACCAGCTAGTCGCGCGGGGCTATATCCCGAACAGCGAGCGCTCATACAAGAACATCGGCAATCTGATTAACGAAGGCCGCCTTGCGGGCCTTATCGACTGGCGCAGCATCACCGACAGAACAAGGAACGTCAGGGCCAACAGCCATTGGTGCGACCCGGCGGAGATCATACGTTCCGCCGCCCGTCAGTTCATGGTCGATAGGTGGGCGCCGCAGCCCAACTACGTTGAAGTGTGGGTTGAGAAGGACGCCCTGGTTGACATCGTGGCGCAGGCCAGCCGTCCTCTCGATGTCCCCTTCTTCTCGTGTCGCGGCTATACGTCGCAATCCGAAATGTGGAACGCCGCGCAGCGGTTCATACGCGAGGACTCGGAGGGCAAGGACTGCTTCATTGTCCACCTCGGCGATCACGACCCGTCGGGAATCGACATGACGCGGGACATTCAAGAGCGCCTGGAAATGTTCGGCGCTTCCGTGGAGGTCAGGAGAGTTGCGCTGACCATGGAGCAGATACGGCGATTCGACCCGCCCCCGAATCCCGCCAAGCTTTCCGACAGCCGCTGCGGCCAGTACGTGCGCCGCTACGGCTACAGCTCGTGGGAGCTTGACGCATTGGAACCGCAAGTTCTCTGCGACCTGATAACGGCGGAGGTCGAGGAGCTGTGCGACATGGAGCTTTTCGCGAAAGCCGAGAAGGAAGAGAGCATGCAGCGCCAAACGATCCGAAGGATCAGCGATAGCTACGAGCGCGTTAGCGCGATCCTCGAAAGGGGGTGCTAGGCGTGGGAAAGATCACCGCAACGGAAATCCGCGCGCTGCTTCGCGAAAAGTACGAGAATGACCGGCAGTTCGCCATCGCCGAAGAGGTGGGCAACGCCACGGGCCTTGAGCAGAAGCGCCGCCTTGACATGGTAGTCGTTGACTGCTTCAGATCGAGCGGGTACAGCATTCACGGGTTCGAAATCAAGGTGTCTAAGGCCGATCTTCGGCGCGAGCTGCAAGACAGCTCGAAGCACAACATCTTCTTCCCGAGCATCGACTATTTCAGCCTTGCCGCGCCCGCCGATGTCGTGGACGTGGATATCGTCCCCAAGAGCTGGGGCCTGTACCTGGTTGACAGGATGCCCGACGGAGCAACGAAGCTAAGGACGTACCGAAAGCCGCTGTCGCTGCACGATGAGCGCATGCAGGAAATGGGCCGCGACTTCGCGGTATGCCTGATGCGCGCCCTGTACAACCAGTCTCCCTCGAAGTCGCAGATCGCGCTTGCGAAGGTGGAGGCGCGGAAAGAAGCGCTCTCCGATTTCAGGCTGCAATTCGACGTGCACCGCGCGGAGTACCTTGAAAAAGAGCTGGACGCGTACAAGGAACTGAAGGAGCGGTTCAAGTTCTGGGGAGCTGGAGACATCGAAAGGGCCATGGACGAATTCGAGAGGTACCGCAACCTGAAGCCGGAAGATTTCATTCGTGCTTTGGATCGAATAAAGGACATCACCAATAGGGAGCTGAAGAAGCTTCGAAACATGAAGGACGGTTCCTAATGCCAATGGATCGCAAGCGTTATCCGAAGGACTGGCGCCGCATCGCGGCGAGGGTCAAAGAGGAAGCAGATTGGAAGTGCGAGGTCTGCGGCAAGCAATGCCGCAGACCCGGCGAACCGCTGGACACGCACCGCCGAACGCTCACTGTGGCCCACCTCAACCACACGCCCGAAGACTGCTCGCGGGCGAACCTGAAGGCCATGTGCGCGCCGTGCCACCTCCGGTACGACGCGGCCCACCACGCGGAGACGCGAAGGATGAAATCAAACCATGGAAGAAGAAAGGAACGATGAAATGCCCAAAATTGAAATGCCCAAATCGGCCGATATGAAGCCATGCCCTCATTGCGGGGATGCCGACCATTTGGAAATGCTCATGATCGATGATGTCTTCGGAAAGCCCTTCTTTACCGTTATCTGCAATTATCACAAAGGCGGATGCGGCGCGCGCGGAGGAAGCGCTGACAGCGCTTATCGGGCGCTCGAACTGTGGAACATGCGCAGCCTGCTTGGCTACCAGCATGCCACGTGGTACGGCGTTCCCTACGATGAGGCATGCCGCGTCCTTCGCAAGGCGCTTATCGACCGCGACGGCATCACGTGCGAAATGATCCCGCATCCTGACTACGACTTAGTTACCTGCTCGAATTGCGGCCACGAGGACGATACGAACATTGTTTACGTCATCGGCGGCCACGTCGAGTACAGAGGGAAGTTCTGCACCGAGTGCGGGGCGCCCGTGAGGGAAGGGGGCGCCCGATGATCTGCATTGTCTGCTACGGCGTCAGCGACCTTGACCCATCGCTTCTGCGCCTTTCGCGCGAATCGGGATTGCCCATAGCGGCACCGACATACGATTACATGAGAAAGCTAGAAGACGATGCGGCGCGGATGGGGATCAAGATCCCGACGCCCGAACTGGTGCTGATCCCCGGTTACTCGTCGCGCTACGTGCCCACCGTCCTTGTGCCCGAATCGCATTTGTACACCTTAGCCGTCCTCTCCCGCCATGGTGCCGTGTTCGCGTCCATCGATGCTCCGCTCTTCGGCGTCTACGCCGCGCCAAAGCGCCCTCGCGACCTTCTGCAGTGGCTGTGGAGACGCAGGGGCAATCGGATGGGGTAGCCATGGACAGAAGCTTGCTTTGGAGGGATCCGTCCGCGCCGGACAACAGCGGGAAGGTCGCCCGCGTCGCGTGGGTTTGGTGCGGCGATGGCGAGGACGCGGACGAATTGCCGCACTGCTCGCTTTGCGGTTCGTTCGAGATCGCCAACTTCTGCGCCAACTGCGGCGCGCGGATCGATTGGCGCATTAACGCGGCGACCGCCGCCGAAGTCGCGTCGTGCGGGGCGCTTCAGCCGTTGGCGAAGCCGCCCGCGACGCCTGGCGAGCGGCTGTGGGAGCAGGCCATGGCCGATGCCGCGAGGAAGATTGGATCAGCGCCAGCGGTGACTGCGGATGACGCGGCGGGGGCACTGTGCCAAAACTATGACAAAACGACCGCTGGGATCGGCACCGAGATAGCGCGGGAAATCTCGCGCCTAGCGGGGGATATGCGCTGGCTGCAACTGGGCGCGTAGGAAAGAACAAGTAATTCTTTATTCCAAGGGAAAGGAAGCGGTGAAAATGACAGAGACCGCGAAGCTTGGCGACACGGCTTTTGAAGCCGAAGTCCTGGCGATCACGCAGGAACTCATGCAGTCGGGCGAGATCGAAGAGATCTTCCGAAACAAGATAAGGGCCGGGTTCGAGAAGGCAATTGAAGACTCGTTCCGCTGGGGCGATCTCAACCATGCGATCATGGATCGAGTCAATGAAGCCATGGTGCCGTTCGTCAAGGACTACGACTTCGGCGACTACCTGGTAAAGCTTGACGTGCTGATGCAAGAGGTCGCAGACCAAACGGGACTGAAGGAGCAGAAGGAAATTATCGAATCGTTCCGCAGCCTCATGTCCGTTCCGGCATATAAGGAAATCAGCCTTGAAAAGCTCTTCGCGGAATATTGCAATCATGTTGCGGCTAATTGCGACACGGACGGCCTGGAAGTTGATTTTGACGATGGCCCGCATTACGAATCCATAGAGGTTCGGGCGGAGATCGCGCCTTTCAAGGAGCGGCGATCCTCTCTCTGGGATTACGCGATCCTCGATTTCCACGCCGAGGATCAACAGGAACTTGACTTCACGGTTGCACTTCGGCGCTTGCAGGGCGTGGAAGAGAACTACACCATCGAATTCCACGCTAACCCGTTGCTGAAGGCGATTCCAAATTACAGCGACTTCGAAATCCTGCTTATCGCGTTGACGCGGTGCGGAACGAAACTTGTGTGCACCGAAGAGGAAATGGAAGAGTGGGTGACGCCCGCTGCGGAACCCGAACCCTCGTATTGATTGAAGGTGAACTAATGAGCATGAAAGGACGTAAGCAGTGAAAGGCGACGAGCCGAAGATATGCCAGGAGTGCGGGCATAAGCCCGCTCCATCTGAGAGCGATCCGCACCCCGACTGCGGCGGCTACCCCCAGTTGTGCGCCCTCGCGAAAGCTCGCTGGGTTAAACGCATCAAGCGCGAAGCGGCCGAAAAATGCGTTTCGGCCATAGATCTAGCGGCAGAGTATCAAGCCATCGGAGAACGCCGAATCCTAGACGAGTACCAGGGTCAATTCGAGTTCTGGCAGTCGCAGGGCATGGCGTGAGCAGGCGCTTGCGAGTTGCCCCAAATTCAAAGGAAATGGAGGAAAGCCAATGAGCATTGAAGACCTCATCACTTACGGCACCCGGCGGGAGCGCCGCGCCGTCAAGAAGGCGAACAAGAGCTTCAAACCTAAGAACAAGCGCGCGGCGAGCATGAAGCCGAAGCGCGCGGAAAGGAACGACCATGAGCAATAGCAGCATCGATAAGGCGACTTACGGGGCCTTCGGCATCGGGTGCATGATCGTATTTGTCGCCGCATTTCTCCTGGCCGTGGCAATCGGAATCTTCTTCGGCCCAGGCTGGGCCTTCCTCGCCCTCGCGCTGTTCGTTCTGTCGCTGGGGCTGCTCTTCTGCGTATGCGCCATTCGCAGCGCGCGCGAGCAGAAGCGGTCGAAAAACAATGGGAAGGATTCGTGATGGGCTGCTCTAAAGGACTGATCTTCAGATGCGACATCTGCGGCGAAACGGCGCCGGCCAGATTGGGCACCTTTCTTCCCAGAGGATGGAGCGGGCAAGGCACAGAAGGCGGGTTCTGCATCTGCGCTAGTTGCCGGCAAGCCATCGAAAAGAACAAGAAGGAGGTTGACGGCGCGCGGAAGAACGGGCAGCCATGAGCGGGAGAAAGCCGCCTGACGAGTTCGCGCTTTACAAGGGCGATCTGCTCGTTGCCGTCGGCACGGCGGAAGAGATAGCGCGGCAGCAAGGCGTGACGGCGGAGACGATCCGCTACTACAGCACACCGGCGCACCGCCGCCGCGCCTCGGGGACTAACAGGTTCGTTGCGGTTCGCATCGACCGCGACTGGGAAAGGTAGGAAAGAATGGGATACCTCAAGGAGCGACACGGCATGGAGGTGCTGCCCGCCAAATTCGAGGACGGCCGATGCCCGATCTGCGGCGTTTTCCACGATGAGCGGCTTCCGCACGACAGGGATTCGCTGATCTACCAATACAGCTTCTACGACGCGCACGGGCGCTGGCCCTCATGGTCTGACGCCATGGCGCACTGCATGGAAGAGGTGCAGGTCCTCTGGAAGGCGGAGCTTAAGAACATCGGCATTTCGGTTGACGAGGAGCCGGAAACGATCATCGCTACTATCAAGATTGACACTTTGGGGAAAGGGGATTAGCCATGGATCGGCAGACCTGTAGCGACATGGTGGCACATCCTCCGCATTACACGCAAGGCAGTGTGGAGTGCATCGAAGCCATAGAAGCCGCCCTTGGCAAAGAGCAGTTCCGGGGCTATCTTCGCGGAAACATCCTGAAGTACCTTTGGCGCTACCCAATCAAGAATGGATCGGAAGACTTGGAGAAAGCGCACTGGTACCTGCACATCCTGATTATCGCAGAGGGCGGCGCTAGGCATGCCGACTAGCTACATGCAATGCGAGCGATGCGGCGGCGCTTTTCCGATCCGCCGCCGGCGTGGCCATGCGCGCAAGCGCGGCCACGTAAAGACAATGTGGTGTCCGTGGTGCAAGCGGGTAACGCGGCACATCGAGAGATTCTAAGGAGCAGATATCATGGAAGTTCAGATCGTCAACCCGCTTGCCATCAGGGCGGCGGCGACCCTCGCCAATGCCGGATACACGGCTTCGGTGTTCCAGGTGAGACGCGAGGGCGGCGACGCGCGCGTATCGGGAACGAACGGCTACGCCTCAATCAGCGTTCTTGTCCCGGCAAAGTTCAACCGATGGCCCGACGGGAAAAGCCTCACCTTCAGCGGCGCGGCCGTACGCTCGATGATGCGCGGCATAGGCCGTAGTCTGAAGACCGCGAGCTTCGCCAAGCTGTCGTTCTCGGGCGGCTTCGTCAGCGCATCGACCGAGGGCGAGGGAACGACAACCCAAACCAAGTTCGATGTCAGCAGGGACAGCTTCTTCGACAAGCTGGCCGGCTACGACTGGACGAAGGGCGCGGCCAAGTCGAATGTCGAGGGCGGCAGGGTCAACCCGCACAACATGAAGCTTGCCAGCCAAGCCTTCGAGCAGTTGGCGCTGAACGTCCCGGTGAAGTTGGAGCCTGGAAGCGACGGAAGAACGTACACGATGACCGCAGAAGTCGGCGCTGTCCGCGCCTGCGCCGTCATCGTCCGTTCGCACGAGAGCTAGAAAAAAACACAGCAAAACGCCCAAGCTTTCCGCTTTCGCCTTGTAGCCTTCAGGGGAGGTTGCAAGGCGAAAGTGCTTAGGGGAAGGTATGGACGAATTGAGAAGGTGGCGCGCCGAGCAGGCAGCGCGATATTTGGAGGATGTGCGCGGAAAGATGCTGCGCGTCAAGAGCCTTACGCGCGCGATTGACGAGCAGCGCGGAATCGCCGAGGGGCTGCAAGGCATCGACTACAGCCGCGATCTCGTCAAGACCTCGCCGACAGACGCGACCCTTCCGAACGCAGTTTGCAAGCTGCAACAGCTACTAGCGGAGAAGGAGGCCGTGCGCAGCGAGTACGCCCAGGACATCGATTGCGCCTACAGGGCCATTGACAGAATGGAGAAGGCGGAGCATGCCGCCGCACTGGAAATGCACTACCTGGGCGGCGAATCATGGGGCCGGTGCGCTAGCGAGCTGGGCTATACGAAATCGGGAATGATGGACTTGCGCATTCGCGCGCTGGTCGAGTTCTTCGACTGCATGCCCAAAACGAAGGTTGATGCGTTCCGCTAAGTACTGTACCAAAACGCACCTAAGAATCTGTTATCGTGCTTAATCAGCGAAAGCCGGCGAAAAACACGTCGGCTTTCTGTGTTTAACGGGCGCGGCCTTTCCCCACACTTTCCCCCGCGCCCACCCGTTATTTCATGGAGGATGACATGCCGAGAGCAGGACGCGACACCCAGGAATGGCGCCGACTGCGCAAGCAGTGCTTCGCGCGCGACAAGGCAGCGCATGCCCCGTGTCACATCTGCGGCCAGCCCATCGACTACGGCTTGAAGCCGAGCAGCACGCCCGACGCGTGGGAGCCTGACCACAGGTTCACGGTGAAGAGCCACCCGGAACTTGCGGAGCTGCCGGAAAACATCCTGCCGTCGCACCGCCGCTGCAACCGGGCGCGCGGGGACAAGGCGTCGATAAACAACCTCGGCAACCAATCGCGGAATTGGAACTGGTGAGCGGACGGCGAGCATGCGGTGCGGCCGTTTCGCCGCCGCGCTTCGGGTAGGGGTGTCGAAATCTTGGAATTTCGCCGCGCCGACACTCTTTCCCGCCCGCAATGATTTATCCCCCCGAGCGAAAAACACGCACGCGCGCGAACCATCTTATGCGGAGAAAAATTTTCGTTCCCTGAGGTACGAAAACGCACCATAACCGACTCGTTAGGCGGTGAATTATGCCGAGAAAGAAACTCGAATGGACGCCGGAGCAAATCGGAGTGTTCAAGGGGCTTTGCGGAATCATGGCCAGCAAGGAGGAAATCTGCCAAGTGATGGGGCACACGCCGGAGCAGTTGGATAAGCTCGTGAACAAGCACCTTCGCGAGGAGGTGTGCGGAAAGGCGTCGCAGAAGATCACCTTCGAAGAGGCCTTCGACCACTACGCCGCCGACGCTAAGCTTTCGATTCGCCGAAAGCAATTCGAAATGGCGATGGCCGGTGATAGGTCGATGCTGGTTTGGCTCGGAAAGCAGTACCTCGGGCAGACCGACCCCGACAAGGGCAAGCCCGCTAAGGTTCAGGTGGAGACGAAGCCGCCTAGCATCCAGACCCTGCAATCGTTCCGGCAGCGCTCGCCAATTGCGAGGGCATCGGGAATGTAGGCCCCCATGCTGAAGGGCCATACAGAACCGAGGATCTACACCCCTCCGCTTCGGGAACTCACGCCGGAAACATCGCTCGGCTACGACGTTATCGACTTCGCTACGAACGTCCTTCGGCTCACGCTGAAGCCGTGGCAGGAATGGCTGTTCATCCACGCGCTGGAAATCGTCGGTTCCTTCGGCGGCGAATGGCACTTCAGGTTCCGAACCGTTGTCGTGCTCATCGCCCGCCAGAACGGGAAGACGTTCGTAGGAAAGGTGCTCGCCGCCTATTTCCTGTACGTTCTGAACGTGGCGCTCATCATCGGAACCGCCCAGTCGCTGGATCAGGCGGAGGACACCTGGCAGGACACCGTAGACATGGTGTCCGACATCCCAGACCTTGCCGAGGAGATAGAGCATATCTGGCACACGAACGGCGCGAAGCGCCTAGCGCTCACCGGAAAGCGGCAGTACCGCGTGAAGGCGTCGAGTCGCCGCGCGGGTCGCGGCCAGTCAAGCGATCTCGTCATGCTCGATGAGCTGCGAGAGCACCAGGATTTCCAGGCATGGGGCGCCATCACGAAAACGACCATGGCGCGCCCCGACGCGCTCATATGGTGCATGTCCAACGCCGGCGACGGAACGAGCGTCGTTCTAAGGCATCTGCGCAAGATCGCCCATGCAGCGCTCGGCGATCCGGACGGGATGGTCAGGGCGCTAGGAGAAACCGAACTCGCCGTTGGCGAGGACGAGGACGAGGCGACGCTGGCCATCTTCGAATGGAGCGCTCCGCCCGACGCAGACCAGGGCGACCCCGAGGCATGGGCGGCCTCCAACCCGTCTCTTGGATGGGGCGAGCTTACCGAGCGCGCGCTGAAGAGCGCCTACACCGACGATCCGCCGGACGTGTTCCGCGCCGAGTGCCTTTGCCAGTGGGTAACGGCCACCGTCGCGCCGCCGTTCCCGGCGGGCGCTTGGGAGCTTGGCAAGGATGAGCGAAGTACGTTCGCGCCCGATGCCCCGCTGTTCTACGGCGTGGACGTCTCGGCCGACCGCCTGAAGGCCGCCATATGCGCCTGCGGCATGCGGAGCGACCGGAACTTCCACGGAGAGCTTGCGGCCTACCGCTCGGGCACCGCATGGCTGAAGGAGTGGTTCGAGAAGGGCGCTTCCCACGGCCCCATGAAGGTTGCCCTGCAGGGTCGCGGCGCCCCGGTCTCGGCGTTCGCCGAGATCCTGGGGGCCATCGACGGCGTGGAGGTCATCGAGTGCGAGGGCAAGGACGTTGCCGCGTGGGCCGGCCGCCTGTGGGATGCCGTGGCGTCGGCAGACCCGGAGGGCGACAGCGACGCGGCGCCTCTGTACCACCGGACGCAGCCGGCGCTAGACCTCGCCGCCCAGATCGCCGCGACGCGGCCCCTGGGAGACGGGGCCTGGGCGTGGGACAGGAACAAATCGCTAGAGGACATTTCGCCGCTCGTGGCGCTGACCATGGCGCACGGAGCGGCTACCCATATCGAAGAAGCGCCGCCCAAGAGCGCCTACGAGGACGTAGAGGGCTGCGTTTTCCTGTAGAAAGGGGTACGCGTGGGAATCCGCGACTTACTGCGAAGGAGAAACACCGTAATTCGGGTGAACGTGCCGACTGCGGCGCAGGTCATGGGCCTTGGCCCGGAAGAGCTGTACGCCACGCAGCCGGCGCTTCGATCCGTCATCTCGTTTCTGGCGGACAACGCCGGCCACCTTCCCTTGCACTGCTACCTGCGCGAGGCGGACAACAACCGCGTCCGCGACACGGAATCGGCGCTCGCCCGGCTGCTGCGCCGACCGAACGCCGACACGACCGAGCACGAGCTTATGCGCGACAGCGCCTCTGACTACCTGCTTTGGGGCTGGTTCGTCTGGCTGGTTCTGCCGGACGCGGATTCGGACAGCGGGTGGAACATCACGCACATTCCGACCGCCTGGTTCACCCAGTGGCCGACCGTCGACGGGCTGCACCCGTGCAAGTACCGGTTCACGAACCCGGAGACGGGAAGGGCCGTGGAGGTCGAGGCCTCGGACTGCATACGCTTCTACAACTACGGCCCGGACGGCCCCATGCACCCCGAGACGCCCATAAACGCCCTGAAGCAGATCCTCTCGGAGCAGGTGAGCGCCTGGAGCTACCGAAACAGCATCTGGAAGAACGGCGGAAGGGTCGCGGCGTACATCACGCGCCCCATGAACGCGCCCGATTGGAGCCAGAGCGGCGCCCGCACCCGCTTCATCGAGTCTTGGAAGGCCAAGTTCTCCGGCGAGGACGGCACGGACACGGGCGGAACGCCGCTGCTCGAAGACGGAATGGAGCTGAAGACAACCCAGTTCAACGCCCGCGAGGCGCAATGGCTCGAGACAACCAAACTGTCGCGCGAGGAGGTGGCGGGCGTCTACCACGTCAACCCGTCCCTTATCTGGCATTCGGACGGGCAGACCTACGCCAGCGCCAAGGACAACGCCCGCGCGCTGTACTCCGATACGCTCGCGCCCTTCCTCAACATGCTTGAGGAGCGGATCAACGCCTTCCTTCTCCCGAAGATCGGGGCCGATCCGAAAAGCTACGTTGAATTCTTCCTCGATGCGAAGCTTCAGGGCAGCTTCGAGGAACGCGCTTCCGTCCTTCAGTCGGCGGTCGGCAGGCCGTGGATGCTGGTAGACGAGGCGCGCGCCATGAGCAACCTTCCGGCCGTCGAGGGCGGCGACGAGCTGGCAATGCCGCTGAACGTCGCCGTCGGCGGTCTGGCGTCCCCCAACGACACAGACCCGACTATCGAGCGCTACAACAGCGCCCCGCAGGTCTACGTGTACGGATACGGGGGAAAGGAGGCCGCTCCGCACGAGCCGAGGGGCGACCCGGCCCCCGTGAAGTCCCGCGGCAAGGCGGAGACGCAGGCGGCAATGGCCCTCTCGAAGTGCCTTAGGAAGTTCTTCAGGCGCCAGGGCCGCTCCGTGCTGGCCGCCATCGACAGCGCGAAGTCGCGCGGAGTCCTGCGCAAGTCCGACGAAGACGAGTTTCCCGCATGGTGGGACTCGGAGCGGTGGAACCGCGAGCTTGCCGCAGACCTGACGCCGTTGTTCATGGCGCAGGCGGCGGCGCAGGCGCGCAAGACGCTTGGCGAGATCGACCGCGACGCCTCGGCGTTCGATGACGCATCTATCGAGGGATACATTGCCGCGATGGCGAAGGGCAAGGCGCGGGCCATCAACAACGTCACGTTCCGCCAGCTTCAGCAGGCCATTGACGACGACCACGGCGAAGGCGCCCTGGGGGCGACCCCGAGCGGCGTGTTCGAGAAGGCCGAGGATTCGCGCGCCGACAAGTCGGGCCTCTCGTTCGCGACGGCGGTTGCCGGATGGGCGGTGCTCGAAGCCGTCAGGCAGCAGGCGCCGCGAAGCGGAGCGATGAAAACCTGGATCGTCACGAGCGGAAACCCTCGTCCGGAGCATGCCGCCATGAACGGCGAGACGGTGGCCTACGATGCCGCATTCTCCAACGGCGCCGAATGGCCGGGCGACCAGACGCTGACGCCCGAGGAGTCGTGCAATTGCCAGTGCGAAGTTGAAATCACGATCCCGTAGACGATCTGCGGGCATAGGAAACGAAGAGCGGAAGCGCCCACGGGCGCTTCCTTTCATTTAAGGGGCCGAAATGAGCAAACGACATTTCAAGTCGGCAGGCGACCGACGCATGAAGAACTGCGAGAAATCGCAGCTGAAGATTGAAGGGGCCGAAGAGACGGAGAGCGCCGCCGACGGCGGAACCGTCACCGGCTACGCCGCGACCTTCGACCGCGAGCCGGACAGCTACGGGGACGTCATCGCCCCGGGCGCCTTCGCAGAGACGCTAAAGCGCTGGGCGGCGCTGAACGATCAGGGCAAGTACATTCCGCTTCTGTACGGCCACAACGCGTTCGATCCCGATTACAACATCGGCCGCATCGTGTCGGCGGCCGAAGACGAGCGCGGGCTTCTGGTGACAGCGGAGTTCGACCCGGACAACCCGAAGGCCCAATACGTGCGAAAGCTCGTTCAGGAGGGCCGCGTCTACCAGTTCAGCTTCGCCTTCGATGTCCTGGAATCGGGCGTGACGCAGCTTGACGAAGACCACGAGGCAAACGAGCTGCGCAAGCTTGAGCTTTACGAAATTTCCCTGGTGCAGATCCCGGCGAACCAGCATGCCACGGTCGAGGACGTGAAATCGGCCAACAAGGCTGGGCGCCGAAATTCCAAAGCCGACGAGGACAAGCTGGCGGAGATCAGCGAGCACGTATCGGCGATCCAAGAAATCGTTAGCGGCCTTCTGGCCGACAGCGAGCCTTCGGGCGAAGGCGGCACGGCAGGCGATGACGCTTCAGGCGGAGAGCAGGGGGCGGAGGATCAGGAAGCCAAGGCCGAATTCCTGAAGGCATACAAGGAAGCGGCAATCGCCGCAGTCACGGACTAAGAAAGGAAGAAAGATGAATCTTCGCGAGAAGTTGGCCGCGCTGCTCAAGGAGCTTGAGGGTGCGAAGACCAAGGAAGATGTAGACCGCATCAAGGGCGAGATCCTTACCGTGAAGGGCCAAATCGCCCTGGCCGACGAGAAGCAGAGCATTCTTGACGGCATGAAGTCCGACAACCCCGTCGGCGGCAAGGGCAAGACCGTTGCGCGCACGCTCGGCGAGAAGGCCGCAGCCGCCGTCACCGCTAAGGGCATCGAGCGCGGCACGCGCTTCTCCGCATCTTCCGCCGATGTCAAGGCGGAAGGCGATACACCCACCACGCCCACCACCACAGAGCATTCTCCTAACGCGCGCCCAACGGGCTACGCTCCGGCGATCACCGAGGTTCGCCCCGACGTGCTGGAAGGCGCGCGCCGTCCGCTCACTGTCGCTGACCTGTTCGCGCAGGAGACAACGAGTGATTCCGCCGTCACCTACTTCGTGGAGGGTGCCGTTACCGGTGCACCAACCGCAGTTGGCGAAGGGGGCGAGTACCCGAAGCTTGAGTTCGGCGATCCGACGCCCAAGACCGACGCGCTTAAGAAGATCGGCTGCATCTACAAGGACACCGACGAGCTCTTGGCCGACGCGGAGCGCCTCGCGCAGTCCATCGACAATCGCGCAGAGTACCTGCTCGACATCACCGTCGAGGATCAGCTTCTCACCGGCAACGGCACTGGAAACAACATCGAGGGACTGCTGAATCGCAGCGGCCTTCAGACCGCAACCTGCGCCGGCATGAACGCCGCCATCAAGGCCATTAAGAAGGCGAAGGTCGGAATCAAGAAGAACACCCCAGGCTTCCGCGCCGACGCCCTTCTTATCAACGACGAGGATTGGGACGAGCTGACGAACGCCCAGGATGCGAACAACCAGTTCCTGGCAGGAGGCCCGTTCTACGGGGCCTACGGCAGCAGCAACGGCCCTGTAGAGGAGCCTCCGCTGTGGGGACTTCGCGTCGTTCCGACCCAGGCAATCGCCAAGGGAACCATGGTCATTGGCGCCTTCAAGCTCGGAGGCTCCGTCATCCGCAAGGGAGGACGCGTCATCGACATGACCAATTCGGACGGAACCGACTTCGACAAGGGCGTTGTCGCTTTCCGCCCCTCCGAGCGTCTGGCGCTTGCCGTGCGCTACCCTGCCGCGTTCGTGAAGCTGACTGTGACTGCGGCCAGCAACTAGCGCGGACTGTTCGCAGTACCGGCGGGGCGCAGGCGCGCCCCGCCCGTTTCGAAAGGTTGAACAATGCTCAAAGAATACGAATGGAACGGCGGAACCTGGCAGTTCGATTCCGAGAGCGCCCCTGACGGCGCAAAGGAAATCAAGGCCCCCAAGGACGAAGCGAAGGCCAAGGCCGAGGCTGAAGCTGCGGAGAAGGCCGCTGCCGAAGCCGCCGAGAAGGC
>ERZ836441.1145-NODE-1145-length-27581-cov-4.511589_pt1 | contig 27581 bp, 23 predicted proteins | sample MGYA00519686_ERZ836441 | MGnify/ENA primary metagenome ERZ836441 (study PRJEB31850, sample SAMEA3708800) | human gut metagenome | biome: human gut; feature: human-associated habitat; material: faeces | place: China | collected 2014 ... | reverse complement strand
TGATTTGGTTACTGTTCACTCAGCAGTGAAACACTTGCTGTTTCGCTGCGTAAGAATATGATTCAGGTGATTTGAAGTGGTTTTTTACAGAAGAAAAAGGAAGGTATGACTTTAATGTATCATATTATAGTAAATAAAAAATCGCGGTCGGGGCGCGGCGAGAAGCTGTGGCCGGTGATTGAGGGCGAGCTTGAGCGGCGCAGGACGGAATTTCGTGTATATCCGACAAAGTATCACGGAAGCGCACGGGAGACGGCAGCACGGCTGACCGCGAAAGGGGTATGGAATCCCGATGATGTCCTTCTGGCGATCGGCGGAGACGGTACGGCGAATGAGGCGGTCGATGGAATCACCAGCCTGTCGGATGTAAAGTTCGGTTATATTCCAACGGGAAGCGGCAACGATTTTGCGCGCGGTGCCGGAATTCCCTCCGATCCGCTGCAGGCGCTGGAAGCTGTGCTGAAAGGGGAGGAAAAGGAGATCAACATTGGAACGGCGCTTCTTGGCAGCCAAAAGCGGAGATTTCTCGTCAGCACCGGCATCGGTTTTGATGCAGGCATCTGCCACGAGGCGCTGGCATCAAAAATCAAGAATACGCTGAACCGGCTGCATCTGGGAAAACTTACGTATGTGATGATTGCACTGCGGCAGCTCTTTTATCTCGAACCGTTCACGCTGGATGCAGCGCTGGAAAACGGAGAACACCGTTCGTTTGAAAATGTTCTTTTTGCAGTGGCAATGAATTTTCCGTACGAGGGCGGCGGCTTCTGCTTCTGCCCGGAGGCGGACGGGACAGATGATCTGCTCGACGTGATGGTGGTTTCCAATCTTGCCAAATGGAAAGTCAGCTATCTTCTGCCGATGGCGCTGTTTGGACGCCACACGGGATTTCCTGAGGTACATATGGAGCGGTGCAGCAGCCTTTCCTTTCAGACAGACCGCGCGGAACCGGTCCACCTGGACGGAGAATCGGGCGGACACCGCACGGAGGAAAGGATCGGACTGGAAACGGAGCGTCTCCGCCTTTTGGGCGACTGGGTGAAAGAAGGGATGGAAAGATGATGTTCTGGATCATATTTTTTTCAGTGCTTGCCGTCCTGGCAGCAGGTTATTTCTTTTCCATTCTGCCGGCTACATCGAGACGGCAGGAATGTCTGAAATTTGCGGAATGGAATTATGCGCACCGCGGTCTGTGGAACGCGGCGGAGGGAGTTCCGGAGAATTCTCTTCCGGCTTTTGCCCGCGCGGCGGAGCAGGGATATGCCATCGAGCTGGATATTCAGATAACAAAGGATGGACGGATTGTGGTGTTCCACGATGACACGATGAAGCGGATGTGTGGAAACGAGGGAAAAATCAGCGATTATACGTATGAGGAACTCCAGCAGTTCCATCTGGGCGACAGCACGGAAAAGATTCCGCTGCTTCGTGAGGTACTGCAGACGGTAGACGGCCGCGTGCCGCTTTTAATCGAAATCAAGATGCCGGGACTTTCCACGGCGGTCTGTGCGGGATTTCAGAAGGAGATGGAGGGGTACACCGGTATGTTCTGCATGGAATCCTTCAACAGCCTGGCCCTCCGCTGGTGCCGCCGCCACATGCCGCAGACGCTGCGCGGCCAGCTTTCCGGCCGTTTTTCAAAGGATGATAAGGTGCATCTGATCCTGCGGATAATGGCGCGTCATCTGATGCTGAATTTTATCGGGAAACCGGATTTTATCGCCTACGACCACCGCTATGCCGACTGCCCGGGCTTCCTGATCGACCGTATGCTGTTTCGGACACCGGCATTTGCATGGACGGTAAAAGATGAGCATGTATATAACCGGACACGGAAAAAATTCGACGCGGCGATCTTTGAACATTTCCATCCCAAGGACGGTTTTCAGAAACCGATGAATTGTTTCTTAAAAAATAATAAAGCTTATTGACTTCGGTTTTCGGTGTGCTATAATTTCAGCAGGTTGAAGAGAAAAACCTCGTCAGAAAAGTGGAGGGAAACTATGAAGACAATAAAAAAATATAAGCATTTTCTTCCGGTAGTGGTTTATGGTATTTTCTATCTGAAATGTTTTCAATATCTGGAAACTCACATTACGAAAGGTTATCATCTGATTCATACTCCGTTTGATGATATGATTCCGTTCTGTGAGTTTTTTGTGATTCCTTATTTTATGTGGTTTGGATTTATTGCATGGTCTGTCCTTTATTTCGGCCTCTGCAACAAGAACCGCAGAGAATATTATCAGCTGATTATCAACCTGGGAATCGGAATGACGGCGTTCCTCGTGATCTCCTATCTGTACCCGAACGGCCAGAACCTGCGCCCGACGGTATTCCCACGGGAGAACATTTTCACGGATCTGGTCAGAGGCCTTTACCTGACAGACACACCGACCAACGTATTCCCAAGTATTCACGTATATAATTCCGTAGCCGTAGCTGTTGCCGTAGAACACAGCGAGCAGCTCAAAAACCGCCCGGTATTCCGAAACGTCTGCCTGGGCCTGACGGTGCTGATTGTGTTTTCGACCATGTTTTTAAAACAGCACTCCGTATCGGATGTGTGCTGTGCGCTTGTTATGAATGCGGGAACCTGTATGCTGCTGTACCGGCCGGCAAAGGCGGGGAATGCACTGCGGACACGGGAGAAAAAAGCGAAATATAGAATGTAAAAACGGAAACGGACGGCCCGCGCACCAGAAAGTGCGCGGGCCTGACGGTTTAGGACGGGAGAGAATGGGTGATGAGTGGGATGGTAGTGCAGGAAAAATGAAATGCGTCCGTCTATTAAGAAACAAAACTTATAAAACATATAAGATATATTAATTTCATTTATAAAGATAAATATGCTATTCTGTAAGTAACGAAAGATTGTCCCGTTTTTGGGGGACTATGATTCAGACAAATGGAGGATAAAAATGAGTACAGTCAGACGCGTTTATGTGGAGAAAAAGCCGGAATTTGCGATTAAGGCGAAAGATCTGAAGCATGAAATCAAGCACTATCTGAACATCCAGACCGTAACCAACGTACGGGAGCTGATCCGGTACGATGTAGAAAATATCAGTGATGAGACATATGAGAAAGCATGTAAAGTAGTCTTTGCAGAGCCGCCGGTTGATATCTGCTATCAGGAAGATTTCCCGCGTGCAGAAGGTGCGAGAGTATTTTCCGTAGAATTCCTTCCGGGACAGTTTGATCAGAGAGCCGATTCTGCCGTACAGTGCGTGCAGTTCTTAAAAGAAGACGAGCAGCCGATCATCCGCTCCGCCGTTACGTATGTTATCGAAGGAGAGATGACTGATGAGCAGTTTGACGCAGTCAAAGCACACTGCATCAATCCGGTAGACTCCAGAGAGACAGGACTTGAAAAACCGGAAACCCTCGTGACAAAATTTGAAGAGCCGGCAGACGTCAAAATCTTCGACGGATTCATCGACATGCCGGAGGCAGAATTAAAAGCCCTGTATGATTCCCTCGGCCTTGCCATGACCTTCAAAGACTTCCTGCATATCCAGAACTACTTCCGCGGCGAAGAAAAACGAAATCCATCCATGACCGAGATCCGCGTACTCGATACCTACTGGTCCGATCACTGCCGCCATACCACCTTCTCCACCGAGCTTACCAACGTGACCTTCGGCGAAGGCGACTACTACGAGCCGATGAAAAAAAGCTACGACCGCTACTTAAGCGACCGTGAGGTACTCTACAAAGGCCGTGACGACAAATTCATCTGCCTTATGGACCTTGCCCTTCTGGCAATGAAAAAACTGAAATCCGAAGGAAAACTCGCAGATCAGGAAGAGTCTGATGAAATCAACGCATGCTCCATCGTCGTACCGGTAGATGTAGACGGAAAAGACGAAGAGTGGCTGATCAACTTCAAAAACGAGACCCACAACCACCCGACCGAGATCGAGCCGTTCGGTGGTGCGGCAACCTGCCTTGGCGGTGCAATCCGTGACCCGCTTTCCGGAAGAACGTATGTATATCAGGCAATGCGTGTGACCGGAGCCGCAGATCCGACCCGTCCGCAGAGCGAGACACTCGAAGGAAAACTTCCGCAGAAAAAACTCGTAAGAGAAGCAGCACACGGCTACAGCTCCTATGGAAACCAGATCGGTCTTGCAACCGGCTATGTCAAAGAAGTTTACCATCCGGACTACGTGGCAAAACGTATGGAGATCGGAGCCGTCCTTGGAGCAGCACCGCGCCGTGCCGTTGTCCGTGAAAATTCCGATCCGGGCGATATCATCATCCTGCTCGGCGGCCGTACTGGAAGAGACGGCTGCGGCGGTGCAACCGGTTCCTCCAAAGTACATACGACAGAATCCATCGAGACCTGCGGTGCAGAGGTACAGAAAGGAAACGCACCGACTGAGCGTAAACTGCAGAGACTGTTCCGCCGCGAGGAAGTCAGCCTTCTGATTAAAAAATGCAACGACTTCGGTGCAGGCGGAGTTTCCGTTGCCATCGGCGAGCTGGCACCGGGCCTTAAGATCAATCTGGACAAAGTACCGAAAAAATATGCCGGCCTCGACGGAACCGAGATCGCCATCTCCGAGTCCCAGGAGCGTATGGCCGTTGTCATCGACCCGAAAGACCGTGAGCGGTTCCTGAAATATGCCGCAGAAGAGAACCTGGAGGCAACCGAAGTTGCAGTCGTAACCGAGGACCCGCGTCTGGTACTCTCCTGGAGAGGAAAAGAGATCGTCAATATTTCCCGTGCATTCCTGGATACCAACGGAGCACATCAGGAGAATGATGTCTTCGTAGAGATTCCAAAAGCAGAGGACACCCCGTTAAAAAGAAGCGGTGACATTGCCGACGTGAAAGAAAAATGGCTGTCCACCCTGTCAGACCTCAACGCATGCTCCCAGAAAGGTCTTGTCGAGATGTTTGACTCCTCCATCGGAGCAGCCAGCGTGCTGATGCCGTACGGTGGAAAATATCAGCTGACTGAAACTCAGGCCATGGTTGCAAAAGTGCCGGTTCCGGATGGAAAAACCAACACCGTTACCATGATGAGCTACGGCTTTGATCCATACGTATCGAGCTGGAGCCCGTATCACGGAGCAGTCTATGCCGTAACCGAGTCCCTGTCCCGCATCGTGGCAGTCGGCGGCGATTACAGCAAAGTCCGCTTCACCTTCCAGGAATATTTCCGCAGAATGACTGAGGATCCGCACCGCTGGAGCCAGCCGTTCGCAGCACTTCTTGGTGCATACGACGCACAGATGGGCTACGGCCTGCCGTCTATCGGAGGAAAAGACAGTATGTCCGGTACCTTCAACCATATCGATGTACCGCCGACACTCGTATCCTTCGCGGTTGACGTTGCAAAATTAAAAGATGTAGTATCTCCGGAGCTGAAAAACACAGGAGACAAACTCGTGTGGATCCACCTTCCAGTCGACGCACATCTGCTTCCAGAGTACGAAGGCGTCATGGAAACCTACAGAAAACTGCATGAGGATATGCAGAACGGCCGTGTGAAAGCCGCTTATGTCGTAGACCGTCAGGGTATCGCAGCAGCCGTATCCAAGATGGCATTCGGTAATGCTCTCGGCGTAACCATCGAGCACAATGTAGACGAGAGAGATCTCTTTACTCCATATATTGCAGATCTGATCTGCGAAGTTCCGGCTGAAAAAGTCGGAGAGCTGGCAAGCACCTACACCGTCATCGGTGAAGTGACAGACAAACCGGTTCTTTCCTATAAAGACACCGAAATCACCATCCGCGAGGCCGTTTCCGCATGGAACAAACCGCTGGAAAAAGTATTCAAGACCGTATCCGGGGCAGAGCTTCCGGAGGTAGATGCCCTGAATGTGGCAGCAGCAGACGAAAACGGAATTGTTGCAGACAGCTGCTATCAGGCAAAGAGCATCCACGTATGCTCCCACAAGCTGGCACAGCCGACCGTATTCATTCCGGTCTTCCCGGGAACGAACTGTGAGTATGACAGCACCAGAGCTTTCGAGCGTGCCGGTGCAAAAGTTATCACTCAGGTATTCAGCAACCTTTCCGCAGAAGACATCCGCGGTTCTGTCGATGCCTTTGAAAAAGCCATCAACCAGGCGCAGATCATCATGTTCCCTGGCGGATTCTCCGCAGGTGATGAGCCGGATGGATCAGCAAAATTCTTTGCAACCGCATTCCAGAATGCGAAGATCAAAGAAGCTGTTACCAAACTGCTGAATGAGAGAGACGGACTTGCCCTTGGTATCTGCAACGGATTCCAGGCACTGATCAAACTGGGACTCGTTCCGTACGGTGAGATTCTCGGACAGACGGAGGATTCCCCGACTCTGACCTTCAACACCATCGGACGCCATATTTCCAAGATGGTTTACACGAAGGTTGTGACCAACAAATCCCCATGGCTGGCAGGCGCCGAGCTTGGCGGTGTTTACACCAACCCGGCATCCCACGGCGAGGGACGTTTCGTAGCATCGAAAGAGTGGATCGACAAGCTAATGGCAAACGGCCAGATTGCAACCCGCTACTGCGATGTCAACGGAAACCTGACCAACGACGAGTACTGGAATGTCAACGGTTCCTACTGCGGAATCGAGGGTATCACCAGCCCGGACGGCCGTGTCTTTGGTAAGATGGCACACGCAGAGCGCCGCGACAACGGCGTAGCAGTCAACATCTACGGAGAGCAGGATCTGAAGATCTTTGAGTCCGGTGTTGCTTACTTTAAATAAAATAAAACCAAAATAGAAGATTCCCGCAGAGAGGAAGAAAGCTCCTTTCTGCGGGAATTTTTTTGTCAGAACAGTAATTTCTGGTTTCGAAAGAAAAAATTTGATTATGCGCCGCGGTGCAGTTATAACGCAATATTTTGCTTTATTAACAAAAGTAATAAGGTCAAGTAGTAGAAATATTCTGAAAAAACGAAAGATTTCGATAGTCTCAACACATTACATATATGACGGGCCCGGAAGAGAAGGACAGCGAAATAACAGGAGGGAGAAAGAAGTGTATGAGACAAGAGGAGGAACGATTTTTTCAGATCATATTCGAGAAAAACAGTCATGTGCTGTTCCGTTATATCTGCGGTCAGTTGAACAATGACCGGGAGACGGCGAAGGATGTGCTGAACGATGTATGGGAGGTATTGGTGGTAAAATTTGAAACCGTTGCCGATCTCGAAGGAGAAGAGATGACGAAATGGCTGTTCTGTGTGGCAAAAAACAAGATCAAGAATCAGCGCAGAAAACATTATTATCAGAATGAAGTTTCCTATACACAGTATCAGAAAGAGAACAGAAATGAAGGGGAGGCGGGCGCGACAGCCGAGATTGAGGAACGAATGGTGATGCAGAACTGCATCCAGAACCTGAATCCGATGGATCAGCGCATTTTCTGGGGGAGAGCATATGGATTCAGCTACAAAGAGCTCAGCGGATTCTGCAAGAAAAGCGAGCAGGCGCTGCAGTGCCAGTACAGCCGCGCAATCAAGAAACTGCAGGGAATGATGAGTCAGGAAATCAGTCTGACGAGAGCGTAGAAAATGAAAATGGTATGCAGCGGAAACCTCAACTCTTACAATCTAAAAACAATAGAAATATCTAAAAAATTCTCTGCAGGAGAATATCCTGTGTCTAAAAATAAAGTGTTACCGTTTACATATCAAAAATCCGTTTTCCTCGTTGTCGTGGCGCGGAAATTGTGTTAAAATATTTTTAGAAAATTCACACGATGTGCGAGAAGGCAGAAAGGATGAAAACAACATGAAGGATGAGTACGTAGCCTATGTAGGCACTTATACCCATGGAAGCAGCATTGGTATTCATTTATATGATGTAAATGTAGAAGAAGGCACTCTGACAGAGCGAAAAGTCATACCGGTCAACAACTCTTCCCACATTGCCCGTTCCTTAAACGGCAAATACCTGTATTCGATTGCAGATGAAGGCGTTGCAGTGTTTGCAGTGGAGGATGACGGAGATCTGACCCCGATCAACAAAGTAGACATCGACGGCATGCGCGGCTGCTATCTGTCGGTGGATAAAACCGGAAGATACCTGTTCGTGGCAGGCTATCATGACGGAAAAGTAACCGTTGTACATACCCATAAGGACGGCCGCCTCGGAAGTCTGATGGACGGCGTGTTCCACAAGGGCCTTGGCAGTGTGGCAGAGCGTAACTTCCGCCCGCATGTCAGCTGTGTCGTTCCTACACCGGACAACAAATATGTCTGCGCAGTCGACAACGGCATTGACCAGATCAAAATGTACAAGCTGAACACACAGCGTGACCGCCTGAAACTGGTGGATATCCTGCGCTGTGAGCGTGAATCCGGTCCGAGAGAGATCGTTTTCAGTGAATCCGGAAAATACGCGTATGTCATTTACGAGCTGATGAACAAAGTCGATGTATTCAGCTACCGTGATACGGGAAACGGACCGGAATTTGAAAAACTGCAGTCGATCAGCACCACATCCGCGAACGTGGACCAGGCGCACGACGCTGCATCCGGCATGTGCCTTTCCCCGGATCACCACTACCTGTTTACTTCTACAGCCGGAGACAATACCGTAGCAATGTTCCATATCGACCCGGAGACCGGCTGCCTGGAGAAGAAGTTTGCACTTCCGATCAGCGGCGAATATCCAAAGGATATTGCAATGTTCCCGGACGGAAAACATATCGCAGTGGCAAACCATGAGTCCAACACGATCACAACATTTACCGTTGATTATGAGAAAAACGTGCTGGTTCAGAAAGGCCGCCCGATGAAAGTGGAGACGCCGAACTGTATTCTGATTACGAAAAAAGGCGTTCACTAAAAAAATAACACAAAAATGCCTGCAGGAAGAACTGTATCCCGCAGGCATTTTTTGTGTTGAAGCCAGAAAGAAGCAGTCCGGCCTTTATTTCTCGTCCAGAGCCCAGACTTTCTTTACATTGTCCAGTTTGGCGCTCATGCCGACGAGCAGTGCGTCCGCCAGGACAAGAGCGGTCATGCATTCCACGACAACAACGGCGCGTGCAACGACGATCGGGTCGTGGCGGCCTTTGATTTCGATGGCAATGTTTTCACCATCTTTGTTGATGGTCTGCTGGGAAGCAGCAACGGACGGGGTCGGTTTGAAACCAGCCCGGACAACGATATCGCTTCCGTCGCTGATACCGCCTAAAATACCGCCGGCGTGGTTGGTCAGCTTGACAATGGAGCCGTCCGCATTTACATGGAAGGCATCGTTATTGGTAAGCCCGGTAGCTGTGCAGACCGAGAAACCGTCTCCGATTTCCACGCCTTTTACGGCGCCGATGGAGACGAGTGCTTTTGCAAGGTTGGCATCGAGCTTTTCAAACACCGGATCGCCGACACCGGCCGGCATATGGTGAACGACACATTCGACCACACCGCCGACGGAATTTTTTTCCGCCATGGCTTTTGTTAAAAGCTCGGAAGCCTTTTCGGCAGCCTCTGCATCCGGCATATTCAGAGCGTTATTCGCGATTTCAACGGCATCAAAAGACTGGATTTCCACGTCACCGATGGAGCGGGTGTAGGCGGAAACGGTGATGCCAAGCTCAGAGAGCATTTTTAAGGCAATGGCACCTGCAGCCACGCGTGCGATCGTCTCGCGTCCTGAGGAGCGTCCGCCGCCGCGGTAGTCGCGGAAACCGTATTTTGCATCAAACGTATAGTCGGCGTGGCCCGGTCTGTAATAGGAAGCAATGTCGCTGTAATCTTTGGAATGCTGATCCTCATTCCATACCACCATGGAAATCGGGGTACCGGTCGTTTTTCCTTCGAAAGTGCCGGATAAAATCTGAACGGTATCGGATTCTTTCCGTTTTGTGGTAAAGCGGTTCTGTCCCGGCTTCCTGCGGTCGAGGTAAAACTGAATATCCTCCTCGGAAAGCGAAAGGCCGGCCGGCACTCCGTCCACAACAACGCCCACGCCTTTTCCATGAGACTCTCCCCAGGTGGTCAGTCTGAAGATGGTACCAAATGATGATCCTGCCATATATAAAGTCCTCCTGAATTTTTTCGTATATTTATAAAATAACTGGAAAAGATTTCTAATAAATTATACCGGAAAGTAAAACATTCGTAAAGCTCTTTTTCAGAGACGAAATTCACCGTTATACCGTTTGACAAACGAAAAGGCAGCACGTATAATGAGAATGTATTTTCGGGCAGTGAAAGCCGGTGAAATAAAACAAACAAAAAGGAAGAGTGTGCATGAATTTTTTAGACAAAATGGAGCGAAAATATGGGAGATATGCGTTAAGCCATCTGACGATGTACATTATCGTAACGTACATTGCGGGATATATCATTGCGCTTGCGGCTCCCATCATGAGACAGTATCTGACGCTGGAACCATACTATATTCTGCATGGCCAGATCTGGCGTCTGGTGAGCTGGATTCTGATTCCGCCGAGCAGTCTCGACATCTTTACGATTATTATGCTGTTTTTCTACTACTCAATCGGAACGAGTCTTGAAAGAGCCTGGGGAGATTTCAAATATAACGTTTATATCTTTTCGGGTATTCTGATGACGATCCTCGGTTCCTTCCTGCTGTATGGAATCGAGTACGCAGTGAAGGGGTATCCGGCGCTGATGGGAACTGCATTCAGCACCTATTATATCAGCCTTTCTATTTTCCTTGGCTTTGCGATCAGTTTTCCAGATATGCAGGTGCTTCTGTACTTTATTATCCCGATCAAGATCAAATGGCTGGCGTATCTTGATGTAGCGCTTCTTGCTTATAGCATGATTACCAGCATTCTGAGCGGAAACTGGGCAGGATGTGTTGTTATTTTGTGTTCCCTGGCAAACGTCCTGGTGTTTTTCCTGATGACAAGAAAAGGAAAACATAACTCTTTCCGGCAGAACAGACGCAGGAAAGAATTTAAAAAAGCCGTATCAAGAGGAGAAGCCGAATACCGCAATCCAAATGGAATCACAAAACACAAATGTGCGATTTGCGGGCGGACTGAAAAGGATGATCCGAATCTGGAGTTCCGTTTCTGCTCCAGATGCAACGGAAATTATGAATACTGCCAGGATCACCTGTTTACGCATGAACATGTAAAATAAAGAAGGAGAGAAAGTATGAGAAGAACGAAAATTGTCTGCACCATGGGACCAAATACCAACTCCCGTGACCTGATGAAAAAACTGATTGAAACCGGAATGGATGTTGCTCGTTTTAATTTTTCTCATGGAGACCACGATGAGCAGAAAATGCGTATGGATATGCTGAAAGAGCTTCGAAAAGAGCTGAAAACTCCTGTGGCAATCCTTCTGGATACCAAAGGACCGGAAATCCGTACCGGCGTTTTGAAAGATGGCAAAAAAGTAAATCTGGTAACCGGACAGACTTTTACCCTGACAACCGTTCAGGAGACCGGAGATGAAGATCACTGTTCGGTCAGCTACACCGGCCTTACCGACGATATCAAAGAGGGAGACACAATTCTGATCGATGATGGTCTGATCGGCCTGCGCGTAGAAAAAGTAAATGCACCGGAAATTGTCTGTACCGTAGTAAACGGCGGCGAGCTCGGAGAGAAGAAGGGTGTGAATGTACCAAACGTTTCGATCAATCTTCCGAACCTCACGGAGAAAGACAAAGGAGATCTTCTCTTTGGTATTGAACAGGATATTGATTTTGTAGCGGCTTCTTTTATCCGAAATGCAGAGGCAATTAACGAAATCCGTGAGTTTCTTGTGGCAAACGGAGGAGAGCATATTGATATCATTGCCAAAATCGAAAATGCGGAAGGTGTGCAGAACATCGACAGCATCATCGATGCGGCAGATGGTGTGATGGTTGCAAGGGGAGACCTTGGTGTAGAGATTCCGGCGTGCCAGGTACCGCATGTACAGAAAATCATCATTGAAAAATGCAATCATAAATACAAACCGGTTATCACAGCAACCCAGATGCTGGATTCCATGATCCGGAACCCGCGTCCGACCCGTGCAGAGGTAGCCGATGTTGCGAATGCAATTTATGATGGAACGGATGCGATCATGCTCTCTGGCGAAACAGCAGCCGGAAAATATCCGGTCGAGGCAGTTACCATGATGGGAGAGATTGCCGAGCAGACAGAGCGCTATCTGAAATTCGAAGATTACCGCGATGGAAAAGCGCTGGAAGGGAAACTGAATGTTTCCGCGGCAGTCGGAAGTGCAGCCGTTTCTATGGTAGAACACATCAAAGCAGCCTGCATTGTGACCCCGACGATGTCCGGTCAGACCGCAAGACTGATCTCCAACCTTCGTCCGAGCGTACCGATTTACGGCGTTACCCCATATGAATGGGCAAGAAGAAAAATGCAGCTCTACTGGGGCGTTCGTCCGGTGACCGGATACGAGGAAGATTCTACGGAGAACATCATTTCCCATGCTATGTATATGGTGCGCCGTGAGGAGCTTGTAGAACGCGGTGATATGGTTATTTTTACGGCCGGAGACCCTGCCACCAACGAGGTGACGGGTGAAGGATATATGACAAACATGCTTCACATTATTCAGGCAAAATAAGCAGAAGAAGGAGACAAAAGAGAATGACGAAGAAGCCTTTTGTAACAAAAGAAAAACTGGAAGAAATCGCAGCAGCAGTACCAACTCCGTTTCACATTTACGATGAAAAAGGAATTCGTGAGAATGCGAAAGCGGTAAAGGAAGCTTTTTCCTGGAATCCGGGATTTCGTGAGTATTTTGCTGTGAAAGCGAACCCAAACCCGACACTGATCAAAATGCTGGGTGAATATGACTGCGGATGCGACTGCTCTTCTTACACGGAGCTGATGCTTTCCGATGCGATGGGATTTGAGAAAGATAAAATCATGTTTTCATCCAACGTAACACCGGCTGCAGAGTATCAACTGGCTGCAGAGCTTGGTGCGATCATTAACCTTGATGATATTACACATATTGATTTTCTTGAGAAAACATTAGGCTACATTCCGAAGAAAATCTGCTGCCGTTATAACCCGGGCGGACTGTTTAAAATCAGCACCGATATTATGGACAATCCGGGAGATGCCAAATACGGTATGACAACCGAGCAGATTTTTGAGGCATTCCGCATTCTGAAGGCAAAAGGGGCAGAAGAGTTCGGCATCCATTCCTTCCTTGCAAGTAATACCGTAACCAATGATTACTACCCGGTTCTGGCAAAAACACTGTTTGAGCTGGCTGTAAAGCTGCAGAAAGAGACAGGCGTAAAAATCAAATTCATCAATCTTTCCGGCGGCGTCGGAATTCCGTACAAACCGGATCAGGAAGGCAATGACATCCGCGTGATTGGCGAGGGTGTACATAAAGTGTACGATGAAGTTCTTGTTCCGGCCGGCATGGGCGATGTTGCAATTTACACGGAAATGGGCCGTTTTATGATGGGACCGTACGGCGGACTCGTTACCCGCGCCATACATCAGAAACACATCTACAAAGAGTACATCGGCTGTGATGCCTGTGCGGTCAATCTGATGCGGCCGGCAATGTACGGCGCTTACCACCACATCACGGTAATGGGAAAAGAAGATCAGCCGTGCGATCACAAATATGACGTAACAGGTTCCTTGTGCGAAAACAATGATAAATTCGCTATCGACAGAATGCTGCCGGAAGTAGAGGTCGGAGATCTTCTCTTTATCCACGATACCGGCGCACATGGATTTTCCATGGGATACAACTACAACGGAAAATTAAAATCTGCAGAGGTTCTGTTAAAAGAGGACGGCAGCTTTGAAGTCATCCGCCGCGCAGAAACCCCGAAAGACTACTTCGCTACACTGGATGGAACACCGGAGTATGAGAAGATGTTTGGAAATAAATAAGAGATAACAACAGTAAAACCCCTTTCAAAAAGAACCATGCGGCAGATGGCCGGTTCTTCGAAAGGGGTTTTCTTTCTTTCAAAAGCTGTTTTTTTGAAGGGAAGACAATAAAAAAAGATCTGCATCAACGTTCGTTTTTGCAGATCTTTTTTAGCTATGCCGCTGGCCGGACTCGAACCGGCACGGTTATTCACCGCTTGATTTTGAGTCAAGTGCGTCTGCCAATTCCGCCACAGCGGCAGTGTTCGTAATCAGAACAAAATATATTTTACCATAAAAACAAGAAGGACGCAAGAGAAAAAAATGGAATAATTATCATAAAAACTTTCTAAAAAAGATTGACGAAAGGAAAAAATAGAAGTATAGTGTAGTTAGTTTAGTACCATACTAAATTTTACATCATAAGTTCAAATAACGATTTATCGAAAACGCCATCGTTAGATGGTCCACAGTGTGTGGAACGAAAACTGTTGTCTTCATAGACAGCAGTTTTTTTGTTGTCTAAAATTAGAAATGAAACATGGTTATGATTCAGTACTGTGAGAACAGCAAGAACCAGGAAGTAGAATTGTTGAAAATAGGAAAGAAAAGATGTAAAAAATCAAAATATATGGTAAAATTAGATAAAATGTAGAAAATGGAGGAAAGAATAGATGAAAGGGGAATATTATCTCGGACTTGATATGGGAAGCAGTTCGGTTGGATGGGCTGTGACAAATGAGAAGTACGAAATTTTGCGCGCACATGGAAAAACACTTTGGGGTGTACGGCTATTTGACAGTGCACAGACTGCAGAAGAGAGAAGAGGGTTTCGGACAGCAAAACGAAGATTGGATCGTCGTAATTGGAGAATAGAATTGCTGCAGAAAATTTTTGCGGAAGAAGTAGAAAAGATAGATGATGGATTTTTTCGCAGAATGAAAGAGAGTCGTTACTGGCCAGAGGATAAGCGTGACAGGCAGGGAAAGTGTCCGGAACTTCCCTATGCATTGTTTGCGGATGATGATTACACAGACAAAGAATATCATAAACAGTTTCCAACCATCTATCATCTGAGAAAATGGTTAATGGAAACTGACGAAACGCCTGATATTCGCCTGATATATCTTGCTCTGCATCATATGATGAAACACAGAGGCCATTTTCTATTAAACGGAAATATCGAACAGGTAAGAGAATTTCAGACAACATTTGAACAGTTCCTTGAAGCAGTGCGGGCAGAAGAACTTGGCTTTTCTTCCGAGATTGGAGTGGAAAGAAGCAAGGAAATAGAGGCAATTTTAAAAGACCGAACATTGACCAAATCTGCGAAAAAGACAAAAGCAGTAAAAGCAATGCGGGCAGAAACATCCTGTGAAAAAGAGTGGCTGGGATTGATTACCGGTGGAACAGCAAAACTGGGAAATCTGTTTGGGGAAAAACAGATGGATACACTGGAACGGCCAAAACTTTGCTTCGCAGATGCAGGTTATGAAGAATACGCTGGAGAGATCGAAGCAGAGCTGGGAGAAAAATATGTATTAATTGAACACGCAAAAGCAGTGTACGATTGGGCTGTTCTGGCTGATATTTTGCAGAACTATTCTTCTCTTTCAGAGGCAAAAGTGGCACTTTATGAAAAGCATAAAAAAGATCTGAAAGATCTGAAAAAGCTGGTCAGAGAGAATCTTTCAAGGGAAGAATATCAGAGACTGTTTGCAAAAAAGGATGAAAAAGCTAATTATTATGCGTATATCAAGGCACCAAAACAATGTAGTCAGGAAGACTTTTACGGTTATCTGAAAAAGAATATTCTGGGCAAGATATCAGATGTGACGAAAGCATCCTGCATGCAGAAGGAAATGGAAATGGGAACGTTTCTTCCGAAACAGACTGTAAAAGACAACAGTGTCATTCCATATCAGATTCATTTATATGAATTAAATGCAATCCTGAAAAATCTGGAAGATAAAGTTCCGCTACTGAAAGAGAATGGAGAGAAGATTCAAAAGATTTTCACATTCCGCATTCCGTACTACGTAGGACCCTTAAACGGAATTCGAAAAAAAGGGGAGAAGAGTAACTGGGCGGTACGAAAAGAAGGCAAAATATATCCATGGAACTTCGATGAGATGGTAGATTTGGAAGCAAGTGCAGAGCAGTTTATTCGAAGAATGACGAATAAATGTACTTATCTGCCAAGTGAAGATGTTTTACCAAAGTATTCTCTGCTGTACAGCAAATACGAAGTTTTAAATGAATTAAATAATCTGCGTTTGGATGGAGAAAAGATATCTGTAGAGCAGAAACAGAAAATATATGAAGAAGTATTCCAGAAAAGCAGAAAGGTTACACAGAAAAAACTGAAAAACTATTTAGTGAAAGAAGGAATTACCGGAAAAGAAGTTGAAATTACCGGAATTGATGGTGATTTCAAGAGTTCTCTTACGGCATACCATGACTTTAAAGAGAAATTAACAAATCTGTCACTGAACCAGGCGGAAAAAGAATGCATCATCCTGAACGTAACGCTGTTTGGAGATGATAAAGCGATACTGAAACAGAGATTAAAGAAACTGTTTCCGGAGTTGACAGAAAAACAAAGAGACAGCATAAGTAAACTGCCGTATCGTGGTTGGGGAAGACTCTCAAAAGTGTTTTTGGAAGAGACGGAAGCACCGGCACCGGAAACGGGAGAGGCATGGTCTATTATTCGGGCTTTGTGGGAGACGAATGACAATCTGATGCAACTGCTTAGCGAAAAATATTTGTTTGCATCGGCAATCGAAGAAAAGAATGGAAACGAACAGAAAAAACGGGATATTTCGTATGAATTAGTCGAGGAGCTTTACGTATCACCGGCAGTGAAGCGGCAGATTTGGCAGAGCCTTTTGATTGTAAAGGAAATCTGTAAAGTAATGGGAAACCCACCGAAACGTGTTTTTATAGAAATGGCAAGAGAAAAAACCGATCAGGGAAGAACCTCTTCAAGAAAAAAGAAACTGCTGGAACTCTATAAAAAATGTAAAGCGGAAGAAAAAGACTGGATAGATGAGATTGAAAAACGTTCCGATGCGGAAATGAGAAGAGACAAGCTGTATTTGTATTATACGCAAAAAGGAAAATGCATGTATTCCGGTGAAACAATTGAACTGGAGGAATTGTGGGATAATCAGAAGTATGACATTGATCATATTTTTCCACAGTCCAAAGTGATGGATGATAGCCTGGATAACCGGGTACTTGTAAAGAAAAAGTGTAATCAGATGAAAGAGGATAAATATCCGATCGATGAAACAGTTCGGAAAAAAATGCAGCCATTCTGGAAATCTTTAGTGGATGCCGGATTGATCAGTGAAGAAAAATATAAACGGCTGATAAGAGGAAATGGATTTGAACCGTCTGAATTGGCTGGATTTATTTCCAGGCAGCTGGTGGAAACTCGTCAGAGTACAAAAGCGGCAGCAAGTATTCTGCAGCAGGTGATCCCGGATACACAGATTGTTTATGTGAAAGCGCCAACCGTTTCAAAGTTCCGTAAGGATTTTAAATTTCTGAAGGTACGGGAGATGAATGATTATCATCATGCGAAGGATGCTTATTTGAATATTGTCGTTGGCAACGCATATTTTGTAAAATTCACATCAAATCCGATTCACTTCATTAAGGAAAATCCGGGAAGAAGTTATAATCTGAAGAAGATGTTTGAACAGGAAAGAATTGAACGAAACGGAGAAATTGCCTGGGAAGGCGGGAACGGAACCATTGTGACAGTCCGAAAGTTTATGGAAAAGAACAACATTCTTGTGACGCGAAGATCGTATGAGGCAACAGGTGCATTGTTTGACCAGCAGATTGTCAAAAAAGGAAAAGGTCAGGTTCCGATCAAGAGCAGTGATGAACGGCTTTGTGATATACAGAAGTATGGAGGGTATAACAAAGAGGCGGGAGCTTACTTTGTACTGGCAGAATCGGGGGGCAAAAAGGGAAAGAAAATACGAACAATCGAGTATGTGCCGATTCGTCTGAAAAAGGAAATTCAGAAGTCAGAAGAAAATATAATTCGGTATCTGGAAGAGGAAAGACAGTTAAAGAATCCGCGAGTGCTGGTGCCGGAAATCAAAATAGATACTCTGTTTTGTGTGGACGGATTTTATATGTGGGTTTCCGGAAGATCAGGGGATCAGCTATTGATGCAAGGTGCAAATCAGCTGGTACTTTCCCAGGAAGAAACAGAAATACTGAAAAAAATAGTACAGTACGTGGAACGTAAAAAACAGAATAAAGAACTGAAAATTTACGATTCCGACCATTTAGAAGAAAAGAAGGTGGTGATGCTGTATGAAACCTTTTTAAATAAATTAACAAATACGGTATATGCAAAAAAACTTGGAGCACAGGCAAAGACATTAACGGAAAAAAGAGAAAAATTTAAAGAATTATGCATAGAAGAAAAGTGTATCGTTTTGTATGAAGTTTTACATTTTTTCCAGTGCCAGAGTGCTGCCGCTGATTTGAAATTAATTGGAGGATCTGGAAGAGCAGGAATTTTGTATCTCAACAAAAATATAACCGATTGCAGTCGAATCGAAATGATTCATCAATCGCCAACCGGTATTTACGAGCAGGCAGTAGACCTGAATGCATTATGAGCTGGCGGATTGTGGTTATTTCCAAACGGGCAAAGCTGGACTATCAGCTTGGTTATCTTGTGGTGCGAAATGAGGAAGTAACAAAAATACATTTAAGTGAAATATCAACCATTCTGATTGAGTCAACAGCAGCAACAGTCACAACAAGTCTGCTGGCAGAGCTGACAAAAAAGAAAATAAAAGTGATTTTTTGCGATGAAAAGAGAAATCCATCGTCGGAACTGGTTGGGTATTACGGAAGTCATGATACCAGCAATAAAATCAGAAAGCAGATTCAGTGGAGCCGGCACAGTAAAGAAGCGATCTGGACAGAGATTGTGACGGAAAAAATACGAAAACAGAAGGAACTGTTAAAAAATCTGGGAAAGGAAGAAGCGGGTCTGTTAGAATCATATTTACAGGAGATTGGCTGGAACGATGAGACAAACCGGGAAGGGCATGCGGCAAAGGTATATTTCAATGCGTTGTTCGGCATGACATTTACCAGAACTGCGGATTGTCCGGAAAATGCAGCGCTGAATTACGGATATAGCATTTTGTTGTCTGCGTTTGCGAGAGAAATTGTAGCGAGCGGTTATATTACACAGCTCGGACTCTTTCATGATAATATGTTTAATCAGTTTAATCTGGCGTCCGATTTGATGGAACCGTTCCGTGTTCTGATTGACCGGGAAGTAATCCAAATGCAGAGGAAAGAATTTACGCATGAGGAAAAAATACAGTTGGTCAATGTATTAAACAACGAAGTCATGATAGACGGGAAAACACAGTATGTGAATAATGCCATAAAAATTTACTGTAAAAGTGTATTTGATGCCTTAAATGAGAATGACAGTGCATTGATCCGGTTTTACGGCCTATGAGTTATCGTTTTATGAGAGTATTGGTACTGTTTGATCTTCCGGTGCTGACGGGCGATCAGAGAAGAGAATATGCGAGATTTCGAAAGTTTTTATTGAAAAGCGGATTCCTGATGCTCCAGGAATCCGTATACTGTAAGCTTGCGTTAAATACAACTGCAGTGAATGGAATCGTGGATCAGATTCATAAAAATAAGCCGGAAGAAGGCCTGCTACAGCTTTTAACGGTGACTGAGAAGCAGTATGCGAAAATGGATCTGATTGTTGGGAACGTAAAGAGCGAAGTGTTGAATACGGATGAAAGGCTGGTGATTTTATGAAACTGGTACATGTGGACTTGGAAAAACCTATTGCGATTCATCGGAACTGTCCCACGGAATGGATTATAGAATCACCGGAGCTGTTTTTAAAATATGTGGAGCAGCTGCAAAAACAAAATCAGGGAGAGGAGGGAAATTTCGTACTTTCTAAAGCTGACACAGAGCTGAATATGAAAAGAGATGTGGAATTGGTATTAACGCCCTTTTCTCTTGATTTTGCGGATCACAGAATACAAAAACGGTTATTTACAGAGCTGGTCAAAAGTGCGCAAAATGAAGAAATGTTTCTGGAAACACAGAGAATTATTGCGGAACTGAAGAAATACATCTATCAATTGGAAGCTGTCAGTGGGTACGAATTGGAACAAAATGAGGAAATCGATTTGAGCGCACTCCTAAAATTGATGGGAGTTCAGACAGAAACCGAAAAAGAGATGGGGCTTCTGGAAAAATTAACGCAATATATCAAAGTTATGGCCGAACTTCTCCAAAAAGAACTGGTGATTCTCATAAATATTCGGTCCTATCTGAACGAAACACAAATAAACAAACTCTCCCAAATGGCATGCTACTATGAAATATCCTTGCTTTTCATAGAAAATATACAAAGGGACTTTTCGAATCAGAGAGAATATTATATAATTGACAAAGATGGATGTGATGTCTATTAATATCCATCGGATGTTTGAGTACCTGTTTTGTGCAGATGAAAGCAGTTCATTTTTAAATTTGAGGTTTGAGAATGATGTAAAAATGTATGGTACTCAAACCAATAAACAACGTCCATTCCAACAACGTCCGTTTGAGAATGATGTAAAAATGTATGGTACTCAAACTATTTTTTCGCACCAAGGGTTTTAAATTGGTTTGAGAATGATGTAAAAATGTATGGTACTCAAACCACTGGCACGCTGAATACTGTCGGTATATCGTTTGAGAATGATGTAAAAATGTATGGTACTCAAACACAAGCACTCTTTTCCCCTGCTCCTCACCCGTTTGAGAATGATGTAAAAATGTATGGTACTCAAACTTTCGTCTCGTCATCGCTTGCGTTGTCTATGTTTGAGAATGATGTAAAAATGTATGGTACTCAAACAGCCAGAACAATCACATCTTTCCTGTTGAAGTTTGAGAATGATGTAAAAATGTATGGTACTCAAACCCTGGGCGGAAGACATAATCACCACTTCTTGTTTGAGAATGATGTAAAAATGTATGGTACTCAAACAGTTGCGTGTGCAGCTTACAGAAGCGGGGAGTTTGAGAATGATGTAAAAATGTATGGTACTCAAACTTTTGCCGCGGCGAGTTGTATTCTGTGCAAGTTTGAGAATGATGTAAAAATGTATGGTACTCAAACTTCTGCGGCTCTCCATGCGCTTTCCACTGGGTTTGAGAATGATGTAAAAATGTATGGTACTCAAACCATGTTTCCACTTTCCTCCTCGTTTTTATCGTTTGAGAATGATGTAAAAATGTATGGTACTCAAACGATCAAGGCGGACGGATACGCCACGGACTCGTTTGAGAATGATGTAAAAATGTATGGTACTCAAACGGGTCAAGGTACTGCTGCTGTACCGTAGTGTTTGAGAATGATGTAAAAATGTATGGTACTCAAACGCTGTGGAATCTGATGACAACGGCATTCGGGTTTGAGAATGATGTAAAAATGTATGGTACTCAAACCAGACTGGCCCCGATGATCCGCGACACGCCGTTTGAGAATGATGTAAAAATGTATGGTACTCAAACTTTCCACCTCCCCTAAATCTGTAAGTAATGGTTTGAGAATGATGTAAAAATGTATAGTACTCAAACATTTTCAGGGCAAATTCTGCTAAATCGTACGTTTGAGAATGATGTAAAATTTATTTTTGTGAACAACAAGAATAGATAATTCAAAATGAAATATTCAGAAGACAGTATGAAATCGACTTAATTGTCTTTTTCTTGCTGTCTTTTTCCTTGTCTCAAAGCGCCGCACCATGTATAATAAAACCACAAGAATTTCATTTCATAGTTTTTACAGGAGGAACCTGAATCATGATCCTTGCAATAGACATCGGCAACACGAACATCGTCCTTGGGTGTGTGGAAGGGAAAAAAACATACTTTATCGAAAGACTCTCCACGGACAAGGCAAAAACAGAGCTGGAATACGCAGTCAGCTTGAAAAATGTACTGGAACTGTATGAGATTCCGGTGGAGCAGATCGAAGGAGGTATCATCTCTTCCGTTGTTCCGCAGGTGACAGAGCTCTGCCGGAGTGCGGCAGAAAAAGTGATTAAAAAGCCGGTCAAAGTTGTCGGCCCCGGTGTGAAGACCGGACTTAATATCAAACTGGACGACCCCGCAACGGCAGGAAGCGATCTTGTTGTTGTAGCAGTAGCAGCGCTGAATGAATACACATGTCCGCAGATTGTTATCGATATGGGAACTGCCACGACGATGAGTGTACTTGATCAGAAAGGAAGCTTCATCGGAGGCGTGATTCTTCCGGGACTTCGTACTTCGCTGGATGCTCTCGTATCAAATGCCGCGCAGCTTAGCCAGACCAGTCTGACAGCACCGAAAAAAGTCATTGGCAAAAATACGCTGGACTGTATGAAAGGCGGTATGATTTATGGAAACGCTGCCAGCATCGACGGCATGATCGAACGGATGGAAGAAGAACTTGGCTGCAAATGCACGATTGTGGCTACCGGAGGTCTGGCGAAAGCTGTGATTCCGCACTGCAGACATGACATCATCATCGATGAGAATCTGCTCCTGAAAGGTCTTCAGATCATCTACGAGAAAAACAGGTAGGGAAACCGTTTGTTGACAAAGTTTGCGAATTGTTATAACATATGTATAACAAAACGATACGAGAAAGCAGGGTGTAACTATGTATTATGAGACAATACAGATCGATTTCAACAGCGATGAAGCGATCTATATCCAGCTGAGAAATCAGATTATTCTGGGTATTGCCACTTCCAGAATTCAGGAAGGAGATACTCTACCTTCGGTAAGACAGCTCGCAGACAATATCGGAATCAACATGCATACCGTAAATAAGGCCTACAGCGTACTCCGGCAGGAGGGGCTTCTTTCGATTGACCGAAGAAAAGGAGCCGTTATCTCTATCGATGCGGATAAACTGTATGCCATGCAGGAACTGCGCGAAGATCTGCAGGTGATTCTTGCAAAAGCCGTCTGCAAAAATATATCAAAAGAAGAAGTACATCAGCTTGTAGATGAAATTTACAGCAATTACGCAGACGAAACATGAAGGAGACAATAGTATTATGAGAGAAGGATATACCAGTCAGGCAAAAAAAGCACTGGCATATGCGGTTAGGACAGCTGAAAAATGTGGACATAATTACGTAGGAACCGAACACCTTCTGATCGGACTTCTGAACGTGGAGGATGGCACAGCAGGCATGGTGCTTTCTGAGTTTCACGTAGATGCCGGACAGCTTACCGAACTGATTGACCGTCTGATTGCACCAGGCGGAAACACCGTGACCGAATCCCGACCGGGCTATACTCCGCGGGTACGCAGAGTGCTTGAAAATGCAGAAGCGGAGGCAGCGCGTTTTAAGAGCAGAGCTGTGGGAACCGAGCATCTGCTGATTGCAATCTTAAAGGAAAGTGACTGTGTTGCTACCCGTTTGCTTTTTACCATGGGGATCAACATTCAGAAACTATATGGAGCAATCCTTACTGCCATGGGCGAGGCACCGCTGCAGGGCGGTGCAAGCGGAAATGCAAATACCGGCCGCGGACCGCAGACAAGAGGTGGAGCGCAGACCAGCGAAACGCCGGCACTGGACCAGTACAGCCGGGATCTAACTGAGCTTGCGCGCGAAGGAAAACTCGATCCGGTTGTCGGCCGTGGGCAGGAAATTGAGCGTGTCATTCAGATCTTAAGTCGCCGGACAAAAAACAACCCGTGTCTGATCGGAGAGCCGGGTGTCGGAAAAACGGCGATTGCGGAAGGTCTGGCGCAGCGGATTGCCCTTGGCATTGTGCCGGAAACGATCCGCGATAAGCGAGTTGTTGTCCTTGACCTTTCCGGAATGGTAGCCGGAAGCAAATACCGCGGTGAGTTCGAAGAACGTATCAAACGTGTCGTCAAGGAAGTGACGGACAATGAAAATATTCTGCTGTTCATCGATGAACTTCACACCATCATCGGGGCCGGCGGTGCAGAGGGAGCACTCGATGCATCCAATATCTTAAAACCGTCCCTTTCCCGCGGAGAAATTCAGCTCATCGGTGCAACCACGCTCGAAGAATACCGTAAATACATCGAAAAAGATGCCGCATTGGAGCGCCGTTTCCAGCCGGTCAAAGTAGAAGAACCGACGGAAAGCGAAGCACTTGATATCTTAAAAGGCCTGCGCCCATACTACGAACGCCACCACGGCGTGGAAATCACCGATGAAGCACTGGAAGCAGCCGTAAAAATGAGCGTCCGCTACATCAACGACCGTTTCCTGCCGGATAAAGCCATCGATCTGATCGATGAGGCATCCGCAGGCGTACAGCTCGCCGGCTACCAGGTGCCGGACAACATGGCAAAAGAGGAGCAGACACTGTTCGAAGTACAGAAAGAAAAAGAATCCGCGATCAGTACCGGCGATTTTGAGCAGGCAAAAGAACTGCAGGCGCGCCAGCAGGAGCTCGAAAAAGATCTGGAGCAGATCCGAAAACGCTTTGAACGCCGTTGCAAAAACAAAAAACTGCAGGTAACAGAAGAAGAAATCGCAAAAACCGTATCCACCTGGACGAAAATTCCGGTACAGCGTCTCGCGGAAGGAGAATCGAAACGTCTGGCAAGACTGGAGCAGACACTCCATAAACGCGTTGTCGGCCAGGAAGAAGCCGTGACAGCTGTGGCAAAAGCCGTAAAACGAGGCAGAGTCGGATTAAAAGACCCGAACCGTCCGACAGGATCCTTCCTGTTTCTTGGACCGACCGGTGTCGGAAAAACAGAACTTTCCAAAGCACTCGCCGAGGCAGTTTTCGGTACAGAGCAGGCCCTGATCCGCGTTGATATGTCGGAATACATGGAGAAACACAGCGTTTCCAAGCTGATCGGTTCCCCTCCGGGATACGTTGGCTACGAGGAAGGCGGCCAGCTCTCTGAAAAAGTGCGCCGCAACCCGTACAGTGTGATCCTGTTCGATGAGATCGAGAAAGCTCACCCGGATGTGTTCAACATTCTGCTGCAGGTACTTGATGATGGCCATATCACCGACGCGCAGGGCAGAAAAGTTGATTTCAAACAGACCTGCATTATCATGACATCCAATGCCGGAGCACAGAACATTGTAGCGCCGAAACGCCTTGGATTCCTTTCGACAGAAGATGAGCGGAAAGACTACGAATACATGAAGGGCCAGGTGATGGAAGAAGTCAAACGGATGTTTAAGCCGGAATTCCTGAACCGAATCGACGAGATTATTGTATTCCATCAGCTTACCAAGGCGGATATGAAGAAGATTCTGCAGATTCTGCTCAAAGATCTGGAGCGCCGCTGCAAGGAGCAGATGGACATTGAATTGAAAGTCCGTGACACCGTGAAAGAATATCTCGTGGAAAACAGCTTCGACAGCAAGTACGGTGCCCGCCCGTTAAAACGCGCGATCCAGAGCAAAATTGAGGATCCGCTCGCAGAAGCCATCCTGAACGGAGAAGTGAAAAAAGGCGATACCGTTGCGGCTGGAATGAATAAGAAAGAGATTACATTTAAGGTTCTTGAGAAAAAATAATATAAAATTCCATAAATTATATGGTAAAATCTTTTCGATTATGGTATGATTTTCACAAACAAACGAAACACCACAAAAGACAAGACCAGGAGGGCATTTACAAATGTCAGTAGTAAAAGAATTAATCCGCACAGAGGCAGACGGAGGCATCAGCTTCGGAGATTATGAGCTTGCGGCAAAGGCAAAAAAATCTGATTTTGAGCACAGAGGAGATCTGTATAAAGTAAAAACCTTTAAGGAAATCACAAAGCTGGAGAGAAACGGACTGTTCGTATACGAATCCGTTCCGGGAACCGCAGTTACCGATCTGAACGTATTCGACGACGGCATGACCTTCAAAGTAGAAGGACCGGAGGATGCACAGATCACCGTTGAAATGGAAGCAGAGACCGAATACAAGGTGCTGCTCGACGGTGTAAACGTTGGCCACATGACCACAAACCTCGGCGGAAAACTTTCCTTCAGCGTAGAGCTGGAAAAAGCAGAGAATGTAGCAGTAGAAATCGTAAAAGCATGATGAAATAAGAAAAGAAGGCTGTCGCAGAACGTGTGCGGCAGCTTTTTTTGACAATTATAAGGGAGACACAACTATGGCAAAAGCAAAAAAAACAGCCTTTTTCTGCCAGAACTGCGGATATGAGTCAGCAAAATGGATGGGCCAGTGTCCGGCGTGCAGAGAATGGAATACGTTTGTGGAGGAACCGACGGCGGCCAAAACACCGGCGGGAAACCAGGGGCTCGGAAGCCACAGCGCAGCGGGCAGAAAGCCGGTGCATCTGACGGAAATTTCAACAGGAAAAGAAGAGCGTATCCCGACGGGAATCGGAGAACTCGACCGGGTGCTCGGCGGAGGAATTGTGCCGGGTTCCCTGACACTGGTCGGCGGCGATCCGGGAATTGGAAAATCCACACTCCTTCTGCAGGTGTGCCGCATGCTGTCCACAGCAGGACATCAGGTTTTATACATTTCCGGCGAGGAGTCCCTGCGCCAGATCAAACTGCGCGCCGTGCGGATCGGAGAATTTAATGAAAATCTGTCCTTGCTCTGTGAGACGAATCTTGACATTATCCGCGCCGTCATGGAAAAAGAAGCCGGAGATTGCCGTCATCGACTCGATCCAGACCATGTATAACGAAGAGGTCAGCTCCGCGCCGGGCAGTGTATCCCAGGTCCGGGAATCGACGAATGTGCTGATGCAGATTGCAAAGGGAATGGGAATTTCGATCTTTATCGTCGGTCATGTGACAAAAGACGGTAATGTGGCCGGCCCACGTGTGCTGGAACACATGGTAGATACCGTGCTGTACTTCGAGGGCGACCGTCATGCGTCCTACCGGATTCTACGCGGCGTCAAAAACCGTTTTGGTTCTACAAATGAGATCGGCGTCTTCGAAATGCAGACAGAGGGACTCGTGGAAGTGAAAAATCCATCGGAATACATGCTGAACGGACGGCCGGAGGGAGCTTCCGGTTCGGTTGTCGCATGCTCCATGGAGGGAACGCGCCCGATCCTGATCGAGATTCAGGCACTGGTCTGCCACAGTAATTTCGGAATCCCGCGCCGCACCGCAGCAGGATGCGATTTCAACCGTGTGAACCTGCTGATGGCAGTGCTGGAAAAACGCGCAAGAGTCAATCTTTCGACAAGCGATGCCTACGTCAACATCGCAGGCGGAATCAAGATGAATGAGCCGGCGATCGATCTTGGCATCGCACTTGCCGTCGTATCGAGCTACAAAGATCAGGTGATCGATGAGAAAACGGTCGTATTTGGCGAGGTCGGCTTAAGCGGTGAGGTCCGCGCCGTCAGCATGGCGGAACAGCGTGTACTGGAAGCAAAAAAACTGGGCTTCGAGCGGGTGATTTTACCTGCTGTCTGCATGAAGTCCGTGGAGAAAATCGGTGGAATCGCACTGATTCCGGTGGAAAATATTCAGGATGCGATTCTGCGCGTGGGGAAAAATTAGAAGGAAGTTGTGGAAAAAGGACCGGCGTGTGGTGCGTACGGTCTTTTTTGAAAAATTCAGATAAAATATAAAATATGCAGAATTAACTATATTTTTCTAAAAATAAGAAAATTCGAAAAAAGGTGTTGACTTTTGCTTTGGGCGGTGTTATTATAACTAAGCTGTCAGCGAGAGCTACAGTGAATGAGTTCTTTTGAA
>ERZ836441.1137-NODE-1137-length-27761-cov-4.145925_pt1 | contig 27761 bp, 24 predicted proteins | sample MGYA00519686_ERZ836441 | MGnify/ENA primary metagenome ERZ836441 (study PRJEB31850, sample SAMEA3708800) | human gut metagenome | biome: human gut; feature: human-associated habitat; material: faeces | place: China | collected 2014 ... | reverse complement strand
ACGCCACGCCGTCGCCCACGCCGAGCGCGACCCCGTCGCCCACGCCGGAGCCGACCGAAGCGCCGACCCCCACGCCGACCCCGAAGCCCACGCCCGTGCCGACGACGGTGCCCGAGGTTGAGGTCGATATCGAGGTGCGCAAGGTTTGGGATGACGGCGGCAATTCGGCGGGGCTGCGCCCGCAGGCGATCACGCTGTCGCTGTATCGCAAATACGCCGACGAGGCGGCCTATCCGGAAAATCCGATGGTTTCCGTCGCGATTTCCGGCGAAGGCGACGAGTGGCGCTTTGCCTTCCGCGGCCTGCCGCATTTCGACGCGGACGGCAGAATGTACGAATACACGGTGCGCGAGGCGGAGGTGACGGGCTACTTCGCGCTGTATGAGGATGGAACGATCATCAACGCGCGGGAAACGCCCGTCCCCGGCACAACGCCGTCCCCCGCGCCGCGCGTGACCCCGATTCCGAACGTGACCCCGAGGCCGGATAACCCGACGAGCCTCAAGTATGTGGACGGCGAGTGGGTATATCTGGATGACTACGGCGTGCCGCTCGGCATTTTGCCGCAGACGGGCGACGAAAGCGACCTGCTGCTCTACGCGAGCGTCGGCCTGCTGATGCTCTTCTGCGCCGCCGCGATGGGCGTTGCGCTCTATCGCCGCCGCAGACGCGCTTGATTTTCATGCGTTCAAAAGGGACAGTCTCGGTTGGGGATTGTCCCTTTGATGCAAAGCGAGGAAAACAGGATGAAGGAAAAACGACCCTTTTCGGGCGGCGAAAAGCTGCTGCTGCTGGCCATGGCGCTCTGTATCGCCGTGGCCTGCGCCATGGCGGCGCGCTTTTACCGCGTGACGCGGGAAAACGACGAGGCGGAACGGACGCAGAACCGCATCGAACAGGCGGCGCTGCAAACGGTCGAGCCGACGGCGCGGATCATGCCCGGAGGGACGCGCGGTGGGCAGGAGCGCGCCGAAGAAGGGCGCAGCGAAGAAAAAGAAACAAAAGAAGCCGAAGAAGTTAAAGAAGTCAACGAAGAAACCAAAGAAGAAATTGAAGGAGAGATCGAGGAGGAGAGCGTCGAGGAGGAGGACCCCGCGCTGCTGGCGATTCTCTACGAAGAGCAGCAGGCCAAGCTGAACGCATCGCCTGTTCCGACAGAAGCGCCTGTTCCGACTGCAACACCTGTTCCGACGGCGACGAGCGCCCCGACGACAACGCCTGCACCGACCGAACGGCCGCTGTATGCGACGCTCAGGCCGACCGCCGCGCCCACGCCCGAACCGACGGCCACGCCATCCCCGAAACCCACGGAAGCGCCGACCGCCGCGCCGACCGCCGAACCGCCGAAGGTCGGCACCGTGACGGAGCGCGCGCTGCGCTACAGCGTGGATTTTGACAGCCTTCGCGCCGTCAACGAGGACGTGATCGGCTGGATGATTCAGGAAGGGACGGAGATCAATTTCCCCATCGTGCAGGGCGAGGATAACGAATACTATCTGACCCATCTGTATACCGGCGCGGTCAACCGAACCGGCTCGATCTTTGCCGACGCGGGCAATTCGCCGTACTTCACGGATATGTGCACCTATCTGTACGGCCACAACCGCAAAAACGGGAGCATGTTCGCGTCCCTGCCGAATTATCTGGACGAGGAATATTACCGGGCGCATCCGACGATGACCGTCATCACCCCGTATGAGGATTACGCCGCGGAGATCTTCGCCTGCGTGCGCGAATCCGCCGAGCAGGAGGAGACATGGCGCGTCAAGCAATTCAGCGGCCGGGGGGAATACGAGGCGTTTGTGCAGAGCATACTGGATCGTTCCCGGCTCGATACGGGTATTGTGCCCCGGTGGGGCGACCCGCTGCTCGCGCTGTGCACCTGCACCAACGAGGTGCACGAGGAACGCTACATCGTCTTCGCGCGCCTGCGCCCGATTGTCTACGCGGGCGGGGAGAGCGTCTCCGTTATGAAGATGGAGATGGACGCGCTGGAGGGCACGAGCCGCACGGTCAACGTGCCGGGGCGCGGCGAGATGCAGTATTACGCGCAGAACGACCCGGTTTGGGCGGCCATGCGCTACGAGGCGCGCAAATCGAAGCAGGCGCGCCCCTTTGGGCAGGGCGGCTGCGGCCCGACGAGCATGGCCATGGCGATTGCCAACCTCGTGCCGGAGGAGAGTCTGGGCGGCATTTCGGCGTATGCGCGGGTGGAAAACGGGTATACGTTCTGCACCTGCTCGGTGAACCAGTATTTCTGCAACCACAGACACGCGCAGTATAAGCTGGAAACCCCGGCGGAATTCAGGCGCTATCTGCCGCTGGCTATCGCGAGCTTTGCCACGGGCAACAACATCTGGGGCGAGACCTCGCGCGGCGACGGCGGCGGCACGAACACCGCGTTTATGAAGCGCGTGACGGAGGCCTACGGCCTGTATTTCACGCTGACGAAGGATCGCGAACTGGCGCTTTCCGCGCTGGCGGACGGCGCGATGGTGATCGCCTCGACCGGCGGAAAGGCCAGCCCGTTCACCGGCGGCGGCCATTACCTGACCCTCGCCAGCGTATACGAGGGCAGATTGTACATCCTCGATCCGTATCTCAAGGCGGATTACGGCAAGACCGACAGACGGCATTTGATTACCCAGATCGAGCCGGGGGTGCTCAGGGTCAGCATGGAAGACCTCGACGAGCTGCTGCTGTACACGTTCTATATCGTTGATCGAAAACCACATTAAAAAAGGCGGGTCAAGCCCGCTTTTTTTTAATGCGGCAGGGCGGCCTTCAGCCGAATCAGCCCCACCGCATCCGCGATGAACCAGCCAATCGGAATCGCCAGCCAGATGGCCGTCACGCCGAAGTGCGGCGCGAACGCATAGGCCAGCACGACGCGCAGACCGAGCGAAATCACCGTCAGCACGACGGACATACCCGCCTGCTCAAGTCCGCGATAGATCGCGTAGAGCAGAAACAGCAGGCCGATGCCGACGTAGAACACGCCCTCCACGCGCAGATAATGCACGCCGACGGCCAGAATCTCGCGCTCGCCGGGGTCGATGAACAGCGTGAGCAGCGGCCGCGCAAAGAGGAAGACCAGCGCGGAAACGACGGCGCAGAAGGAGAGCGAAAGCAGCGCCGCCTCGCGGATGCCCTGCTTCACGCGCTCCGGCTTGCCCGCGCCAGTGTTCTGCGCAACGAAGGTCGCAAACCCGTTGGCAAAATCCTGCGCGGGGGAATAGGCGAACGAATCAATTTTCACGCCCGCCGCGAACGCCGCCATCGTCGCGACGCCGAAGCTGTTGACGAGGCTCTGCACGAGCAAAATACCGAAATTCATAATGGATTGCTGCACGCTTGTCAGCACGCTGACGCTCGCGATGCGGGAAAGCAGCGGACGATCCAGCCGGAAATTCGAGCGGCGCGGGCGGAGCATGGGGAGGCGGAAGAAGAAATACAGCGCAATGCCCGCCGCGGAAAGCCCCTGCGCGATCACCGTCGCCAGCGCCGCGCCGGCAACGCCCCGATGCAGGACGAGCACGAACAGCAGATCGAGCGCGATGTTCACCACCGTGGAGAGCAGCAGAAACAGCAGAGACGCGAGCGAATTGCCGACGCTGCGCAGCGCCGCCGCGAAGAAGTTATACAGAAAGGTGAAGAAAATGCCCGCGAAGATCACCCACAGATAGCTCGTAATATCCGGCACGGCCTCCGGCGGGACGCGCAGCAGCACGATGAACGCATCGAGCAGCGCGTAGCTGAGCGCCGTCAGCAGGAGGGACAGCGCCGCAATGAGACAGAAGGCGTTGGTCATCGCGGTCTTGAGCTTATCCATGTTCCCCTCGCCGTAAAGCTGGCTGAAGACGACGCCGCTGCCCATGCACAGCCCGAGGACGAGGCTTGTGAGCAGAATCATCAGCGAAAACGCGCTGCCGACGGCTGCAAGGGCGACGTTGCCCAGAAAGCGGCCGACAATCAGCGTGTCGGCGACGTTATAGAGCTGCTGAAGCAGATTGCCCGCGATCAGCGGCAGGCTGAAGCGAATCAGCCCGGCGCGAATGGAGCCCTGCGTTAAATCCTGCTGCAAAGAAAAGGCCTCCCTAAAAAATGCTTCTGAATCCCTATTATACAGCGAAAACAGAAAAATGGAAGATGGGATTTGACGAAAGCGGCGGCATGCGGTACAATAAGGCGCGAAAAACGGAAAGGGATGAAGCGCATGAACATCAAAGCGGCGATTTGGGATTTGGACGGCACGCTGCTCAACACGCTGGACGATCTGGCGGCGAGCACGAACGCGGCGCTGGCGGCGAACGGCCTGCCGGCGCACACGACGGACGAGGTGCGGATGTTTGTCGGCAACGGCATCGGCAAGCTGATCGAGCGCGCCGTGCCGAACGGGCGGGCAAACCCGAAATTTCAGGCGGTCTACGATGCGTTTGTCGCGCATTACGGCGCGCACAGCCGCGACCGCACAAAGCCCTACGACGGGATTCCGCCGATGCTGGACGCATTGGCTGCGCAGGGCGTAAAGCTGGCGATTGTTTCCAACAAGATTGATTTTGCGGTGAAGGCGCTGAGCCGCGATTATTTCGGCGAGCGGATGCAGGCGGCCATCGGCGACGACCCCAGCCGCAGAAGGAAGCCCGCGCCGGACAGTGTGCTGGAGGCCATGCGCCAGTTGGGTGTGACGCGGGCGGAGACCGTCTACATCGGCGATTCGGATGTGGACGTGGAGACGGCGCGCAACGCGGGCGTGGCCTGCTGCGCGGTGAGCTGGGGCTTCCGCTCGGTGCAATGCCTCCGGGATGCGGGCGCGGCGCGAATCGCGGCCAATCCGCAGGAGCTGCTGGCCATGCTGGAGGCGCTGTGAGACCGCCGTATGACGCGGCGCTGGTGCTCGGCGTGGAGCTGGACGCGGACGACGCGCCGACGGAGGAGCTGGCGCGCCGGGTGATGGCGGCGGCGCGGGCGTATCGGGACGGCGCGTGCGCGCGTCTGGTGCTGTGCGGCGGCTGTCTGCCCGGTCACAGGCGCTCGGAGGCGGAAGTGATGGCGCGCATGCTCGCGGCGCTGGGCGTGCCGAAGCGGAGCCTGATTTTGGAAGACCAGTCGAGGGACACGATGGAAAATTGCCGAAACGCCGCGGCGCTGCTGGGCGGAGCGGGGCGCGTTCTGGTGGTGACGAGCGATTATCACCTGCGCCGCGCGGTGATGACGGCGCGGCGCGCGGGGTTTCGCGCGGACGGTCTGGCGGCGAAGACGACCGGAAGGCGCGCCGGGAAGCGGCTGATGGAGGCTTTCTACATCGCGGATTTGCTGCTCGGCTGGCAGGACGAAGGCAGGGCGCGCCCCGCGTGGACATACCGCCTGTTTGCGCGGATGTTCGGCGAACAGGCAAAAAAATGAAGCGCAAAAAAAATGAAGCGAAAAAATGAAGCGAAAAAATGAAGCGCGCCGAAGCGAATTGTCGATTGCATATTGACAGAGGCGGCGCGCGTGGTATAATAAGAACAACTGAACAGCGAGACCTTTGAGAGATCTTCAGGGCAGGGTGCAAATCCCTACCGGCGGTACAGCCCGCGAGCCGTTTTGGCCGATTCGGTGAAACTCCGAAGCCGACAGTATAGTCTGGATGGAAGAAGCGATATCTCCTTTTTTTCATGACGAAGAAAGAATCAGCCCCTGATCGCTCTGCTTTCAGGGGCTTGTTTGTCAGAATCTAAAAAAAGAGGTTTTGTGTATGTCTCAGAAAAAGTCAAGCGGCAGCGCGGTGTTTGTCATGACCCGCTGCGGAATCCTCGCGGCGATGGCCGTCATCCTGTATTACATCGAGATCCCGGTCGTCGCGTTTTACAAGCTGGACCTGTCCACGCTGCCGGCGATTCTGGCGGGCTTTGCGATGGGGCCGCTGCCGGGCGTGGCGGTGGTCGTCATCAAGAATCTGGTGCACATGCTCGGCACGAGCACGGCCTGCGTGGGCGAAATGGCGGATATCATCATGTCCAGCTGTTTCATCATCCCGGCCAGCCTGATTTACCGCCGCCGCAAGGACAGAAAGAGCGCGGTGCTCTCGATGGCGGTCGGCACGGTGCTGATGACGATTGCGGGCGTGCTGGTCAACTACTTCATCCTGATTCCGGCGTATCAGACGCTGATGAACCTGCCGCTTGAGGTGATCGTCGGCATGGGCACGAAGGTCTGGAGCTATATCGACAACACGGTGAAGCTGGTGATTTTCATCACCGCGCCGTTCAACATCCTCAAGGGCGCTGTGCTCAGCGTGGTGACGTATCTGCTCTACAAGCGCGTGTCGCCGCTGCTGCACCAGAAGGGCGCCAGATAAGCGAAGTATAGGTGAGTCATTTGCTGGAAATCCTCTGTAAAACCGAAAAAGACATGCAGCGCCTCGGCCAAAGCCTTGGCGCTTGTATGCGCGTGGGCGACGTGGTGCTGCTGACGGGCGAGATGGGCGCGGGCAAAAGCGTGATGACCCGCGCGGCGGCGCGCGCGATGGGCGTGGAAGGGCCGGTGCCCAGCCCGACGTTCACCATCCTCAACATTCACGAGGGGCGGGCGATGCGGCTGTATCATTTTGACCTGTACCGCCTGTCCGACGCGGACGAGCTGTACGGCATGGGGCTTGACGAATACATCCCGGCGGAGGACGGCGCGAGCTTCATCGAGTGGCCGCAGATGGCGCAGGAAGCCATGCCCGAGGACGCGCTGCACGTGCACATCGCCTACGCGGAGGACGGCGCGGCGCGCGTGGCGACGCTGGAGGCCGGCGGCGCATTTGACGAGGCGAGAATCGACGAGATCAAGCGGAGGCTGGAGGCAGACGATGAACATCCTGATGATTGACACATCCGGCCCGGCGTGCGGCGTGGCCATCATGGCCGACGGCAGGCTGGTCTACGAGGCGGAATTGACGCACAAGCAGACGCACAGCCAGCGCGTCATGCCGATGGTGGATACGGCGCTGCAAATGAGCGACATGACGGCGGCGGATATGGACGTATTCGGCGCGGTGGTCGGCCCCGGCTCGTTCACCGGCGTGCGCATCGGCGTTTCCACGGTGAAGGCGCTGGCACACGCGGCGGATAAGCCCTGCGTCGCGGTGGACGCGCTTGAAGCGCTGGCCGCGAACGTGACGGCGTTTGACGGCGTGGTCTGCCCGATTCTCGACGCGCGCGCCCAGCAGGTTTACGGCGCGATCTTCAAGCGCGGCGAGCGCCTGACGGAAGACACGGTGGAAAAGCTGACGCTGTTCCTTGACCGCGTGGAGGCGACGGGCGAAAACGCGCTGTTCCTCGGCGACGGCGCGCCCGGTTTTGAAGCGGCGATTCGCGAGCGGCTGGGGGATAAGGCGCATTTTGCGCAGCCCCAGCACAACGGCCTGCGCGCGGGAAGCGCCTGCGCGCTGGCGGCGCGGCGGATTGAGGCGGGCGAAACGCCGCTGGATTACATCACGCTTCTGCCACTGTATCTGCGCGCGCCGCAGGCCGAACGCGAGCGCGCCGCGCGGGAAGGAGCAAAGCATGGCTGAGCCGACGATCCGGCCGATTCGCGAGGCGGACGTGAAGCAGATTCACGAAATCGAGAAGGCGTGCTTCGCGATGCCATGGTCGGAGGATTCCATCCTGCACGACGTGAAGGAGAACGTCGTGGCGCGCTGGCTGGTGCTCGACGACGGAAACGGCGGGGTGCTGGCTTACGCGGGCATGTGGTTTGTGCTCGACGAGGCGCACGTCTGCAACGTGGCCGTTCGCCCGGACTGCCGGGGAAAGGGATACGGCAAGCGGATTTTCACGGCGTTGATCGACCTGGCGAAGGCGAACAGCATGGCGATGATGACGCTGGAGGTGCGCCGCTCGAACACGGTCGCGCAGAACCTGTATCACGCCTGCGGGATGCTCGACGTGGGGTATCGCAAGCGGTATTACGAGGATAATAAAGAGGACGCGCTGATTATGTACCGCGATTTTGTTTACCCGGAGCAGGGCGAAACCGAGGCGTGACGCGCCCCGGCCGCGTAAAAACAGCATACAATTTGAGGGGCGGCGCGGTCAATCGGCGTTGCCCCCTTTTCTTTTGGCGGAAAATGGAGTACAATATTAGAATCCGAAATAATGGGGATGACTAGGATAAGGAATAGGGGCGAAGGGATGCAGCTTGAAATTCGCGGGGCGACGGTCGATGTGACGGTGAGCGGGGATTCCGGGCGCGGCGTGCTGCTGCTGCACGGATTCATGTGCTCGGCGCAGATGATGAGCAGCGTGCAGGAAGCGCTCTGCGGTCAGATGCGCGTGGCGGCGATTGATTTCCCCGGCCACGGCAAAAACGGCAGGAGCGCGCCGCCGCCGAAGCCGTGGGGCGTGCCGGACTATATGGAAATGACCGCCGAGGTGATCCGCCGGCTGAAGCTCGCGCCATGCGACATCGTGGCCCATTCCTTCGGCGCGCGGGTGGCGATTCTGCTGGCGGCGACATACCCTGAGCTTGTGGGGCGGATGATTCTGACCGGGGCGGCGGGCATCAAGAAGCCGAAGACCGGCGGGGCGACGGTGAAGCAGCGCATCTATAAGGGGCTGCGCGGCGCGGTCAACCTGATGGATAAGACGCACCTGTTCGGCAATCTGCCGGAGCGGGGGCGCGAGGCGCTGGTGCAGAAATTCGGCTCGGCGGATTACAAGGCGCTCTCCCCGGAGATGCGCAAGACATTTGTGAAGATCATTTCGCTGGATTTGACCGACGAGCTGCCGCGCGTGAAGGCGCCGACGCTGCTCTATTGGGGCGCGGAGGACACCGAAACGCCGCTCTGGATGGGCAAACTGATGGAAGAGAAGATCCCCGACGCGGGGCTGGTCGTGCAGAAGGGCGCGGGGCATTTCGCCTACCTCGAACACAATCAGGCGTTCCTGCGCATCGCAAAAAATTTCCTGCTGGAGGGTAGAGCGTGAAATTCCTTTTGACAATCATACAGGCGGCCGGGCTGGGCTGCGCGAGCGCGGCGGCCGGGCGGCGGGTGCTGCATTATTTGCAGCTTGAAAGCTATCAGCTTCCGGGCTACGTTAAGAGCGTGAGGCGCAACGCCATGCGCGCGCTGATTCCGCCGATTGCGATGGCGGCCGTCGGCGTGGCGGCGCTGCGGCTCAGCGGCCTGACCGGGCTGGCGCTTTTGCTGGAGGCGCTGACGGCGGCGCTGCTGGTTTGGCAGGCGGCGAAGGAAAAGGCGAAGAAGCCCTTTGTCGCAACCGAGCGCGTGAAGCGGCTGCTGGCGGTGCATGTCGCGGTCAACACCGTGCTGGCGCTGGCGCTGCTGACGGTTTCCCCGGTGCTGGGCTATCTGCTGCCCGCCTTTGAACCGGCGCTGCTGATGCTGGCGGCGCTCATCGCCGCGCCGATGGAAAAGCACATCGCGGGGCAGTTCATAAAGGATGCGCAGGCGAGGCTGGCCGCGCAGCCGGGCTTGATTAAAATCGGCATCACGGGCAGCTACGGCAAGACGAGCACGAAATTCCTGCTGCGCGACATCCTCTCCGTGAAATACAACGTGCTGGCCACGCCGTCGAGCTTCAATACGCCGATGGGCGTGACCCGCGTGATCCGCGAGCAGCTCACGCCCGCGCATCAGGTGTTTATCGCCGAGATGGGCGCGCGCCATGTGGGCGACATCCGCGAATTGGTGGAGCTGGTGCACCCGCAGATGGGACTGATTACATCCGTCGGGCCGCAGCATCTGGATACGTTCGGCACGATCGAGCGCGTGCGGGATACGAAATACGAGCTGATCGAGGGGCTGCCGAAGGACGGCACGGCGGTTTTCGCGCGGGACGGCGCCATCTGCGAGGCGCTGTTTGAGCGCTGCCCGCTCGAGCAAAAATACAAGCCGGGGATGCTGGTTGATGCGAAGAACGTCGCCTGCGGCCCATGGGGCACGCGGTTCACGCTGACGGATGTGCAGAACGGCGAGGAAGCGAGCTGCCAGACGCGGCTGCTCGGCGAACATTCGATTTCCAACCTGCTGCTGTGCTGCACGGCGGCGCGCGCGCTGGGCATGACGCTTCAGGAAATCGCGCTGGGCGTTTCGCGCTGCCAGCCGGTGGAGCATCGGCTGGAGCTGCTTTCCGGCGGCGCGGGCGTGAGCATCATCGACGACGCATTCAACGCCAACCCGGTCGGCGCGCAGTGCGCGCTGCGGGTCATCAGGAATTTCCCCGGACGGCGGATCATCATCACGCCGGGCATGGTGGAGCTGGGCGGAAACGAGGACGGATTCAACCGCGCGTTTGGCGAACAGATGGCCGACAGCGTGGATATCGCGATTCTGGTCGGCCAAAAACATACGCAGCCCATCGTAGACGGGCTGACGAAAGCGGGCTTTCCGCAGGAAAACATCCATGTGGTCGGCAGCCTTGAGGAGAGCACGACCCTGCTGCACGGCATGATGCGGTCGGGCGACGTGGTGCTCTATGAAAACGATCTGCCGGATAATTACAGCGAGTGAGGAGCGTGTAGAGAATGAGTAAAATGAATATTGCGGTGTTCTTTGGTTCCCGCAGCTGCGAGCATGACGTGTCGATCGTTTCCGCGCTGCAGTGCATCGAGGCGACGAAGGCGGCGGGCTTTAACGTGACGCCGGTGTATATCTCCCGCGACGGCCTGTGGTACACGGGCGAGCCGCTGGAAAACATTGAAACCTTCCGCGAGTTTAACCCGATGACCAAGGGAATCACCCGCGTGACGCTGGACGTGACGGCGAACGCGGGCGACCTGTGGGCATGGCCGCCGCAGCGCGCGGGGCTGTTTGCCAAGGTGCCGGCGCCGCTGTGCCATATCGACTGCGTGATCCCCGTGTTTCACGGCTGGCACGGCGAGGACGGCACGATTCAGGGGCTGCTGGAGATGGCGAACATCCCGTATGCGTCCTCCGGCGTGCTGGGCTCGGCCATCGGCATGGATAAGATCGCGATGAAGCAGATTCTGCGCGGCGCGGGCTTCCCGGTGCTGGATTTTGTGTGGTTCACCCGCGAGCAGCTCAAGAAGGAGCGCCAGACCGTCATCGAGCGCGTCGAGAAGGAGATCAAGTACCCGGCGTTCATCAAACCGGCGGCGCTCGGTTCTTCCATCGGCGTTTCCCGCGCGAAGAACCGCGAGGAGCTGGAGCGCGCGCTCGACGTGGCCGCGTCGTATGACCGCCGGATCCTCGTCGAGGTCGGCGTGGTGCATCCGGTGGAGATCAACTGCGCGGCGGTGGGCTACGGCGAGGACGTGCGCGCCTCCGTATGCGAAATGCCCGTGCCGAGCAGCAACGACACGTTCCTGGATTTCTGGCAGAAGTATCTGCGCAACGCGAGCACCAAGGGCGAGGACAGCCGGGGTATGAAGTCCCTGAGCCGCGTCGTGCCCGCGCCGATCGGCGACGAGCTGACCGGCAGGATTCAGGCGATGACCTGCGACATCTTCAAGCTGCTGGATTGCTGCGGCACGGTGCGCGTGGATTTCATCCTCGACCAGAACGATATGCTCTTTGTCAACGAGCCGAACACGATTCCGGGCTCGCTGGCGTTCTATCTGTGGAAGGCCAGCGGCCTCGACTTCCCCAAGCTCATCGAGAAGATGGTGGAAGACGCGCTGCGCGCCCACGCGGACAAGAACAGCAGCGTGTTCGCCTATGATTCCAGCATCCTCAAGAAGGTTGCGGCGGGCACGAAGGGCAGCAAAAGATAAAAACAGAGCTGCTGTGCCGGGCGCACAGCAGCCCTGTTTCGTGAATCAATAGCCCAGCGATTCGTTGATCAGAATGATCTGCGTCCGCTTGCCGTTTGGCGCGCGCTCAAACGACGCGATGACGTGGCACATCGGCTTTTCACATTCAGCGGGGTTGCAGCGGCCGGTCTCGGCGCACGGGTTATGGAGCTGGAACCGGCGCGCGTTGAGCGGGCAGGAAACCTCCTTGATGCGCTTGACCGCCTGCGCATAGCCGCCGGAAACGATCTTGTTGCGGCCGATGAGCACATAGACCGTGCCGGGGCCGTAGCACATGGCGGCGATGCGGTTGCCGGTGCCGTCGATCTGCACCATCAGCCCGTCCTCCGTGACGGCGTTTGCCGAACAGACGTAGAGCGGCGCGTTCATGGCCTCGTGCAGCAGCGCGGGGCGCTCGGCCGGTTCGGCCTCCCAATGCCACAGAACCTTGTGACCGGCCGCGCGCAGGAGCGTTTCAAGCCCCATCTGTTTGGCCGTCATGCAGCCGCCGAAGCCGACGGTCTCTCCGGCGGGCATATCGGAGAGCAGGTAATCCGCCGCCTCCTTCGCGGTTTCAAAGACGACGGCCTCAAAGCCGCGCCTGCGCAGCGCGGCGGCTGTTTTTTCGAGTTTTTCCATGACCGGATTCCTCCCTGTTGTTGGTTTTATCCATTATATCAGCTCGGGGAAAAAGAAAAAAGGGTATTGACGAAAAAAGCGCCAAGGAGGCGGATGGAACGTGCTGGATGAATGGATGGAGCAAAAGGTGGACGAGGCCTGCGAGGTCGTTCCGGCGTATGTCAATCCGCGAAAAATCCGGCTGGCCAGCTCGCACATCGGCTGGCGGCTCTACCTCTACGGGAGCGGCTTGAAGCGCGCGGTGAGCGGCTTTTTCGTGCACATCCGATCCGAGCAGGACATGGATATTTTTCTGCGGGAGACGGCGGAAAAGAGCGACACCACCATCCTGCGGATCAAGCGGTTTCTGCGGGAAAAGGCGCGGCTGCTGGCGGTGCTCGACGACGCGGGCATGCGGCTTCGCTTCGCGACGACGCTGTATCTCTTTGGGCTTGCGGCGCTGGGAACGCTGGCCGTCGGCGGCCGGGAAATGGCGCTTTGCGCGCTGGCGGCCTGCTTGATGCTGCTGTCCGCGGCGATGGAGCTGGGGTATGAGCCGATCTGCGCCGGGATTCGGCAGCGATATCTGTTTTCCGTCGGCCTGCGGACGCTGGCGCTGACCGTGCCGCTGGCGGATTATTTTGAAAAATACCTGATGGCCGGGGTGGCGAGCAACGTGGTGCTGCAGAGCCTGATGATCGTCATGCTGGGGGTTCATCTGGCGCTGTTTTTCGCGCTGATCTGCTTCAACAGGCGGCAAAGCCCGATGCTGCGGGCGCTCAGCGGTGTGCTCGGCGTGTTTCCGGCGCTGACCGCCTCGGCGGCGGCGGCGCTGGCGGTGGCGAACCTCGCCCAGCCGGTCGGAATCGCGGCGGCGGCGCTGCTGCGGGCGCTCGGCGCGACGGGCATGTTTCTGGGCGACAGGCTGATGGCCGCGAATGCGCTGGGCGGCATCCGGCTGAAATATGAAAGCGTTTGGGAATGGCTGCTGCTGTGCGGCGGGCTGACCCTGATGACGGTCGGCGCGTGGCTGACGGCTGCGCCGATGTGAACCGAAACGGAGGATAAACATTTGGAACGCATGGACAGAATCCGCAATTTCTGCATCATTGCCCATATCGACCACGGCAAATCCACGCTGGCGGACAGGCTGCTGGAAAAGACCGGCGTGTTTGAAAAGCGCGAGATGGTGGAGCAGGTGCTCGACTCGATGGAGCTGGAGCGCGAGCGCGGCATCACCATCAAGAGCAAGGCCGTGCACATGCAGTATAAAGCGCAGGACGGCGAAACCTACACGCTCAACCTGATCGACACGCCCGGCCACGTCGATTTCACCTACGAGGTCTCCCGCGCGCTGGCGGCGTGCGAGGGCGCGCTGCTGGTGGTGGACGCGACGCAGGGCGTGGAGGCGCAGACGCTGGCCAACGTCTACATGGCGCTCGATCACGACCTTGAAATCGTGCCGGTCATCAACAAGATCGACCTGCCCAGCGCCCGCCCGGACGAGGTGCGCGAGGAAATCGAGGATGTGATCGGTCTGGACGCTTCCGAAGCGCCGCTGATCAGCGCGAAGGTCGGCCTCGGCATTGACGAGGTGCTCGAAAGCGTGGTCAAGCTGATGCCCGCGCCGACAGGCGACGAGAACGCGCCGCTGCAGGCGCTGATCTTCGATTCCTTCTACGACAATTACCGCGGCGCGATCTGCTTTGTGCGCATCGTCTCCGGCACGGTGCGGCCGGGAATGACCATCCGCATGATGAACACGGGCGCGAAATTTGACGTGGTGGAGGTCGGCGTGCGCAGCCCCGGCTACGAGCCGATGGAGGCGCTGCGCGCGGGCGACGTGGGCTATATCGCCGCATCCATCAAGGATCTGCACGACACGCGCGTGGGCGACACGATCACCGACGACGCAACCCCGGCGGCGGAGATGCTGCCCGGCTACCGGCAGGTGAACCCGATGGTGTTCTGCGGCATTTATCCGGCGGACGGCGCGGATTACGAGAGCCTCAAGGACGCGCTGGAGAAATTGCAGCTCAACGACGCATCGCTGACCTACGACCCGGAGACGAGCCAGGCGCTCGGCTTCGGTTTCCGCTGCGGCTTCCTGGGGCTGCTGCACATGGAAATCATTCAGGAGCGGCTGGAACGCGAATTTGATCTCGACCTGATTACGACCGCGCCGAGCGTCATCTTCAAGGTATACAAGACGGACGGCTCGGAGGTGGATGTGGATAACCCGTCGAACCTGCCGCCCGTCAGCGTGATCGAGCACATGGAAGAGCCGTTTGTCCGGGCGAGCATCCACACGCCGCAGGAATACGTCGGCGCACTGATGGAGGTCTGCCAGAACAAGCGCGGCGTGTTCAAGGATATGGTCTACGAGGGGCAGCGCGTCTGCCTGCACTACGAAATGCCGCTGGCCGAAATCATCTTCGATTTCTTCGACCAGATCAAGAGCCGCAGCCGCGGCTACGCCAGCTACGACTATGAGCTGTGCGGCTATCAGCAGAGCGATTTGGTGAAGCTGGATATCCTGCTGAACGGCGACCCGTGCGACGCGCTCTCCATGATCGTGCACCGCGACCGGGCATATGCGCGCGGCCGCTCCATCGCGGAAAAGCTCAAGGACGTGATTCCGCGCCAGATGTTTGAAATTCCGATTCAGGCGGCGATCGGCGGCAAGGTGATCGCGCGCGAGACGGTCAAGGCGATGCGCAAGGACGTGCTGGCCAAGTGCTACGGCGGCGACATCAGCCGCAAGCGCAAGCTGCTGGAAAAGCAGAAGGAGGGCAAGAAGCGCATGCGCCAGCTCGGCAATGTGCAGGTGCCCAGCGAGGCGTTCATGGCCGTGCTGAAGATGGACGAGTGAGAACTGCCGAAAAGATGAAATAACAGGACGAGGGAAACGATATGGAACCGATTTCGATCTATATTCACATCCCGATGTGCGTCAAAAAATGCGCTTACTGCGATTTCACGTCCTTCTGCGGGCGGATGAAGCAGCGGGAAGCGTATACCGAGGCCGTCTGCCGCGAAATGCGCGAGCAGGCGGCCTTTTTCGGCGCGCGGCGGGTGGAGACGGTGTTTTTCGGCGGAGGAACGCCCACGCTGATGACCGGCGCGCAGATCGGGCGCATGCTGGATACGCTCCGGCGCTGCTTTGCGCTGGCGGCGGACACGGAAATCACGATGGAGGGCAACTCCGGCACGCTGACGCGGGAAAATTTGGAAAGCTATCGGGCGGCGGGCGTCAACCGGCTGTCGCTGGGGGTGCAGAGCTTCGACGACGGGCTTTTGCGAAACATCGGGCGCATCCACACGAGCGAGGAGGCGAAGGCGGCCGTCGCCATGGCGCGGGCGGCGGGCTTTGACAACCTGAATCTGGATCTGATGCTCGGCCTGCCGGGGCAGACGCCGGAGCAGTGGGCGCGGACGCTGAGCGAGGCGATTGCGCTGTCGCCGGAGCACCTGAGCTGTTACAGCCTCATTCTGGAGGAGGGGACGCCCCTCTATGCGCAGGCCGAGGCGGGCGCATGCGCGCCGCTGCCGGACGAGGACGCGCTCTGCGAGATGGACGACATCACCGAAAGGCTGACGCGGGCGGGCGGCTATGCGCGCTACGAGGTATCCAACTACGCCAAGGCGGGAAGAATATGCCGACACAACGTCGTCTATTGGGAATGTCTGCCGTATCTGGGGATCGGCTGCGCGGCGCACAGCGACATGGACGGGACGCGCTTCTATAACACGGAGGACTTTGACGCATATCTGCGCGGCGTGCCTGCCCGGACGGAGGACGCGGGCGGACGGATGTTTGAGCGGATGATGATGGGGCTGCGGATGGTGCGCGGCGTGGACGAGGCGCGCTTTCTGCGGGATTTCGGGCGCGCGCCGGAGGCGGTATGGACAAAGAGCCTGCCCCGGCTGATGCGCGCGGGGATGCTGGCGCGGGAGGACGGGCGGCTTTATCTGACGGCGCGGGGGATGCAGGTGATGAACGCCGTGCTGGTGGAGATGATGGAGGAGACGGAGGGGTAAACTCCTTCCGTCACGACTTCGTCGTGCCACCTCCCTCGGAGAGGGAGGTATATTTCAGTTGATTCGTCGCTTAGGGGAAAAGAAAAGGCGCCAAAGATACATTTGAGCGCCCCAAACCTGCAAAACGCGGCTCAAATGTCGCGGGTGTTGTTCAAACGTTCGGAGAAAGGACAGGAAAAGTCAAATTTCCCGAAAAAAGTTATGGCAAGGGTGTTGACAAAAGCGCCTAAGCGTGGTATCTTTATCACGCTGATTAGCACTCGAACCGATTGAGTGCTAACAACAGCGAACAGCCGAAAGGAGGAAGGCGGGCATGGATCTCATTGATCGTAAGTATCGCATCTTGCAGGCGATCATTGACGACTACATCATGACCGCGCTGCCGGTCGGCTCCCGAACGATTTCCCGGAAATATGAACAGAAGCTCTCCTCCGCCACCATCCGCAACGAGATGAGCGATTTGGAAGAGCTTGGCTATCTCGATTCCCCGCACACGTCGGCCGGGCGAATCCCCTCCTATAAAGCATATCGGCTTTATGTGGATCGGATGATTCACCCCATGCCGCTCAGCGAGGAAGAAACCGCGTTTATCAAGGGCTGCTTCGATCACCGCATCAATCAGGTGGAGGAGCTGAGCGCGAGAATCGCGAAAGCGCTTTCCAGCATGACGCACTACACCACCGCCGTGATGACCCGCGCGCCGCGTGAGGAACAGGTATTCAGCCATTTGCAGCTGGTGCCGGTTTCCGACAGGCGGCTGCTGCTGGTGATTGTTACGCGGAGCGGCGCGGTTCGGCAGACGGTGATCGACACCGAAAAGCCGATTGCGCCGGATGCGCTCTACACCGTCTCGCAGATCATCTCCAGAGAGCTGGAGGGCTGCGCGATGAACCAGCTCCCCGCGAGGCTCACCCGTCTGGCCGGTGGTCAGGAGGGGGAGATGCGCGAGCTGCTGGGGCTGCTGGCCGCTCAACCGCCGGAAAAGGACGGCGGGGTGGGCTCGCTGGTGGTCGGCGGGCGCTCGAACCTGCTGAGCTTCCCGGAATACGCCGATGTGGATCGCGCGAAGGAGCTGCTCAGCGTGCTTGAAACGCGGGAAAAGGTCGTCTCCCTTCTCTCCCATCAGGGGGAGATGGAAATCTCCGTTCGTATCGGCCCGGAAACGGGCATGGAAGAAACGAAGGACTGCTCCATCGTCACGGCGAGCTATCGCTTAAACGACGGAACGGTGAACACGATCGGCTTGATCGGCCCGACCCGGATGCAATACGGCAAGGTGTTGTCGGTGCTGGGTGAGGTTGGCCGCTCGATCACGGAGCTGCTGGACGGGCAGAATGAAAACCATGAAAAGCAAGAAGAACAAGAAAAATAAGAGCCAAAAGGCGCAGCAGTCGTTCACCGAACGCATTGCCAAGGCCGCCGGAGGCTTTAAGGAAAGGGCGAAGAGCATGAACAGCGAAGAGAAGGCCGAGCAGGTGCAGCAGCCTGAGCAGCCTGAAACCCAGCAGGCGCAGCCGGAGGGCGGCGAGACGGAGGTGGACGTGAAGGCTTTGCAGGCCGAGCTTGAAAAGGCGAAGGCGCAGAGCGACGAATACCTCGATTTGGCTCAGCGCAAGCAGGCCGAATTCGCCAACTACCGCCGCCGCACCGAGGGCATCCGAACGGAGGCCTTTGACGACGGACGGCGCGAGGCGATCAGCCAGCTGCTCCCGATCGTAGATAACCTCGAACGGGCGCTGGCCGCGGCGGGCGAAGAGGACGCGCTCAAGAGCGGCGTTGAAATGGTTCTCCGCCAGACGCGCGACGCGCTGACCAAGATGGGCGTTGAGGAAATCGACCCGCAGGGGCAGCCGTTTGACGCGGAGCTGATGAACGCCGTGATGCAGGGCACCGCCGAGGAGGGCGAGCCGGGCACGGTGTGCATGGTTTTGCAGAAGGGCTACAAGCTCGGCGAGCGCGTGATCCGTCACGCGATGGTCAAGGTGGTTGCGGGCTGAGCCCGTTTCCCAATATAAATCAATCAATCGAATTTCTTTCCAAACTTTTTCTCTATCGAGACAGGAGGACACATATATGAGCAAGATTATCGGTATTGACCTTGGTACTACGAATAGCTGCGTCGCCGTGATGGAAGGCGGCGAGCCGGTTGTCATCCCCAACGCCGAAGGCGCGCGCACCACGCCTTCCGTCGTGGCTTTCACGAAGAACGGCGAGCGTCTGGTCGGCCAGGTGGCCAAGCGTCAGGCTGTGACCAACCCGGATCGCACCATCATCTCCATCAAGCGCGACATGGGCACCGACCGCCGCATCAACATCGACGGCAAGGACTACACGCCGCAGGACATCAGCGCCATGATCCTGATGAAGCTGAAGGCGGACGCTGAGGCGTACCTCGGCGAAACCGTGACGCAGGCGGTCATCACCGTTCCGGCGTACTTCTCCGACAGCCAGCGTCAGGCGACGAAGGACGCGGGCCGCATCGCAGGCCTCGAAGTGCTGCGCATCATCAACGAGCCGACGGCCGCCGCGCTGGCCTACGGCCTTGACAAGGACGATTCCCACAAGATTCTGGTTTACGACCTCGGCGGCGGCACGTTCGACGTGAGCCTGCTGGAGATCGGCGACGGCGTGTTCGAGGTGCTGGCCACCAACGGCAACACCCGTCTGGGCGGCGACGACTTCGACCAGCGCATCATCGACTACCTCGCTGCCGAGTTCAAGAAGGAAAACAACATCGACCTGAAGGCCGACCGTATGGCGCTCCAGCGCCTCAAGGAGGCGGCTGAGAAGGCGAAGATCGAGCTTTCCGGCGTGATGAGCACCAACATCAACCTGCCGTTCATCACGGCGGACGCGACCGGCCCGAAGCATCTGGATATCACCCTGACCCGCGCGAAGTTCGACGAGCTGACCCGCGACCTCGTGGATGCGACCGTCGCCCCGATGCAGAACGCGCTGCGTGACGCCGGCCTGACCGCCAATGAGGTTGACCGCGTGATTCTGGTCGGCGGCTCGACCCGTATCCCGGCGGTGCAGGAGGCTGTCCGCAAGATGGTCGGCAAGGAGCCGTACCGCAACATCAACCCGGACGAGTGCGTGGCCATCGGCGCCGCGATTCAGGGCGGCGTTCTCGGCGGCGAAGTCAAGGACGTGCTGCTGCTGGACGTCACCCCGCTGTCTCTGGGCATTGAGACGATGGGCGGCGTGTTCACCCGCCTGATCGACCGCAACACCACCATCCCGTGCACGAAGAGCCAGATCTTCTCCACCGCGGCGGACGGCCAGACTTCCGTTGAGGTGCACGTGCTGCAGGGCGAGCGCGAGATGGCGGCGGGCAACAAGACCCTCGGCCGCTTCCAGCTCACCGGCATTGCGCCGGCGCCGCGCGGCGTGCCGCAGATCGAGGTCACGTTCAACATCGACCGCAACGGCATCGTGAACGTCTCCGCCAAGGATCTGGGCACGGGCAACGAGCAGAAGGTGACCATCACCTCCAGCACCAACCTGACCGAGGACGAGATCAACCAGCGCGTTAAGGAAGCCGAGCAGTACGCCGCCGAGGACAAGAAGCGCAAGGAAGAGGTCGAAACCCTCAACCATGCCGACAGCATGATCTTCGAGGTGGATAAGCAGCTCAAGGAGCTGGGCGACAAGCTGAGCGCCGAGGACAAGGCAAGCGTGGAAAACGAGCTGGCCGAGTTCAAGAAGGTTCGCGAGACCAACGACGCGGAGCAGATCAAGAACGCGATGGAGGCCTTCACGCAGAAGGTGTACGCGGTGTTCGGCAAGATCTATCAGCAGCAGGGCGCGGGCGATCCGAACGCGCAGGCGAACGGCGCGCAGAACGCGGACAACGCCTCCTCCGACGGCGCGAGCGACGCGGACTACGACGTTCACTAAGTTAAAAAGCAAGATAAACCCTTTTGAGTAAGCGCGCGGCCGCCGTCACTTTGTGGCGGCGGCATCGCGCGGTTAAGGGTTTGACGAGGATAGGCGGTGACTGCTGTGGCAGACAAAAGAGATTACTACGAGGTGCTCGGCGTAGCCAAAGGCGCTTCGGACGACGAAATCAAAAAGGCTTACCGCAAGGCGGCCAAGGCCTGCCATCCGGATCTCCATCCGGACGACAAGGAGGCCGAGGCGCGCTTTAAGGAGGTCAACGAAGCCTACGAAGTGCTCAGCGACCCGCAGAAGCGCGCGCGCTACGATCAATTCGGCTTCAACGACCCCACCATGGGCGGCGGAGCCGGCGGAAGCGGCTTTGGCGGTTTCGGCGGGTTTGAAGATATCTTCGATATGTTCACCGGCGGCGGTTTCGGCGGCGGAAGCAGCCGCGGCAGGAGCCAGAACGCGCCTCAGCGCGGCAGCGATTTGCAGTATAACCTGACGCTGACGTTTGAAGAAGCGGCTTTTGGCTGCCGCAAGGAATTTAAGTTCCAGCGCAGCGCGGTTTGCGACGCTTGCGCCGGTACGGGCGCGAAGCCGGGCACACAGCCGCAGACCTGCCCGACCTGCCACGGCTCCGGCCAGCAGCGCGTGACGATGAACTCCCCGTTCGGTCAGGTGCAGACGATGCGCACGTGCCCGACCTGCGGCGGCAAGGGCAAGATCATCAAGGACAAGTGCAGCAAGTGCTCCGGCACGGGCTTCACCCGCGTGACGCGCACCGTGACGCTCAACGTTCCGGCGGGCGTGGACGACGGGCAGAACTTCAAGACCATTCCGGGCGAGGGCGAACCCGGCCGCAACGGCGGGCCGGCAGGCGACCTGTACATCACCTGCACGGTGCGGCCGCACAAGATCTTCAAGCGCGACCGCTATGACCTGTATTGCGATGTGCCGGTTTCCTTCACGCAGGCGGCGCTGGGCGGCGAAATCGACGTGCCGACGCTGGGCGGCACGACGAAGTACAACATTCCGGCGGGCACGCAGGAGGGAACGTCCTTCCGCATCCGCGGCGAGGGGATTCAGCAGCTCCGCGGCACGAACCGGGGCGATATGTTCTTCACCGTGCACGTCGAGGTGCCCAAGCATCTGGGCGAGAAGCAGAAGGAGCTGCTGCGCCAGTTTGAGGATTCGCTCAACGGGCGCGAGTACGAGCGCCGCAAGAGCTTCGGCGATCAGGTGAAAAGCTACATCCGCGACAACGCCGAGCGGTTCAAGGAAAAATTCGAGAAGAAATAAGCCATCAGGAAAGCGGGACGCGCGAAAAAGCACGGCCTCGCTTTTCTGCGTCTATCAAGAAAGGAAAAACAAGCGATGGATTGGTTGGAAGCTGTGGTGCACACCACCACGATGGGCGCGGACATCGTCAGCGACGTGCTGATGAACGCGGGCGCGGTCGGCACGGCGATTGAGGATCGCTACGACGTGACGTCGAGCAAGAAATCCGACGGCATGTGGGACATGATCGACGAGGACGTGCTCAAACACATGAGCGAGGATGTGCTCGTCAAGGCGTATTTCAAGAGCGATGCGAGCGCACCGGAGACGCTGCATCTGGTGGAGCAGAAGCTCGGCGAAATCGCCAAAATGGACATGGGCTTTGACATGGGCAGCCTGACGCTCGATACGCAGGGCGTTCGCGAGCAGGATTGGGCGGAGAACTGGAAGAAGTATTACAAGCCCTTCCGCGCGGGCGAGCGTCTGGTCATCAAGCCGAGCTGGGAGGCCTACGAGCCGAAGGCGGGCGACCTCGTGCTGGAGCTTGACCCCGGCATGGCGTTTGGCACGGGCACGCACGAGACGACGTTCATGTGCATGGAGCAGCTTGAAAAATACATCACGCCCGGATGCCGCGCGATTGACGTGGGATGCGGAAGCGGTATTCTCGGTCTGGCGGCGGCCAAGCTCGGCGCGGCCGACGTGCTGGCGATTGATCTGGACGAGCTGGCGGTGAAGGTCGCGGCGGAAAACACCGAAAAGAACGGCCTTTCAAACGTCGTTCGCGTGGCGCACGGCGATCTGCTCGAAAAGCGCGAGGAGAAGGCCGATGTGATTGTCGCCAACATCATCGCGGACGTGATCTGCTACCTCTGCGGCCCGGTGAAAAAGCACCTGCTGGAAGGCGGCACGTTCATCTGCTCCGGCATCATCCGGGAGCGCGAGGAGGACGTGCAGCGCGCGCTGGCGGCGGCGGGCTACACCGTCTGCAACCGGCTGGCGAAGGGCGAGTGGGTCTGCCTGGCGGCCAAGCTGACGGCGTAAGGCGGCATAAGAGGGAAAAAGTATGCACCGATTTTTTGCGGATGAACGCGGCGTCGTTCAAGGCGCTGCCTATCTGAACGCGGAGGACGCGGGGCACGCGCTGCGCGTGCTGCGGCTGGAAAGCGGGGACGAGGTGGAGCTGGTCTGTGCCCCGGCGCGCTATCGGGCGAAAATCGATTCGACGGAGGGCGGCGAGGTTCGCCTGCGCGTGATCGAAAAGCTGCGCGACACCGAGGCAAAGACGCGCGTGACGCTCTATCAGGGGCTGCCCAAGGCGGACAAGATGGAGCTGATCGTGCAAAAGAGCACCGAGTTGGGCGCGGCGGCCATCGCCCCGGTTGCGATGATTCGCAGCGTGGTCAAGCTCGAAGGCAAGGACGCGGCGAAGAAGACCGAACGATGGCAGAAGATCGCCCGCGAGGCGGTGAAGCAGTGCGCCCGCGTGAGCGCGCCGGAGGTCAGGCTGCCGCGAAAGCTCAGCGCGATGCGCGAGGAATTGAACGCGCTCGACGTGCTGATCGTCCCGTGGGAGGACGCGCGGGACGGAAGCGTTGCCGACTGCCTTGCGCCGTTTGCGCAAAAGGAAGACGTCAGCGTCGGGATTCTCATCGGCCCGGAGGGCGGCATTGCGCCGGAAGAGGCCGAATGGCTGACCCGCGAGGCAAACGCGAAGCTGGTCACGCTCGGGCCGCGTATCCTGCGCACGGAGACGGCGGCCATCGCCAGCCAGACCATCGTGATGGCGCTGCGCGGAGAGATGGAATAAGGAGCTGGGATATTGACTGAACAGAAAACAGTCGCCTTTCACACCCTCGGGTGCAAGGTGAACCAATATGATACGCAGGCCATGCGCGAGCGGTTTGAACAGGCGGGCTATCGCACGGCCGAGTTTGACGGGCAGGCGGATATTTACGTCGTCAACACCTGCACTGTGACCGGCACGGGCGACAAGAAGAGCATGCAGATCATCCGCCGGTGCCATCGGCAGAACCCGCAGGCGCAGATCGTCGTCACCGGCTGTCTGGCGCAGCGCGCGGCGGACGAGCTGACCCTGCCGGGGGTGCGGCTCGTGCTGGGCACGCAGCGGCGCGGCGAGGTCGTCGAGCTGCTGGAGCAGGCCATGAAGCAGGATTGCGCGCTGGTGGCGGTTGAAACGCTGCGCAAAGCGCCGTTTGAGCACCTGACGGTGCACGCGCACGAGGGGCATACCCGCGCAACGATGAAGATTCAGGAGGGCTGCGACCGCTGGTGCACGTACTGCATCATTCCGTCGGTGCGCGGGCCGATCCGCTCCCGCCCGGTGGATGAAATCGCGGCGGAGGCGCGGAGTCTCGCGGAGGCGGGCTTCCGGGAGGTCGTGCTGACGGGCATCCACCTGACCAGCTACGGCCGCGACGCGAAGGACGGCACGACGCTGCTCGATGCGATTCGCGCGGCGCACGACGTGCCGGGAATCGCGCGGGTGCGGCTGGGCTCGCTGGAGCCGGTCGTCGTCACGCCGGAATTCGTCGAGGGGATCAAGGGCATGCCGAAGGTCTGCCATCAGTTCCACCTCGCGCTGCAAAGCGGCAGCGACACGGTGCTCGCGCGCATGCACCGGCGCTACACCAGCGGCGAATTTTTGAACGCCTGCGCCATGCTGCGTGAAGCGTTTGAGGATTGCGCGCTGACCACCGACGTGATGACCGGCTTCCCCGGCGAAACGGAGGCGGAATTCGCGCAGACGAAGGACACCTGCACGCGCGCGGGGTTCGCGCGGATGCACGTCTTCCCGTATTCCGAGCGCGAGGGCACGAAGGCCGCGCTCATGCCGGACAGCGTGCCGCGGCACATCCGCGAGGAACGCGCCCGCGAGCTGATTGCGCTGGGGCGAGAGCTGGAAAAGAAGGCGCTGGAAGCGAGAATCGGCAGGGAAGAGGATGTGCTCGTCGAGGAGATCGACGGGCAGGGCAACGGCGCGGGCTATACCGGCGGGTATATGCGTGTATGCGTCAGGGGCGGAAAGCCCGGAGAAATCGCGCGGGTCCGGATCACGGGCACGGACGGCGAGGAACTGACGGGCGAAATCATCGAAAACGAAAAAGGAGAGATCCACATGAGCGATTGTCTTTTCTGCAAAATTGCCGCGGGCGAAATCCCGAGCACGAAGGTCTATGAGGATGAAACGACGCTGGCCTTCCGCGACATCGCGCCGCAGGCGCCGGTGCACGTGCTGGTGATCCCCAAGAAACACGTCAGCGGCTGGTACGACGCGCAGGGCGAAAGCGACGAGACGCTCGCGCACCTGATGCGAGTGGCGACGCAGGTCGCCAAGAGCGAGGGCATTGTGGAAAGCGGCTTCCGCGTGGTCTCCAACTGCGGCGACGACGCCCAGCAGACCGTGAAGCATCTGCACCTGCATGTGCTCGGCGGCAAAAAGATGGACGGCCGGATGGCCTGAGGCGCAGACAACCGCGCAAACAAATTTTTGGCGAAAAGCAAAAATACGGTTGACGAAATGGAATTGTTGCGCTATAATTAGCTGTACGGTACTCCATTGACGGCTGATTTGACGCAATGGATCGTCGAATGTTGAGCCGAGGGGAGGGATACTAGATGTCTGAGATCCGTGTTCGTGAGAATGAATCCCTGGAAAGTGCTCTGAGGAGATTCAAGAGGCAGTGCGCGCGTTCTGGCGTTATTGCTGAGGTCCGTAAGAGAGAGCATTACGAGAAGCCCAGCGTGAAGCGTAAGAAGAAGGCCGAGGCGGCCCGCAAGCGCAAGTACTGATTCACAAAATCGCCCTATCGACTGCCGATAGGGCTTTTTTCTATGCCTCCTTCCGTCACGCGATGCGTGACGTCTTTCTCAAAGAGGGAGACCGGACTGTAGACCAAAAGCTATTCTCCCCCCGCAGGGGGGAGAATAGCCCTTTCCGCAAATAAGGAAAAAGGTTCATTAGGCCGATATACGGGCAGCCGATAAAAAACGGCGAAACGAGAACAAGGCGACTGAAGGAGAAAAACGATGACCTACGCATTTTTGCTCTATCCGCATGCCAATGTACGCTATCGCCAGTCGCTTTTGCAGCTGGCTACGCAGGAACTGGCCATGACGCTGACCGCGCTGGGGCGCGAGGCCGAGGTTACGCCCAAGGAGATGGGCGGTGCGACGTTTCTGACGTTCGAGGCGGCGAAGCTCACCGAACGCGACATGCGCATGCTCAGCCAGTTGGCCAGCGTCTACATGCTCTTTGGCATGGAGGGTGGCAGGCTGACCCCGATTGCGCGCACCCATCCCAACTACGTCGGGGAGGATCTGCCCGCGCTGCTCAAATACAAGGGCAAGACGAACGAGATGTTTACCGATACGATGCTGACGATGGCGCTGGCGGCGAGCGCGTTCATGCCCGTTCACGATAGCCAGCTCGTCGTCTGCGACCCGATGGCCGGGCGCGGAACGACGCTGATGCTGGCGCTTCGGCGCGGCTATCACGGCGTGGGGCTTGAAATCGGCAAGGCGGACGTGAAGGAGGCGGCGGATTACATGACGCGCTACCTCGAATTCCACCGCATCAAATACAAGCGGACGGACAGCGCCCTCACCGTGCGCGGGCAGGTGGGCGGACGGGAAAACAAATTCGTGTTTTCCGATTCGGCGGAGCATTTTAAGGCGGGCGACACGCGGACGCTGCGCCTGATCTGCGGCGACACGCGCGAGGCGGCGGCGCTGCTCAAGCCGAACAGCGTTCATCTGATGGTGACGGACGCGCCCTACGGCGTGCAGAAGGGCACGGCGGGCAGGCAGGATTCCATCGGCGGCACGATTGCGGCGGCGCTTCCGGGGTGGCACAGCGTGCTCAAGCCCGGCGGCGTGCTGGCCATCAGCTTCAACACGCATGTCACCAAGCGCGACGCGCTGATCCGGCTCATGGAAAAGGCCGGGTTCGAGGCGGTGCAGACGGCAAACCTGGAGCATTGGGTTGAGCAGGCGATCAGCCGCGACGTGATTTTGGCGAGAAAACCTTAAATAACGTATATCTTTATGGATTTCGGCATATCCTTCACCATGAAAGCACATCCGCGGGAAACGCCGCGGCAAAGCATGTTGGCCCATTGGGAGGAGCTGAAATCAAATTGGAATCCGCAAGAGTGTATCAAAACATGACGGTGGTGCAGCTACGCGAGCTGGCGCGCGCCAACAAGGTGCGCCTGCCCTACGGGGTGAACAAGGCGCAGATGGTCGAGACGCTGTTTCGCCAGCTCGGAAGCGGGATGAAGCCGGCGCAGGCGCCCGCCGAACAGGCGGACATCGGGCTGTACAAGCCCAAGCCGCTCGGGTTTTACGACGAGGAATACGGCACGAGCAACCCGGTCGTGCCGCAGATGCTCAAGGCGGGGCTGCTGGGCAGCGGCCACGGCCTGCTGGAAGTGCAGCCCGGCGGCTACGGCTTTCTGCGCGCGCAGAACGGAACGCCCGGCGCGGACGACATCTATGTTTCCATCGCGCAGATCCGCCGGTTCAACCTGCACAGCGGCGATGAAATCGTCGGCAAGACGAGGCCGAAGCGGATGGGCGACCGATACAACGCGCTGATGTACATCGAATCCGTCAACGGGGAAAACCCCGAAATTGCGCGCGTGCGCAGGCCGTTTGATTCGCTGACGCCGATTCACCCCAACCGGCGGCTGACGCTGGAGGGGGAAGGCGAACCGGGAGACCCTTCCATGCGGCTGATGGATTTTATCGCGCCTATCGGCCTTGGCCAGCGCGCGCTGATCGTCGCACCGCCGAAAGCGGGCAAGACGATCCTCCTGCAAAAAATCGCCCGCGCCATCGAGCAAAATCACCCGGATATCGAGCTGATGATTCTGCTGATTGACGAGCGGCCGGAGGAGGTCACGGATATCCGTCGCTCCGTCCGCGCGAACGTGTTTTACTCCACGTTTGATTCGCCGCAGGAAAACCACGTCCGCGTGGCGGATATGGTTTACGAGCGGGCGCAGCGGCTGGTGGAGCAGGGGAAGAACGTCGTCGTGCTGATGGACAGCCTGACCCGGCTGGCGCGCGCCTGCAACGCGCTCAGCCCCGGCGGGCGCGCGATGAGCGGCGGCCTTGCGCCCGGCGCGCTGGACAGGCCGAAGCGCTTTTTCGGCGCAGCGCGCAAC
>ERZ836441.1135-NODE-1135-length-27800-cov-4.188250_pt1 | contig 27800 bp, 27 predicted proteins | sample MGYA00519686_ERZ836441 | MGnify/ENA primary metagenome ERZ836441 (study PRJEB31850, sample SAMEA3708800) | human gut metagenome | biome: human gut; feature: human-associated habitat; material: faeces | place: China | collected 2014 ... | reverse complement strand
ATCCCGCACCCCGAAAATGCCATTATCGAGATTGCTGCGATTAAAATATATAAAACTTTTTTCATGTTCTCCCTCCATTTCTTTTAACAATTTATTTTAACATATAACAACATTTTTTTCAATATGTTTTAAATACATTTTAGAGAAAAATAGTATCTTTTCTCGTTCTTTTGTACCAACCTGTGTATAGTGATCCATAGAGCTTATCCTTTCACTAATAATCGTTGCAATTCTATTATACCGAATTTTTCCTTTGAGTTATTTTTGCTCGTTGAACTTATATTGCAAATTCAAGATGACTTTATACACTACGCTTGATTATTTCAACGCAATATGATACAATAAATGTACTTAATGATGAGTTTTTGTCTTACACTTAACAGAGATAATCCGTCTTATTTTCCTACATACAATATGTTTCGCATATGGAATAAAATTGTCCGTAAGAATAGAAATGTTGAAATTGCAAAAAAGAATTTTATATATGATTATACGGAAAATACGATTACAAATAATATAGGTATTGTTATATGAAAAATAATAAAAAACAAAATTTATTTAAGTATATAAAAGATACAACAGGTTTATCTGTTTCAAAAATGCTATTATCTTTTATTATCGAACCCAACAGAATTACAACGCTCAACAATGTAGCTTTGAAGAAAATCGTCATTGAGTATGCTCCCATCTTTGAAAAACATAGATATATGCTTGATGGTCCTTCTGAGCTAGATCAATTAGCTTGCTTTGATCTTGTTCTTATGTGGCGAATAGAAAATAAGCCTGAATTGAAATCAATTCTCGGTATATAATGCAAAGAGCTAACTGAAAGTCAAATCAGTTAGCTCCTGTTTTTTGTAAATTAATTCAATATTGAGAATAGATTGTTTAGTTACAATACCTTACTCCAACTCGCTCCTGACAACTGTGACTTAAACGATTTTATATATACTGTTTGGCACAAGTTATAAGGATTATTCAAGAATTACCGTATATCATAATTCCTGTGGTCATTTTGTTGTCACACAAAAGTTTTAATTTCCTGTTACGCTGTTTTTGTAGTCCTCGCCCCAGTTCCACATAGTGTCAAGTATAGGTTTGAGGCTTTGACCTAATTCCGTCAAAGAATATTCCACTCTTGGCGGAACTTCGGCATATACCTCTCTGTGCACAAGTCCGTTCGCTTCCATATCACGAAGCTGTGCAGCCAACACCTTTTGCGATACCGTACCGATGGATTTTTTCAACTCGCCAAAACGCTTTGTACCGGGTATTAAATCCCTTAATATCAAAACCTTCCATTTGTCGCCAATCAATGTCAAGGTGGTTTCCACAGGACAAGCCGGAAGCTCTTTTGTTTTCTCTTTCATATGCTACCTCCGCCATAATATCTAATTGTTATTTACAATTTAATTGTACCATACCTCCCTATTTACCGTCAAGTACATCATAAATCAAAAAAATCTTAAAAATTTTTTTCAGCGTTTAAAACTCCGAAGCCCCTTGTGTTTACGCATTAGTTTCAATTCAGTAACCGACCAATAGTATCTTTCCGGTAACTACGGCACAATATTGTGCTTACTTTACAAGTGATACCGACGCAGATATAATAGTGACAAGAGCTACGAAGAACGGCCGTTTCGTAACTCAAAGTACAGACAAGGAGAAATCCAAAATGAATATTTTTAAGAAAATCTTCGGTAATAACCCAAACGATAAGAAAGAGGTAATCACAATGACAAATACAGAAAAAGCTATTGCACTTATTAACACTTTTGCCACAGGCGATACAAAAAAGGCTTACGAGCTTCTTGCAGAAAATTACATTCAGCACAATCTCGCATACGGCACAGGCAGGGATGCTTTTGTAGGTTCTGTTTCCTACCTTGCTTCAGCTCCAGTAAAAACAACCGTAAACAACATTCGTGCTTTCGAGGACGGCGACAAGGTGTTCTTGCAGACAGTTTATAACTTTGCAGGTGTGGGCGAGCAGGTTGCCTTTGACATTTTCCGTTTCGACGAAAAGGGCAAGATTGCAAAACACTGGGACAACCTTGCAAACAAGGCAGACCCGAACCCGTCAGGTCACACGCAAACAGACGGCACTACGGAAATCAACGACCTTGATAAGACAGAGACAAACCGTGAACTCGTAAAAAATTTCCTTTATGATATAATGCAAGGCAATCATCCCGAAAAAACGTCCGATTATTTTGATGGTGATACTTACATTCAGCACAACACAGGTATTGCAGACGGACTTTCAGGACTTGGTGCAGCACTTGAGACACTCGGCAAACAGGGCATCCAGATGATTTATACTACTGTTCATCAGGTGCTTGCACAGGGCAATTATGTGCTTGCAGTCAGCGAGGGAGATTTCGGCGGAGCACCTACATCTTATTATGATTTGTGGAGAATTGAAAACGGCAAAATTGCAGAACATTGGGATGTAATGGAGACAATTGCCGATAAATCAACTTGGCAAAATCAAAACAGAAAATTCTAATGAATGTGAGAATCACGCAATCCCTTTCTTGCGTGATTTTCTGCATTTATACGGAGGTAATAATGGATTATCTTAACCGCAAAGCTGAAAGCGATTGAACACGGAGGTGTTTTTTTAATTAACCGCGAGGGAAAGTTTATTGAGCCAACTGTTTATGCACGGCGATATAAGGCGATTTTGAAGGAACTCGGCATTCGTGATGTAAAGTTTCATACAACTCGGCATACTTTTGCCACAAGAGCTTTGGAAATCGGAATGGATATAAAAACTCTGTCCGAAATACTCGGACACGCTTCGCCGACAGTAACGCTGAACATATGCGCTCACTCTCTGCCGGAACATAAGGCGAAAGAAATGGATCGGCTCGGAAAAATGTATAATCCGTCTTGATAAGCCGTCAAATATTCATAAAATGCCTGAAAATTCAAATAATATGAAGTGTAAATCGTTTAACTATCAGTTTTACGATTTTTTATTTTGTCCAAAAATCGTTGTAATTAAACATTTGACGGAGAAAGGAGTTTTCTGTGGAATATAGCGAGGTTTTATCGTATTTCAAAAATGATATTCGTAATAATCCCGACATTGAGATTATTCTGCTTAAACACGGTTATATGATTTTTTACTGGGATGATGTAGAACATTCATACTATCATATCAGCGAACTTATACAAAGCCCCGAAAAGTTGTATGAGATATTAAATAAAGAATTTGAAAAATAGTTTAATTGCATTGAATTTTCAACGGAAGAAGGAATATTTATTATGGAAAATGAAAAACGATTACACAGGTGCTGCTTTACGGGACATCGCCTGGAAAAATTAAGCCTTTCCGAAAATGAGGTAAAACATCTTTTGGAAAAGGCTATTGACAATGCAATAGCGGACGGATATGTAACTTTTATAACGGGTATGGCAAAAGGTACGGATATATGGGCGGCTGAAATTGTGCTTGAAAAGAAAAAGCGGAATGACGCTCTGCGCCTCATCTGTGCCATACCGCACCCCGACTTTGAGAAACGGCGTGGATTCTTTGAAGAACGGCGGTATAACCGCATATTAAAAAATGCCGATTATGTAACCATAATCAGCGATCACTATTATAGAGCTTGCTATCAAAAACGCAATGAATGGATGGTTGACCGTTCAAGCCTTGTAATTGCCGTTTGAAACGGTCAGCCAAGTGGGACAAAGAACACAATAGATTATGCCGATCGCAAGGATGTTAAAGTTGTTAATGTTTTAGATACAACAACGCAATAAAAACGGCATTATTTACAGTTCCTTTTAAATTCGATTTACGAACAACCGTTAAATCTTCTTTTTATAGCCGCAATCGCAATACGAGCCGCCGGACGCAATGGTATATCGGCGCACAAAATTCGTGGCTCCGCCTGCCTCGCTCATCGTATAATCCAAGCGGCACATTGCAGGCGTCAAATCGAACAGTCCAAGCTCTTTCATCAGCACGCAAATTCCGCACTTTGTAAATCGCCCCTCATAGCCGCTGCCGTCCGAATATTCATAAAAATCCATATTCCACGAGTACGGGTTGCTGTCGGCAGCTTTTAATTCGGCAGTTTTTTTCATTTCTGCAATGTCTTTGGCGGTGAATTTTTTCTTTCTGCTTTGGCGGCAGAGCCACCTCATAAACCTTGTCATCATCGCTTTTGAATAGTATTCGGTAAGTTCGTCAACGCTCGGTCTTTTGGGCATAGAGAGTACAAAAGCACCCAGCATTGCACAGCCGACAATGTTTGTTTTAAACTGATCTCCCTTTTCAAATTCGGGCAGATTACGGATAATGCTTTTGTATCTGCTTTTTGCGTTTTTCGATATTTGTTTGGCTGTGATTTTATTATATCCGAATTCGGAAACAAGATTTTTTCTGAACGATTTTTCAAACAGCACCCACATTCCAAGCGGTATTCCTATATATTTCATTTTGCACCTCCGAAATCAAGACGCACAATCTGCATTTTCATAATATTATCGCCTACGCTTGCTAAAAACTTAAAAAATCTGCCGACAGGCGCATTTTTAAGGTCGCCGTAACCGAGCATATACCCTCTGTTTGAAATGCTCATATCTCTGCTCCATAAGGAAAGCTCTTTCTTTGCGTCCGAAACGGAAAAATAAGCGCTGACATCTTTTATCTTTGATTCCTTAAGCCAGGTCTTTGCAATCATTTTTACGGCCGTTTTCCCGGCGGCGTCAAACACCATTCTGCCGCCGCCAAACACATTCGACATAGCCTGAACAAGCTTTTTAACCTGTTCGGTGCGAAAGTAGTAAAACACACCTGCCGCAAAAAGCACAATACCGTCCGATGCGTCGATTTTTTCAAGCCAACTTAAATCATTCAAGTCGGTAGCAATGTTTATTTCACGCTCGCCGGCAGGAAGTAGTTGGTTTCGCACAGCTATAACATCGGGAAAATCAAGGTTGTAGATTTTGCATTTTCCGTTATCGCAAAAGCGTCCTGTGTTATCAAGTCCGCAGCCTAAGTTTACAACTGCAGCGTTCGGGTGTGCGTTTAAATAATCCCGAACCTCCCACGCAAGGTCGTTTTGACGCATCGCAACCTCCAAAAATCCAAATCTTTGCATAAGGCTCTTTGATTTTTCCGCAACATCCGAAAAGTCATAATCAATTTTATCAATCAGTTCGGACGCTGTTTCATCATAATACAATGTGGGATACAGTTCGGAACACATTTTCCGTGCATAAAGCGGAATAATAAGCGTTTCCTGTACAGTGTTCTTTTCAATTTTATATTTCATAGTAACGCTCCTTTTTTATCAACACCGCCACCGCACAAGGAATCCGTCCTTCACATAAAGTATAGCTTGCTTCTGCATATCCCGCAGCAGCAAAAAAATCCCTGTATGTCTCCGGAGTGAATTTTCTCTTAAATTCAGCTCCGGCTTTTTCGATTGCCTTTGAAGCACCATTGATCTTGCCGTTTTCAGTACGGTTCATATATGTCGGAATAATGATTTTTCCGCCCGGGCGGCATACCCGTTCAAGCTCGTGCAGAGCCTTGTACGGTTCGTCCAGCAAGTGAATCACATTTGCAGCAACTACTGCATCAAAACTATGATCGGGATAATCAAGGTGCATGATGTCCGCTTTTTCAAAATGTACGTTGGCATATTTACGGCACTTTTTCTTTGCTCGCTCCAACATTTTTTCGGAAAAATCCGTTTCAACAAGGCTTTTGCACCGCTGTGCTGTTTCTTTTGTGAGTAATCCGGTGCCGCAGGCACATTCCAAAACCTCATATTCGGGCAGAATCAGATTTTTCACCACAGAGCAAAGTTCCTCATTTGTTTTTCGGTTGATAACATTTGCAAAAACGTCATATACACACGCAACATTATCCCAAAACATAGCTTGCCTCCGTTATTTCAGTTCTCCTATTTCCATGCTACCTTTAAAAATCCGTTTTTTGCATTTCTCTCCGTATCATCAGACTCATCATAGGCATCGTACGGTGCCGACGGATCATGAACTTTCTTTTTAAACGGTGAACACAGCTTTTCCTTATGTGCAAATGCAAATTCAAAGTTGTCGGTAAAACCTGTATGTCCCGTAATAAACAGCGGCTTAACACACATTTTCTTCAGTTTTTGCTCAAGAATCCCGAGCGATCTCACCGCCAGCTTATTGCTTTCCGCAAGTGCTGAAATAAAGCTGTAACCGCCGTCTGCACCAAACCAAATCGTATCTCCGGTAAACAGATACTTATCATCAATCAAATATACCATATGTCCCCATGTATGACCCGGAACAAGAAATGCGTGGATTTTAATATTGCCTATTTTAAAGGTTTCGCCGTCCTTTAACAGTTGCTTTTTGTTATTTATCGTCACCTGCGGCAACTTATATAGGCGGTGCATAACCCTTCGGCGAACCTCGCCCGTAAGATAACGATTTTCAATTTCTCCGACATAAAGTTTTGCCTTTTTGAACAATCCCAAGCTGTCTGCCTCAACCGCCCCAACGTGGTCGGTGTTCTGATGCGTTATAAGAATATGCCGTATTGATTTTGCGTCAATCCCAAGCCAGCCCATTTTCTCCGCAAGCCTGTCATAGTTGTAGCCTGCGTCAATCATAATTGTTGTTTCACCCTTGCGATAGAAAAATATATTTGCACCCCACTCTCTTACGCAAGCGACATTTTCATCAATCCACCCGGTGTTAAGCGGCTTAAATATCTCTTTTCCGCGGTAAATCCGACTCATTGCCACACGCTGAAATTCTGTTGCTTTTTTTGACATAATATCCCTCACTTTTCCGCCGTAACGCACAACCAATTATTCTTTTTCCGAATCTGAATATTGCGAAACGTTGCCTGTCCGAGATATTTTTTCAATTCTGTATCTTTATATATGGTCATTCCCTCAATGATTTTTGTCCATTTCTCATCTTTAGCCTCATCACCGCTAACCTCATTACATATTAGAAATGTTCCGCTGGGTTTCAGTACCCGATAGATCTCACAAAAGCATCTCGGCAAATCCTGCCAAAAATAGATGGTTTCAAAAGCCGTAACAGCATCGAAACAAGCCGCCGAATACGGCATATTCATCACATTGCCTTTCAGAACTGTGCAGCGTCCTTCTGCAACAGCCTTATTATTGACTTTTTTGGATTTTTCCACACTGACAATAGAATAGTCAATACCATTTACAATGCTATGCGGATATTTCTTAAGAAGCTTTTTGATGTTCGCTCCACCGCCGCAGCCACAGTCCAATATCTTGGCATTTGACGAAACTTTCAAGAATTGAAGTCCCCAATGTGCCATAGGTTTGTGTCCTATATTCATCATTGCGGTCATAACTTTCCCGCCGAATCCCACAGGCTTACGAGCGTTTCCAAAAAATGACATTATCTCACCGTCCAATTCTGTACCTGAAGCTGTAAATCAGCCATTCTCTTAAATATTCCGTTTTTATTTAAAAGTTCCTCTGGTGCGCCTTGCTCGGCAACAATGCCGTCCGACAAAACAACAATTTTGTCCGCACCGGTGATTGTTCTCATTCTGTGAGCAATGACAAGAACCGTTTTATTCCTGATAAGTCTTGAAAGGGCAGACTGTATTGCGGTTTCGTTTTCAACATCAAGGCTTGCGGTTGCCTCGTCCAAAAGTATAATCGGTGCATCTTTCAAAAATGCTCTGGCGATTGAAATCCGCTGTCTTTCGCCGCCCGACAATTCGCAGCCGTTTTCGCCGATATTGGTATTCCATTTATCGGGGAACTTTTCGGCAAATTCATCACAATTCGCAAGGTGTGCCGCCGCCAAAACCTCCTCATCGGTTGCGCCTTTTCTGCCGAGTCGGATATTTTCCATAATGGTGTTATTAAAAAGCGTTACATCTTGAAAAACGATAGAATAAAGCGTCATCAGCTTTTCGGGATCGATTTTTGAAATATCCATACCGCCGACAGTAATTTTGCCCTTTTGATTATCCCAAAATCTGACCGCAAGCCGTGACACTGTTGTCTTTCCGCCGCCGGACGGACCAACAAGCGCCGTAACCTCGCCCTGTTTTGCGGTGAACGACACATCATTAAGCACCGTTTCGCCGCTCTTGTAGGCAAAGCCCACATGGTCGAAGGTAATGTCGCAGCCTTTGTTTGTGAGAGTATCGCCGCCCTGCTGAATTTCGTGGTCTAAGATTTCGTTCATTCGTGCAACATTTGTCCGCATTGCAATAACCGCCGCAAGGTTTTGAAGTGCCGCCTGCATCGGGTCGTAAAGACGGGATGCAACGAGCAAAAACATAAAAAGCGTTAAAACATCTATTTTTCCGCTGACAAGCCGTGACGCACCGACAAGCGCAACGGTTGCGATGCCGAATTTTAACACCATTCCGGCAGAGGTTACGAAAACGGCGGTGGTTATTTCCGTTTTGAAAGCCCCTTTTTCAACGGAACGAATTTTACTTCTTAAACCTTTAAGGTAACTGCTTTCCGCATTGTTTGCCTTGAGGTCACGCAATGTTTCTATGTATTCCTGTATTCCGTCTGCACAAGCCATTTTGACCGACATATTCCTTTGCTGCGCTCTGTCCTGAACCTTGTAACTCAGCACGATAATCAGCACCGATACGGGAATTACCCACAGTGCCGCAAGCGCCATTGCCTTGTCAAACGCAAACAAACCGAGTGCAATGACTATCGTGGAAATCACCGAGCCGAACAGCGCCGGTATGTAGTGCGAGCAGTCCTTTTCTAAAACTTCGCAGTCTGCCATAATTGTACTTGTGAGGTCGGCAAGGTCTTTTTTGCCGAAAAACGAAAGAGGGAGCTTTCTGAGCCTTTCGGCTAAGCTTAATCTACGTTTTCCGCTTTCCTCGTATGTCGTAAAAAATGTATTGTTATACTGAAACCAAGTTGTAATTAATATAAGCGCAAAGCATATAACGCAGCCGACTGTGTAAAAAACTGCTTTTCCGCCCATATCGCCGCCGAGTAAATCTTTGACCAAATAATATAAAAGTCCTGTCGGCAGCATAAATGCCATATTCTGAAAGGCGCAGGCGATAATGCCTTTTATTAACCCTACCGCACCGTCTTTTGACGATGCCGTGGCTTTTTGTATAAGCTTAATCATTTCTCGATTCCTCCGTTTCGTTTGATACTTTCCAGCTAACGGATGATTGATAGTCATTTTGCATTTTATAGAACATACCTTTCTTTTCTATGAGTTCCGCTCTGTTTCCGTATTCCGCAATCTTTCCGTCGGCAATTACATAAATGCAATCCGCATTCCGAACAGTTGAAAGCCTGTGTGCAATCATAATAACCGTTTTACCCTCGGAAAGCTTTGCGAAAGCTGTCTGCACCTTTACCTCATTATCGGGATCCGCAAAGGCGGTTGCCTCATCCAAAATGATAATCGGAGCGTTTTTCAGCACCGCACGGGCAATGGCAATTCTCTGCATTTCACCGCCGGAAAGATAAACTCCTCGACTTCCGATAACGGTATTGACACCGTCGGGGAATTTTTCGATAATATCCATACACTGCGCAGCCCTAAGCGCATTTAAAACTTCTTCATCCGTGGCATTGGATTTGCCCATTTTGACATTATCGAGAATGGACGCTTTGATGAGCTTGCTGTTTTGGAACACAAATGAAACCGTGTTCATAAGTTCGTCCTTGGAAATATCACGAACATCAACACCCCCTATTTTGATACTTCCCGAATTTACATCAAAAAATCTTGAAATAAGGCTTGCAAGCGTTGATTTTCCGCCGCCGGACGGACCGACAAATGCAACCGTCTGTCCGTCTTTTATTTTCAGCGATATATCCGATATAACCTCTTTTTTACCGTCATAGCTGAAATGAATATTTTCAAGTTCAATAGATGCACTTTTAGGCTTTTGCGGATAGTTTCCGATGCTCATAGGCTCGGCATTAAGCACGCTGTCAATTCTTTCGATAGCGTCGCTGATAACCATGCCCTCCTCGCTCATATACATAATTTTTGTGAGCGTGACCGATATAACAGGCGTTATGATTATGTAGAACAATAGATTTACGAAAAATTCGCTTGTAACAGTGCCGTTTGTAAACCAAAACGCACCGAGTATTAAAAACGCAAACACACCGTTTATCGCCGCAGTGTAGAGCATCATCGGCAGCCGCATATCCTTTGTGTAGGCAAGAACCCACTTCTTGTATTCGTCAATCGTGGCTTTGAATTTTTTGAATGAAAATACCGACTGTCCGAAGGTTTTCACAACAGGTATTCCTCTGACATATTCAACCGCCTCATTGGACATTGCCGCAAGCGCATTGCCGTACTGCCGCATTTTTTCTTCCATTCGTTTTCCGGTCATTGCGGACATAACCGCAAATCCAACTGCAACAGGCACCAAGCTCAAAAGTCCGAGCCGCCAATCAAAAACAAGCAGCAGTGCAAGCAGTCCGACAGGTGTCGCCATTGCCGCATATTTATCCGGCAGCTGATGTGCAAGATAGGTTTCGGTCGCCGCAGTGGAGTCGTTTATAATTTTGCGCAGCTTTCCGCTGCCGAAACTGTCGGTAAAGCCGATGGGCAGCTTTGCAATATGCTCGGTTATGTCAATACGCATATTTGCCGCAATGCGAAATGCCGCAAGGTGCGAGCAGAGCAGTGCGCCGATATAGATTAAATACGATATAATAGCATAAGCCATTGCCATTATGCCGTAATGCGTAAGATTTTGCGCACTGCCGAAATTCGGCGAGGCTTTCAATACCTCGTTGATAATTTTCCAAATGTACCAAAATGGCACAAGTGCAGTCAGTGCGCTTACGGCAGATAAAATCCACGAAACATAAGTAAAATACTTGTGTCCGCCGGCATAAGATAAAAGCCGTGATAAATTTGATTGTTTTTTCAAAACAATTCCTCCTTGCATTGATTTGTTTTATGTTGTCTTATAGTTAGTTTAACCTAACATATATTCAAAAAATATAGGGATTAAAATCCCATAATTTTTTTCCAGCCGGCAGTATAGAACGCTTTGAGCTCCTCAAGATATTCTGCCGCATTTTCGTGCGGAATATCGTGAATAATCACTTCAAAAAATGCCGAAAACAATCCGCTTGCCAATATATGTTCAAGCGTTTTGTCAACATTGTATTTCGGATAGCCGAGTTGTTCCATTGTTTTTGCAAACTTATGCGTGGCATCGACCTCAATTTCCGCCATATCGTGAATTATATTTTCATATTTTGTGCCGTCGGAGGAGCAGAGAATAAGCTTGAATTCATCTTTATTGGCATAGCAATAATCCATCATTTTTATCATTCCCTCGCCGGAAAGCTCGCCCATTTGCTTCGCCTGTTCCTGCGGCGAGAGCTTTGTAAAAGCGCTTTGCGTTTCGCAAAACATACCCATAAGCGTGTCGTATTGCTCGCCGACAAGTGCGTCAAACAATTCCTCTTTGCTCTTAAAATAACCGTAAAATGCACCCGTTGTCACGTCGGCATTTTTTACGATTCTGCGCAGTGATGCCGATTGAAAGCCTTTTTCGGAAAATTCAGCTTTTGCAGCCGACAGAATATCATCAAGCGTATTATTTTCGTTTCTATTCATTTTCAATCCTCCGCAAAGCAAAATATAACACTGTTATATTCATAATAACAGTGTTATATCATTTTGTCAAGAGTTTTATTAAATTTTATTTTGTATTTTTAAAATAAGTTGAAATTCTTGCCATAATCGAAGCAAGCTGCGCACGGGTTAAATTTCCGTTTGGTTCGATAAGTCCGCTGTCGTGTCCCTTTATCAGTCCCATTTCATAACAGATTGCCATATCTTCTTTTGCGTAATTAGAAATTTGCTCATAATCGCTATGTTCTTTTATTTTCTCGCTGCCGGTCGGTAAAGGGATCTCTTCGTAATTCAGATACCGTATAATCATTGCCGACATCTGTTCACGAGTAACTGCACTTTCGGGGGCAAATTCTGTTTCGGAAATACCTTTTACAACACCGTTTTCCGCACCCCATGAAACATAGTTTGCATAGTATTTTTCTGTCGTCACATCGGTAAATTCCGTATTGGAAGCCACAATTTCATCTTTTGAAAATCTTCCGAGTACGGTAACCGCCATTGCTCTTGTAACAGTTCCGTCGGGATCGAAAATCGTATCCGATATGCCTGCGAACAAGCCGTTCTTTACGCCGCTGTAAATATCGTTTTCCGCCCAATGACCGTTTATATCCGTAAATTTTTTGTCTGAATAGGTTTTTGACGTGTCAGGAATGGGTATGGTTATATCCGGTTTCTTTATACTTCCTCCACTTGAAGAACTGCCACCACCGCCGCCGGATGTTCCTTGTCGGGTTATTGAAACGGTAAACGGGCTTGATGAGGTATCTCCGTTTGTTTTACCTGTTTCATCAACTATTACAATTTTTGATTCAACTAAGGAAATTGTCCTTATTCCGCTGCCACTGTAAGTATAGTTTAATGTAGCTATTTTCTTTTTTTCGGTGCTGTATTTGTTGGTGTTTGAAAAAAATCCGAAATACAGACATCCGTCTTTTATAGTCTGTACCTTTGACTCATTCTGCAATTCATCTGACAAGACAAGTGATTTAAATTCTACATCGCTTTGTGATGGTTTAATACCAAATTCCGCCCCTGCATATGCACTGTCAGCTTCTAAAAAAATATCAAACGAAATTTCTTTATCGTTTTTACCGAGCGTGATGCTTGTGCTTGAGGGCGTGATTTGTGCCGCATAGGCAGCAACAGACAAAATACTCAAACAAACAATCACAGCAGCCGAAAACAGTTTTTTTGCTATTTTGTTCATAATATCCTCCTACTTAAATGACAGGGCTATAGTAGAATACAGCCCTGTATCATGCGTCATTATTTTGTAAAATTCAGCCAAATTTCCATATAATCCTCGATGTCGATTCTGCCGTCATCGTTGAAATCGCATTTTGATGCATCATTCCAGTTTGAACTGTTCTTATCTGCACGATAGTAACGCTGTGCTTCGGTAATATCCAAAAGATCAATCGTTCCGTCTTGATTTACGTCATAGGAAAGTGCATCCGTAAAGGTTGCCTCGGATGGGTCGATTCCGTTCACTTTGCCGTATTTTACGGTTTTATCGGTGTCCCAACCCGATACCTTGACATCGGTGATTTTCAGTGTTGCATTTTCGGCGTTGACCGTAATTTTTGCAATATCTGCGGACTGAGCCGAGGAAAACAGTTCGCCGTTTGCATTGAGATAACCCAAAACCACTTTGCCGTCCTCTGCGTCGCCAATGACGGTAAATCCGTTAATTCCGCTGACTGTTACATCATTGGTTGATGTTTCAAAAGTAATTTGAATATTTGCAATCCTTGACGATTCGGAAAGTGCAAGCGTGAAATACGATTTTCCTTTTTCGGAAACCGCTTTATCCGCTTTAAGCGATACTTTGGTTTCGATTTTTTCCTCTGCCGGTTTTGGGGTTTCGGAATCCGTAACGCAAGTAGCATTTACACCGTTCACTGCCGTTGCCGTGATTTTTGCACTACCTGCCGAAACGGCAGTTATAACGCCCTTGCTGTCAACGGTCGCTACCGTGTTGTCTGAGCTTTCCCAACGAATTGATTTATTCGTTGCCGTTTGTGGCAGTACCGTTGCCGATAATTGTAGTTTGTCGCCCTTTTTCATAGCTGCGGTGGTTTTGTTCAGCGTTACTTTCGTTACTTTGTGATCTTCTCCGCCGGATATTGAAGAATCAATTACTGCAAAATATCCCAAACTGTCCGTCTGTACGGTAAAGGTCTTGCTTACTTGCGATGATGAAAATTCCACCGCCTCGCCGTTTTCATAATAATACAGCTTTGCATTTTTGGAGCAGCCGTCCGGAAGTCCGACACTGATTGTATAGGTATCGCTTTCGTGGGTTGCGGATACTTCATATACTTTCAAAATTCCGTTTTCCGATTTTGCCTGAAATGCATCATATTCGTTGCCCGAATTTATCTCATTCACAACAAGCTGCGAATTGATTGAAAACTTTCCCTCAACCCTGACTTTTTTGTCGAGATTGATTAAGTAAAAGCTTCCGAAATCAACACCGTCAAGATTGGATACACTGTCAAGAATTTTGTATTGATAACCCCAGTCGGCAACATTATTCACCGCCCATCGCTCTCCGTTTGAGCCTTTCTCTACATATACAACAAGGCTTTTCGGACTGTCGGGGAACATATCATAAGCTCCGAGCGTATCATCATTCGGAAATCCCGTGACACTTGCCGGAATCACCACTCTTTGCAGATTGGTGCAGCCCTCAAATGCCGCCAGTGTAATATTCACAAGTCCGTCCGGAAGAATTAGATTTGTAAGCGATTTGCAATCGGCAAATGCATACATTTCAATATTGGTCGCCGCTTGTGGGAACTCGATTGACGAAAGGCTTGTACAGCCTTTGAAAATGCTGTGCGGTATGCTTGTCAGATTTTTCGGTAACTGAATATGCGTAAGCTTTGTGCAATCTTCAAACGCCCCGGAACCCAGCGACTCTACCGTATCGGGTACTGTTACATCGGTTAATCCCGAATGCTCAAAAGCGTTGCCTCCGATGATTTTTACGTTTTCGGGAATCTCTATATCCGTCAGCTTTTCGGCATTTTTGAATGCCCCTGACCAGATGCGGTCAACGGTTCTTCCTTGAACGCTTTCGGGGATACTGTATAATCCCTCTCTACCGCTCGGATAAGCCGTCAATGTCAAATTCGGATCGTCATACTGCGGCTCACCCTCATTGACCCGCGGTCCGAACATAACGCCATTATCGTCCGTAAAATAATACGGGTTTTGCGGATGTACCTTTATTTTTTCCATACTGCTGCAACCTTTGAATACATTCGCCGTCACATAGCTTGCCACTGCGGGAATTTCACATTCCGTAAGTTTCGGGCAATTTGCAAAAGCATCCAATCGGATAATCAAATCGGCTCCGTCTGTCGGGTCTTCAAATATAACCCGTTCCAATTCGGTACAGCCGTCAAATGCATGGTAGCCGATTACCTGTACGCTGCCTGGAATTGTTACGCTTGTGATATTATCGTTATTTAAAAATGCCTCTCCCGCAATAATGGTGACGGTATCGGGAATTTTTATATCTCCGCCGTCTCCGAAATAACCGAGGAGCTGACCGTCTTTGATATTTGCACCAATCAGTCCGTCATTGCCGGCAGATACGCTGACGGTAAATCCCATCAGCATAGCCGCAATCACTACAAGAGAAGATAATCTGTTAAAAATTTTATTCTTCATATATACTCCTTTTTAGAAATCGCTTAAATGATTGAATATGTCTATGTAGTCCTGAATGTCAACCTTGTTGTCGCCGTTTACATCCATTGCTTTTGCTTTTGCCCAAGTTTCATCCGATGATGCTACCTGATAGTATCTTTGCGCCTCGGTAATATCAATAATATCGACCGTACCGTTGCTATTTACATCATAATTCGGAACAAATACGTTTGCCGATGATGTGCCCATTGTGACTGTACCGTTCATTGCCGACTCATCTTCACCGACAACGCCTGCCGCTTTCGCATCGGTTATTTTTGCAGTGATATTTCCCTTTGCATCAGCTTTTAAAGGAACGGCAATTTCTGCAAGCTTTGTTTTTTCTGCTGAAGAAAATCCCGAAACATTTCCGGTAATTCCGACATATGCCTTTAAGATAAGTTTTCCGTTTTCTTCTGTCCAGTTTGATGTTCCGCTTGTGAATTTGTCATTTGCAACCGTAACCGTACCTTCACTAACCTGTGCCGCATCGAATGACACCTTTAAAAGAACCGTATTCACATTTTCGGCGTTATCAAAATAAATGCTGTAAACCGCTTTTCCGTCCTTTATTTCCGGCTCTGCCGAAACAGAAAAGCTTGTGGAAACCGTCTTGACTTCAGGAGTTTGCCCCGCAACAGTTATAGTTGTTTTTTCGGGTGTATAATATTTGGTATATGCAGATGTGGATTCAAAAATCTTTGCAACTTCTTCGTTTTTCACAATGACCTTGCTGCCGGTATTCATCTCGGTGCAAATTTCCGAGCCGATTGACGGAGCTGTTTCATGCTCAAGGACAATTTCCTCAATGGCTTTCATTCCGTTAAATGTGTAGCCACCCAAGCTTGTAATGCTTGCCGGAACGGTAACTTTTTTCAAAACAGAGTTGTTTCTGAAAAGGTGCATTGCAGTGGAAGTTACTGCTTTTCCGTTCACTTCTGTCGGAATGGTGTATTCCGTTTCCGGTTTTCCGCCGGGATATACAACCATTACCGCCTCATCATCGCTGACATTGTAAAGTACATTATCAACAGTGGCAAACTTTTGCGCACCGTCTTTCATTGTGATTGATGTCAATGCATCGCAGCCGTACAGAAAATTGTATCTTGTCGAGCTGAGTCTTGCCGGAAGCTCAATAGAGGTGAGTGCGGTACAATTTGCAAATGCACCTAAATTGATCGTAAGCGACGCTGCCGTATCATCGTCAAAATTTACGGTATTAAGTGCTGTGCAGCCGGAAAATGCGTTTGTTGAAATCATATCCACAGATCCGGGGATTTCAACGCTTTGCAGTCCCGTACAATCCTTGAACGCACTGAGTCCTATTTCCGTATATCCGTCCGGAATCGTGACGCCGGTAATACTTTCGTTTCCCTCAAATGCATTGCCGACAGAGGTTATCTGATATTCCTTCCCGTTGATTTCTGCGGTTGTCGGCAAAGTGATTTTGCCGCCTTCGCCGTTATATGCCGAAATGCTTACCACATACGGCGAGGAGTAGCCGGATTTTGAGCGATCAACCGTAAAATCTCCGACCGTTGTAGTGGCAGCATTGGCGCTGACCGCGCCGATTCCCATCAGCATCACCGCCGAACACATCGTTATCATTGTTTTTTTGAATAAATTTTTCATCGCATAATCTCCATTCTATTTATTTATCGTTGCTTTATCCGCAAGCGGACGCATTGATATCATACTATCCCATACCATAACTGATATAGAGTCGGAATTAGTGAAATCAATTCCGCTGACATCAAGTTTATTTTTACCTTGCTGTAATGCAACATTTTCTTTGTGAGAACTTACCAATTTGCCGTTTTCGTCATATGCCGCAAAAATCACATCGACATTTTGAGCTTTAGAAGAAAGAATATCAACAGCATTTTGAGTAAAATCTAAAACGCTGCACTCATTTACCGCATATTTTATACTTGTTTCGTAAACTTTTACTTCTCCTTTTACCGCAGTACCGTCTGTTTCGGTAATTCCGGCACATATCACATTTGATATATCCGCAATAAACTCCCCGGTTGAGGAAACATCAATCGGAATGACGATTTTCGCAACCTTAATTCTTTCGTTTGACGAAAACCCCATTTTATTACCAGTTCTTCCGAGGTATCCTTTTACAGAAATCCTGTTGTCGGTATTCCAAGTTGTATGCAATATGTCAAAGCATTCGTTCTTTTCAAGAGTTGCTTTTCCGACATTTTTACCGTCAAAATTCATCTCAAAGAAAAGCGTACTTAAACAGTTCGTGTTTTCTAAGTATAAATTATACTCTATCCCTGCTTCGGTGCGTTTTGGTTCAACCGCTAATGTGGTTTGCGGTTTTTTCTCTGTCTGTGCAAAGACAGCAATGTTTGTTATTACAATCAACACAATTACAATTACTCCGATTATTTTTTTGCGTAAGTTCACTTGATCACCTCGCTGCTTTAGTTGATTATTAGATTAGTTTTAACTAACTTACCTGTAAAAAAAATAAATATTTCGTACATCACTCCTCATTTGTGGTTTGTCTTAACTAACCGTAGTATTTTTAAAAAGAGCCCTGTTCTCGGCTCTTTTGTTCGGTCGTCACACCATAATTAACAAAATAAAATGTATCACAACAAATTTAATTTGTCAATACTGAAAAAAATATTTGTAGATACTTTACAAATCGAAACATTTGTGATATATTATTTATAGTTAGTCGTCACTAACCGTAAATAACGCCAATTATTTACGAAAGGGTTTTAAAAAAATAAAATGAATAATAAATTTTTCAAACGCACGATTCCAGCATTTATTTCGGCGTTTTTTATAATTTCAAATTCAGCTGTATTTGCCGAAACTAATGACATTTTTGTTCCGCCGTCAAATTGTATCAGCAAGAGTGATGAGAATAAAAACACTCGTATTATTATTGAACTTGAGGACTCGCCTTTGCTTTCTTACAGTGAAAAAATCAATACATATTCTACTGTTTCGGATTTTTTTTCATCAAAAGAAGCAAAAGAGATAGAGCAAAAGCTTGAGCAGAATCGCAAGTCTGTCAAAAAAAGCCTTGTTCAAAGCGGTATGGATTTTACTGTTAAGCGTGAATATTCTACAATTATGAACGGTTTAGCTGTTGAAGCGAATGTTGCGGACTTGGATGCTATCAAACAAACCGACGGTGTAAAAGACGCATTTGTTGCAGAATTTTACTCTTTGCCTGAACCGATAGACACATATTCAAGCGGCGGAGTATCTGCAATAGGAGGCGATATTGTCGGCGATTTGGGTTTTACGGGCAAAAACAGTGCCGTAGCAATTCTCGATACCGGACTTGACTTATCGCACCCGGCATTTTCATCAGTGAACAGTCCGAAATATTCCAAAGAGGATATTGAAAGCGTTATAAAAAACAATAAAATGACGATTGGAAAGTTGAATGTTTCAAAGGTCTATATCAACGATAAAATCCCATACGCATATGATTATGCCGATGTTGACACCAATGTTTCCGGTGGTGAATCGCACGGAACGCACGTTGCTGGAATTGTCGGTGCAAACAGCGGCGGTGTGGTCGAGGGTGTCGCACCGGACGCACAGCTGTTTATCATGAAGGTGTTCGGCGACTCGTCCGGCGGTGCATATGATGACGATATTCTGGCAGCGCTTGACGATTCGGTTAAATTCGGCGTTGATGTTATAAATATGAGCCTTGGCTCAACGGCAGGCTTTTCCGAAAGTGCATATAAATCTATGCGTGAAGTTTATAATCGTGTAAAAAATTCAGGAATAGCTTTATACTGTGCAGCCGGAAACGAATACAGCTCAACATATGAGAATGCAGCCGGAAACGATTTGCCGAAAGCGACAGAACCCGATAACGGTGTGGTAGCCTCACCATCAACCTATGAAGCCGCTCTTTCGGTTGCGAGTATGAACAATATTGAAACGACATCCATCTATCTGCTTTCAAATGGCAGAAAAATTCGTTATAATGACACAGCAGAAAAAGAAAGCGACCGGCTTATATCTCTTTCCGGCACATTTGAATATGTCGATTGCGGCATCGGTGCTACAACAGATTTTTCAGACAAAAACCTTAAAGGTAAAATTGCTCTGATTCAGCGTGCCGGTGAAGAAAACGGGGAAGTTCTGACATTTGCTCAAAAGGAAAGTAATGCAAAAAATGCCGGTGCGATTGCCGCCATCATTTATGATAATGTTGACGGTGCGCTTATAAATATGTCCACCGATAACAAAATACCTTGCGTATTTATCAGCAAAGCCGACGGTGAATATCTTTGCGGACAGCCCGATAAAAAACTTTCAGTAAGCGAAGATTATGTTGACACATTCAAAGATAATTACAGCGGAAAAATGAGTGATTTTTCTTCTTGGGGTGTTACTTCCGACTTAAAATTGAAACCCGAAATCACTGCCCCCGGCGGAGATATTTACTCAACGCTTCCGAACGGACTTTACGGGAATATGAGCGGTACATCAATGGCGTCACCGCATATGGCAGGTGCGGCAGCGGTTATGCAACAATACATTTCGGAAAATCGTGACGGAATAAATATGACAGCCGAGCAAAGAACGAGTCTTTTTAATGCACTGATGATGAGTACGGCAGTTCCCGTTCGGGACGAAAACGGTATTCCGTACTCACCGAGAAAACAAGGTGCGGGTCTTGTACAACTACAAAATGCGGTAAAAACCGATGTTTTTCTTTTAAATTCGGATAATACAAAACCGAAAGCAGAAATCGGATATAATGAAAGCGGAAATTTCAGCTTTGATTTCAAAGCAGTATCTATTGGCGATGATACGGTTCAATATGAGCCAACAATAACCGTTTTGACGGAAGATACGGTTTCGGAAAACGGTGTCGTTTATATGGCGCAAAAGGCAAGAAAGCTTTCGGACGATGAGGTTTCCGTAACAATTCCGAAAAAAATCACAGTTGATCCAAACGGAGAAACTCCGGTCAATGTCAAAATTGAATTGACGGAAAAAGGAAAGGCAAATCTCAAAGCTCAATTTCCAAACGGAATTTATATTGAGGGATTTGTGACGATGACTCCGATACAAAATGACGAAGTATCACTTTCTTATCCGTTTATGGGCTTTTTTGGAGATTGGCAAGCGCTTAACATATTTGACTCGGATATTTATGATGATGAACCTGCTTCAATCTGCGAAACACAAATCGGACAGTTCAGAAACAGTGATGGCGGCGGATATATTCTCGGTCATAATTACTATGTCGACGGAGCGACAGAATATAACGCAAATAAAATTGCGATAAAAGGCAGCGAAACCGGCAAAAATGTGACCGCCGCCGTTTCACTCCTCAGAAATGCCGATAAACTGACTTTTTCGGTAGATGACTCTGACGGAAATACCGTTTACAGCGAAAGCTCGACAAATGTTTCAAAAAGCTATCATTCCTCTGAAGGCTATTACACACCAATGGCAGCAAAGGGCTGGGCACCGTTTGATGTATGGAACACTCCTCTCGATGACGGAAATTATGTTTATAAAATAACGGCAACACTCGGACGACACGAAGAAACAAAAGCTTTTCCGATTGTGATTGACAGTGTGCCACCGGAGGTAATTTCAAGCCGTATAGAGGGGGCAAATTGGATTGTAACCGTCCATGACAATCACTTTATTCAAGGAGTGTGTGCAACCGCAACGGGAAATGAGCCGATTACCAAATGGATAGAACCCGATGCCACATCGGCAGATACAACATCGGAAATCACTTTTGATTTATCCGCCTCCGGATTTAAAGGACTGACACAGGCGAAAATCGCACTGATTGATTATGCCGGAAATACTTATATTTCTGATTATTATTCGCTTTCCGCAGCCGAGGTGATATATCCGCAATCGGTAACACTTGACAAGTCCGCACTTGTTTTAACCGAGGGCGAAAGTGCGGTACTGAATGCCGAGATTATGCCCCAAAATGCATCAAACAGAACTGTCTCTTGGAGCATATCCGACACCGATGTTGCACAAATATCAGCAAGCGGAAAAGTCACGGCAAAAAAGGCAGGAAATGCGGTGATTACAGTTCAAACAGTAAACGGAATAAAAGCAAGCTGTGATATTACAGTCAATGAAAAGAAAGCTGAAACACTTCCGATCACAGCAGCAGTTAGCGTAAAGAAAAATACTCTTACGGGAAATATAATTCCTTTTAGGTTTCAGCTGGGAAATATCAAAAAGGTGGCTACCGTATCATTTACATTTCAAAAGGACGATGCTTTGCAATTTGAAAGCCTAATCGGTAAGAACGGTTTTACTTCCCTTGGAATTAAGTGGAATAATGATAACACCGCAACAATAGCACTGTCCTATCTGCAAAACGGTGCGGGCGGAAGCTTAACCAAAAATGAGCTTTTCGATGCAGCTGAGGTTCAATTCAAAGAAATTCTTAACGATATGCCGGTCGGAATAAGGCTTGTTGATGTTTCGGCAGCAGGATATGATAAAAACGGAAAAGCAGTTTACTTTACAACTAAGATTACCGCCGAAAGCGCAAATACAAATGTCACTAAAAAGTCAAGCTGTGATGTAAACGCTGACGGAGTAGTTGATCTTCTTGATATTACATATTGCCAAAAATTTTATCGAATGGGTGAAAAATCTATTGATTGGAACGATTTTAAACATTGCGATTTAGATGGTAACGGCTTGATTGACATAGAAGATTTAATTATTATATTGAAAGTAATGTAAACAATATATAACTTTTATACAATAGATATTGAAAAGCTTGTTTTTATTACTATGAACTTTTTAAGCTAAAATATTGATAGATTTGATTATACTTTTATTTAATCCAAATCCATACATTCTATAATAATCAAAAATTTATTAGGGCTACACCATATAAATGTGTGTAGCTCTATTTTTATTTATGTGGGTAGTATTATCCTGCGTGATTACTAAATTAAGCATTGGAGCAGTTAAAAAAGCAGCAAAGCACTAGTATAATTATGTTAGGAGTGATACTACAAATATGGATTACGAAAAATTGGTTGATAACATTCGTAATTATAGAGAACAGCGAGGTTTTACCCAAGAAAAATTAACCGAATTATCTAACATATCGGAGAAACATCTTTCAAAAATTGAAAGATGAAAAATCAATATAAAAATTGATACATTGGTTAATATAGCTGATGCATTAGGAACTTCGGTTGATAAACTGTTATTGGATGCTTCATCATATGTCGAGCCGGATTACATTTCTCAAATTACATATCATTTATCAAAACTATCGAGAGAGGATCAGGAACGGCTATTATGGCATTTGGAACAAAATAATGTATTCGAGATCAAAAAGAAAGCCTTGCTAAAACTATAATCTGTGCTGACATATACGCAGGTGTTGATTATGAAAAAAGATACAAAAAAGTAAATAACAAGCAAAAACCAATATTAAGGCCGTAGAATTTACAGTAATTCTATGGTCTTTTTTGACTTTTTGCAACAATGAAATAAATTCAATATAACTAAATACATTTGGCGTGGCAATCTTGCACGCATATATGGTATCCGCTTTTATAAAGTGAGTTGCCGTGCGGTTAGGAGTGATATATAATGTGTCGTTGTCCAACACCAATTATATTTGTTTATATTAGAAGAAATCGCTCTCATCAACACAAGGCAAGCAGCAGAAAGAATAATAATTCGGACTCAGATGGTGGAGCAAAAACACACTCATACCGTACAGCCAAATTTACCCGTATTTTTAGAACGGGCAAGTTTGGCTGTTTTTGTTTAAAATTTATTGGTAAACATAGCCGTGCGCCGCCGTCGCTCTTTGTGCAAATCTAACAAAATTTACACAAAAGGGTGATTTTATGAAAATATTTTTTGATTTAGGAAAAGAACTGTCCGCAATATCATTTATAATAGTTAGCGAAAGGAGGTGCAGTCGGCTTGGATAGGCAATTAACTTCTTTTGAAAGAAGACTTGAAATTCTTTTTATCCTTATGTGAAACAATAAATTCTCTATGAAAGACTTGGCATTTCATTATTCTGTTTCAGACAGGACAATTCGCAGGGATATACTGTTTTTGAGCCGATATGCACCTATATGTACCAAAACAGGAATAGATGGAGGAGCGTTTTTAATGAGTGGGTACCGAAAAGAGTTTTATTTACCTTTGTCCATAGACGAGGAAAGTCTTTTGTTAAGGCTTATGCCTACCGTTTGTGCAAACGAGCAACATCTGATTGCGACAATAATTAACAAGTACGCAATACCTAAACAAAGTACATAACCCTTTCATTTTTCAAAGAAAGCACGCAAGATAACGGCGGTGCAGTATAACGGCAAACAGATACATTCCGGTATGGACGAGCCAAGTGACGGATACGCCAAGACGATAGCTTTGCTTCTACTTCATCCTTCTTTCTTGATGAAAAGCTATAAGAGCGAGAAATATCAGAGTTACAATGCAAGCGGCAGCTTTGCGGGCGATGACTCTTTATCGGGACAATGATACTTCTGCCCAGCCACAGTCCGAGCGGATAGCAATTTAAGGGCTCCCGCAAAAGCATAGCTTTTGTGGGAAAAGAGAGCAATCGCCTGAAAAGCGATGCTTTTGCCGAAAGGCAAAACGAGCCTAAAGGCGAATTGCGAACGCCGTCGCAGGCAATGGGGGCAGCTCGGTCGGATGGCGGAGAGGTGAAATTCCTATGGCGTGTTCTTGCAAAACACCGTCTGAAATTGCTTCAAAACAAAGAAAATAAGTTGTACCCGTCTTTCGGGACGGGTACGGCTTAACTTTAATATTAGAAATTAACGCATTTTATAAGTGCTTTAATTTGTGGTATTAAAGAATTTTAAGGAGGTCGCACTATGACAGATATTAAAGATTTAACCAACTCTGACACTCTTGTGGATATAAACGATATATCCGTAAACAAGGACTTGCCGAAGCCGGAGCGTATCAAAGAATACATACGGCAGATTAAAAACCCGTATTGTTTTAAGTGCGGAAATTTTGTCGTTACGGCAAAATACAGTGACAAAGGCTTATCCATTGAGGATTGCCTGCAAAGTATTATCATATAATTTTTTGCGGTGTTCGCCGTTCCGTGATAAAATATATTACGGAAAAAGAATTGAATACAAGATAAATTCAATACTCTTTGATTTTGCGGACAAACCGTAAATTTCAATGAGGTAAAAATTTATGTATAACGCTACAAAATATCTTCGCTTATCCTACACAAGCGACAGAGCAAACGAAAGCGACAGCATAGCAAACCAAAGGAAATACATTGATGAGTTTGTCAAACGAAACCCCGACATCAAAATCGTTAATGAACAGGTAGACGACGGTTATTCGGGAATCGTTTTTGATCGGCCCGCATTTAAGTCAATGCTTGAGGACATCAAAAGCGGAAAAATCAACTGTATAATCGTAAAGGACTTATCAAGGCTCGGCAGAGAGTACAACGAAACCTTTACATATCTCCGCAGAGTTTTCCCTGCTCTCGGTGTTCGCTTTATCGCCATAAACGATAATATAGACACCGCAAAGGAAGCCGTTACGGGAGATATTTCCGTATCGTTCAAGGGTGTAATGAACGATGAATACTGCCGTGATATTTCCGTAAAGGTACGCACGGCACTCAATATCAAAAGGAAAAACGGCGATTTTGTCGGAGCCGTTCCCGTTTACGGTTACAAAAAAGCTGATGATAATAAAAATCAGCTTGTTATTGATGAATATGCCGCACAGGTGGTAAAGGATATATTCAAAATGCGGACAGACGGTTACAGTGCGGAGAGAATCGCAACCGAACTTAACAGGCTTGCGGTTCTATCGCCGAGGGAATATAAAAGAACAATAATATCTCACTCCCCACAGGCGGCTACTGCGATAAGGAAAATTCAAAATGGTCGGCAACAACCGTAATTCGTATTCTCAAAGACGAAATCTATACGGGCAAGCTGATACAAGGCAAATGCGGCAAGCCGAATTACAAGGTTAAGGAGTATGTAAAACGCAACGCCGATGAGATGTTTGTAACCGAAAACGCACACGAAGCGATAATCGGCAAACAAGATTTTGAGCTTGTGCAGAAAATTATGCGTATCGACACAAGAACATCACCGAAAAAGAATGAACTGCATTTGTTTTCGGGAATTTTAATCTGCGGCTGCTGCGGAAATCGTATGACATGCAAAACCGTTACACATAACGGCGAAAAATACTTCTACTATTATTGCCCCACCGGAAAGAAAAACGGCTGCACAGGCGGTAATATGATTAAGGAAACCGACCTTGTAAATTGTGTTACGGACAGCATTAAGGGACATATAAGAAATGTTGCTTCTCTGAATGCTTTAATACCGATTGTTAAGTTTCTGCTCGGTGTTTCCAACGTTTCCGTACCGTGGGAGACTTTGATTTTATCTGTGATATTGTTCGTTGTTATTCCGCTTGCCGGAGGTATGCTGACTCGATACCTTGTAACAAAGAAAAAAGGTAAGGATTATTTTGAGAAAACCTTTGTCAAAAAGTTTGACGGTATCACAACCATAGGGCTTTTGCTGACGCTGATAATGATTTTCTCGTTTCAGGAAAATGTCATCTTGGAAAATCCGCTGCATATCGTTTTAATTGCCGTACCACTGATTTTGCAGACTTTCTTAATCTTTGCCATTGCCTATGGCACTTGCAAACTTTTGAAACTGCCGCACAAAATAGCTGCTCCTGCCGGAATGATTAGTGCGTCTAACTTTTTTGAATTTGCTGTTGCCGTAGCTGTTGCTTTGTTCGGTACTACTTCTCCTGCGGCGTTGTCAACAACGGTTGGTGTTTTGACCGAAGTCCCCGTAATGCTGTTTCTTGTAAAAGTAGCGAACAGCACGAAAGGATGGTTTAAGAATGGGTAAGAAAAAGGTTGCTTTTATCTGCGTACACAATTCCTGCCGCAGTCAGATTGCAGAAGCTCTCGGAAAGCATCTGCGAGGAGATGAATTTGATTTTTACTCCGCCGGAACACAAACAAAGCCACAAATAAATCAGGATGCTGTAAGGTTGATGAAACAGCTTTACGGTATTGATATGGAGCAAACGCAGTATAGCAAAACTTTTGATAAAATTCCTGCTCCGGATATTGCAATCTCAATGGGCTGTGATGTCGGGTGTCCGTATATCGGCAGAGCGTTTGACGATAACTGGGGACTTCAAGACCCGACAGGACAAAGCGATGAAGTGTTTATTGAAATAATCAAAGAAATCGAAAATAGAATCTCTCAACTATAATGTACTTGATGGCTACTCAAACGAGCAGCCATCTTTTTTAATATGCCGGAATGCCGTATCCGTAGATAACTGAACTTCCAACCGGATATGTTTTGGTTCTGCACGTGTCTGACGAATTGCCCTCTATGGTGTAAACATTTCCGTTTTCGCACTTTTCAACGATACCTGTATGGTCGGTTATGCCGTCGCTTTCCCAATCAAAGAATATGATTGTTCCGGGTGCAGGCTCTTTTTGTTTTTAAGACTTTGAACAAAACATCATCAACTGCGTCGGTGTATCTGCCTTGTGAAATTAGGTTGTTCTTCAAGCGAACAAGGGACTGAATAGTCTGTCTGTATTCATCATCGGAAAGATATAAATGATATTTCTGTTCTTTCAAAGCAACCACCTCGCTGTTTTTATCTGATTTGATGATATATTAAAGAGAAAATTTTATCAAATATGCAAAAAAGGCTTCTGCCCAAAACAGGGCAAAAGCCTTAAAAATTATGCGATTTTTAGGTTTAGTTGTAAGCCAAGTGCAACTATTTCATCTGCACGAAAACACGTTTTTAAAAAAAGTGCTGCAAAAACGATAGTTCAAAAAGTGTAGAATCCCGAAACCCTTGACATTACCGGATTTTTAGCCACATCTAAACCAAAGGCCACTACTCCCACTCGACTTCCTCTTTTTTATTCAAGGTGTTTTTCATTTATTTACTGTGATTTTATTTCGCACATTTCACAGTTTTTCTTGTGGTAATTTTGTTTACGTAAGTTTTTGTACTCAAATTGTACTCAGAAATAATGCTTATTCAAATGTAAATATCTCTTTTAGAAAATTTTTTACATATGGATATTTTCTATCACATTGTTCAAGGAGTTCTATTATAGCTCTGTCACCCGGTATATTAAACATACCAGCAAGACCATTTTTAATATCGTTTGTTGCTTTTTTCGCTGATACAAATGATATTTTATGCCCTTCCTCCTGATTTTGTTCATTTTTTTCATATACCTTTCTATCCTGATTCCTCAGTTACACAACACGCACATTATTCTCGCCAAGCATTCCTCTGAGACGTTCCAGCACTTCCCCATCCGCTTTGATATTACGGTTGGGGGGCAGCGTCTTCATCTGCTTGCTGTCTTCCAGATAAATGACAATTGTGTCATTTCCATCCGACTGTGCGAT
>ERZ836441.1128-NODE-1128-length-27925-cov-4.606997_pt1 | contig 27925 bp, 28 predicted proteins | sample MGYA00519686_ERZ836441 | MGnify/ENA primary metagenome ERZ836441 (study PRJEB31850, sample SAMEA3708800) | human gut metagenome | biome: human gut; feature: human-associated habitat; material: faeces | place: China | collected 2014 ... | reverse complement strand
TTACATTCTACCGCAGGCATTCGGATTTTCATAGTCCGAATGCTTTTTTTGTACCAAAAAGGAGTTGCCTCTTTTTAGTGAGACAACCCCTTTTTGTGTCTTCCCCCACCTTGACAGCGCCGCCGCGCGCCCGTACAATAAAGGCATATGGGGCTGTCAATCTTAAACCGAACATTTCAAGAAAAAATGTCTAAGCATTTTAGAATATGGGGCTTTGCCCCATCGCCCCACCAAAGGGCTTTCCGAACGTTTACGGCGCCTGTTTGGCGCATCGCCCTTTGGAAACCTTCGGGCACAATACCTCGCTTTATTCTTGAAATATCGACGTTGTTATGTTGATAGTCGCCGCCCGATTTCCAAGGAGGAACACGGATGCAGACTTCTTCGCTTTGGCGGCGGCGCATCACCGGTGCGCACGCATTTTTTCTGGGCGCGCTGCTGGCGCTCTTCGCCCTCGCCCCAGCCATTCTGCCCTACGGCGGGCGCTTTGTCACGCGGGGCGACTTCATCGAGCAGCAGCTTCCCTTCATTCTGGAAACGCGGCGGATTCTGCGCGGCGGGCTGAACAGTTACAGCTTCAACACCTTCCTCGGCGCGCCGGCCGTCGGCAGCTATGCGTTTTATACGCTGGGCAGCGTGTTCGTCTGGCCGCTGGCGCTTCTGCCCAAGGCGCTGATTCCGTTCGGCATCAGCGTGATGGCGGTGCTCAAGCACGCCGTCTGCGCGCTGACCTCGTTTTGCTACCTGCGGCGGATGATCCGCGACGAGCGGCTCGCCCTGCTGGGCTGCGTGCTCTACACCTTCTCCGGCTTCACCGTCGTCAATACGCAGTTTTATCATTTCACGGAGGTCATCGCGTTCTTCCCGCTGATCCTGCTGGGGATGGAGGACGCGATGGGCGAGCATCCCCGGCGCGGCCTGCTGGCGCTCTTCTGCGGGCTGAACACGCTGACGAATTACTATTTCATGCTCTCCAGCGCGCTGCTGGCGGCGCTGTACTTCGTCTTTCGGTTTTTCAGCGCGGATTGGAAGCCCCGCCGCACATGGCAAAACGTGTTCGCGCTGATCTTTGAATGTGGCGTCGGCTGCGCGCTGGCGGGCGTGCTGCTCTGCCCCGCGATGCTCTTCATGCTCTCCATCACGCGGACGGGCGCAGGCGACACGTCGCTGCTGACGCAGACCTATACCCTCGGCACGCTGCTTGAGCGCGTCCGCGCGCTGCTCATGCCGATTGAAAGCAACGTCGTCCACGCCTATTACGGCGACGCGCCGAGCTGGGCTTCCACCGCCGCGTATCTGCCGGTGTTCGGTCTGACCGGCGTGGTCGCGCTGTTTGGGCAGAAAAAGCATCGCTGGCTCAAGGGGCTGCTGCTCGCGCTGGCGGTTTGCAGCGCGGTTCCCGTCCTCTGCGGCGCGTTCGCGCTGGAAACCAACGTCGCCTATACCCGCTGGTGGTACGGCGTGGCGCTGATGACGACGCTGGCGACGCTGACGGCATTGCGCGACGCAGACGGCCGCGCCCTGCGCCGGGCGTTCATCGCCCTGACGGCGCTGACGCTGCTGCTGACCGTGCCGTTCCTGCTGCCGGAGGGCTGGCAAAGCCGCATGGGGCGCGTCGGCGCCGCGCTGCTCAGCCGCCGAAGGGGCGCTTATGCCGACGATGTTTTCCGCGTCTTTTCCGTCTGCGCCGCGCTGCTCGGCGGCGGTGCGATGCTCTTTGTGCTCATCCGAAAGCCGCGCTTTGCCGTCACGCTGGCGCTCGTCTGCTCGGTCGCCGCGGCGCAATACGCGGGCTATATTTTAGTGGGCGACGAAAACCTGCTCTCCGGCGGCGACGTTGCGGGCGAGGGGCTCTACACCCTGCCCGAAATCGCGGAGCCGACGCTCGAAGCCGCCGCCGCGCCGGACATGGCCGAATGGCAGCGCATCGACTATGGCAAAAAGCTCCGCAACTACGGGCTTCTGCGCGGAGCGAGCAGCCTCACCGCCTTCACCAGCCTGCGCTCCTCCATCGTCGGGCGCTTCATCTCGATGGCGGGCTTTGGGTTTGACGAATCCACCACCGTCTGCCCGCCGGATGGCGGCGCGGCGCTGCGCGCGCTGCTGAGCGTGAAGGCGTATTACCAGCTCGACGACACGCCCGTGCCGGACGGCTTCGTTTTCGACCACGACGAAAACGGGGTTGCCGTATACCGCAACCCCAACGCCCTGCCGCTGGGCTTTTTGCAGACGACCTGCACCGGCACATACCACCAGCGGATGGACAGCCAGACCACGCCGACCGTGCTGCTCGCCGCCGTGACGCTTGACGACGACGAGCTGGCCGCCTATCGGCCGCGCATGCAGACGCTCGACGTGAGCGACATCCCCGATTGGCAGGAAAGCGTCGCCCGCCTGAAGCAGAACGCCTGCGACGGCTTTGACGCGACCGCGGACGGCTTTATTGCCCACATCGACGCGAAGGAGGCCGGAATTCTGGTCTTCACGATTCCGTTTGACAAGGGCTTCTCCGCCACCATCGACGGGCGGCAGGCCGACGTCATCCCCTGCGACGTGGCCTTCATGGGCGTTTGGGTCGAACCGGGCGAACACGAAATCGTCTTCACCTATCGCACGCGCGCGCTGCCCCTCGGCGCGGCGCTCAGCGCGCTGGCCGCCGCTATGCTCGCGGTCTACGTGTTCATCTGCCGCCGTCGGGAAAGGTAAAGCGGAAGGTCGTGCCCGCCGAAACGCGGCTGGTCACGTCGATCCGGATACCGTGCCGCCGCGCAACCTCGCTGCAAATCGCGAGGCCGAGCCCCGTTCCCTGCGCATTGCCGCCGCGTGTCCGGCGGAAACGCTCGAAGATGTGCGCCAGCTCCTCCTTGGGAATCCCGATTCCCTCGTCCGCGACGATCACGGTATTTCCCTCCATCGAAAGGCTGACGCGCTTCCCCGCGGGCGTAAACTTCACCGCGTTATCCAGCACGGCGAGCAGCATCTGCCGCAGCCGGGCGTAATCGCCCGTCATTTGCAGCGCGCATTGGGGCTCGCTGCAAACAAAGACCACGCCCTTCCGCTCGCACAGCGCGCCCACGCTCATCGCCACATCGCCCAGCAGCTCGCGCACATCCACCTCGCCCATGTTGAGCGAAAAGCCCGCGTTTTGCAGCCGCGAAAGCTCCAGCAGGTCAATAATCATCCGCTGCAAGCCCTTGCACTCGGCCAGCATCTGGCCGATATACGCCCGCACGTCATCCTCGCCAGAAACAACGCCGTCGCGCAGCGCTTCCAGCGAACCGCGGATGACCGTGACGGGCGTTTTGAGTTCGTGCGAAATCGTCGCGAAAAACGCGCTCTGCTGCTCGCGGAGGCGCTCGTCCCGTCGGCGGGCGTCGTCAAGCCGCTCCGCCAGAATATCCATCGAGCGCGCCAGCTCGCCGATTTCGTCCTTCCGCGCGTTCTGCATCCGCGCGTCATATTCGCCGCTCGCCAGCCTGCCCGCAAAGCGCTGAACCGCCGTGATCGGCTGGGTGAACATGCGCGAAAAGAGCGCGCCCAGCAGCGCGGTCAGCGCGAAGGCAACCGAGCCGCTGAACAGCAGGATATCCGAGCTGGAAACCTGCGCGAAGCCCAGCTCGCGCAGCGTGCTTTCCAGCAGCACCACGCCGAGCACGTGGCTCTTGGCGTTCATAATCGGCATGCTCGTGGTCAAATGCGTTTCTCCGTCGATTTTCGCGGAGAGGAACGGCGTTTTGCCCATGAACCCCAGCGCGATCGTCTGCTCGATGTAGCTGGGGAGCACCTTGCCGCTCATCGTCTGCACCACGCCGTCGAAATAGCCCGTCACGCGGTGCTGCTCGTCGATGAGATAGACGTTGCAATTCGTGATATGCTCGATCAGCGCCATATACGGCGCGAGCGTATCCTCGCCGACGATAAAGGGGGTTTCATCCAGCGCCTCGTAATCCGACGGCGCGATCATCTCCGAGAGATTCTGCGAAATGGCATATGCGTTGCGCTGCATGGTCTTGCTGTAATGGGCGATCATTTTTCGCTCCATCATCGCGTTGAAAAGCAGCTCCAGCACCGCCGCAAACAGCATGAGCAGCAGCGCGAAAAGCCCCGTCAGGCGCGCGACGAGCGTTCGATGCATCGGCAGCTTCATGGCAGATTCCTTTCAAACTTATAGCCCGCGCCCCAGACGGTCGCGATGGTGAACGTGTCGTGCGGGTATGCGTCCAGCTTGGCGCGCAGGCGCTTGATGTGCGAATCCACCGCGCGGTAATTGCCCGCGAACTCATACCCCCAAACGATTGTCAGCAGGTTATCCCGCGTGAACACGCGCCCCGGCGACGCGGCCAGCGTATACAGCAGCTCGACCTCCCGCCGCGTCAGGTTCAGCTTATGCCCGGACAGCGTGACGGACAGCGACGGCAGGTGAATCGACAGTTCGCCGATCACCAGCATTTCCTTTTCCGCCGCCGCCGGGATGCGCCGCAGCACCGCGCGAATCCGCGCCATCACCTCGCCGGGGGAAAACGGCTTGACGATGTAATCATCCGCGCCGATATCCAGCCCGAGAATCCGATCCGCGTCCTCGTCCTTGGCGGTAATCATCAAAATCGGCACGCTCGACACCCGGCGGATGCGGCGGCAGACCTCCAGCCCGTCCAGCCCCGGCAGCATGATATCCAGCAGGATCAGCGACGGCTCGGCTGCGTCGAACAGGGCGAGCGCCTCCTCGCCGGTCTTCGCCGCGAGCATCGGCCATCCCTCTTTTTTGATGTATTGCGACAAAATATCGACAATCTGCGCGTTGTCGTCCACCACCAGAATCGGGTTCACGTGCATCCCTCCAGCCTTTTCTTCTGCACACATTGTAAAATTTAGCGGCAGGAATGTCAAACCTTTTGCGCGAATTTAAAATTTTGGAAGCTTTTTTTATTTTGACATACTTTTGCCACAGATCGCCCTTAAACTGGTTATTGTCATCGGGAGGAACGAACATGAAACGCATAGCGACACTGATGATTCTGCTCATCGCCATGGCGCTGCCCGCCGCCGCGCAGGAATACGCGGACGGCATTTATCGCGGGTTTTATTACGACGGCGGCATCGAGCAGATTGCCATTCAATTCGAACTCAAGGATGGAAAATTCGATTCGCTGGTGTATCGCGGTGTGAAATACAAGGACGGCGATTACATGAGCGAGGACGCGAGCGACGCGCAGAAGGCCATCCTTCACCAATACCGCCAGCTCGCCGATTATCTCGTCGGCAAGGGCATTTCCGCCATCGACGATCTCTATTCGCCGTATGACATCGTGGAGGATCTCGACGCGGTGACGACGGCGACGATGAAGGCCGGCAAGCTGATTTCCGCCCTCTGGGACGGGCTGAACCGCCATCCCTACAAGATCGTCGATACGACGAAGCTGCCTGAGGCCGAGCCCTATGCGGACGGCGTTTATCGCGGCAGCTACATGGAGGACGGCGGCGAGCAGGTCGCGCTGGAATTCACCCTGCAGGACAACACGTTCACCGAACTTCATTACACGACGCTGCAATATAAAAACGAGGATTATCTCGCGCCGGACAGCGACGCGATCGCCAAGGTCTGCGGCCAATTCGACCAACTGCTTGAGCATCTGGTCGGCAAGACCGTTTCAAGCGTGAGCGACCTGTATCTGCCGGGGCAGATTGCCGACGATACGGACGTTTCCACCGGCGCGACGCTGCGCGCCCCCAAGGTGATCTCCGCCATTTGGGATGCGCTCGGCCGCCGCACCTACGCCATCATCAAGTAATTTATCGCGCCTCCATCCGCGGGGAGATGCGATAAACATACAGGTATCCATCACCCGAAATCATTTATTTTGGAGGTACGACTATGAATAAGTTTGCGATGACCGCCGCGACTGCGGCGCTGATGCTCTCCCTCTCTGCCGGCGCGCTGGCCGCTTCCGGCCTCGGTTCCGTCACCACCATGTCCGGCGCGGGCGCTGAGGCCGACAAGGCCGGCAGCGTGACCGTCAACACGACCATGTGCGAGCTGGAGCTGGACGACGCGGGCAAGATCACCGCCGTGAGCTTCGATATCGCGCAGAACAAGGTCGGCTTTGACGCGACCGGCGCGCTGACGGGCGAACTGACCGGCGAGCACCCGACCAAGAAGGAGCTGGGCGACGGCTACGGCATGAAGGCCGCCTCCGGCATCGGCAAGGAGTGGTTCGAGCAGGCCGAGGCGCTGGAAGACTGGTGCGTCGGCAAGACCGTTGAGGAAGTCGTCACCATGCCGACCTACGACAAGGGCGACGGCCACCACACGCAGGTGCCGGACGACGTCGATCTCAAGACCGGCTGCACCATCGACGTGGGCTCCTTCCTCAACGCGCTCCAGAAGGCCGCCGACAACGCGAAGTAAGCCTTTTTCCCCATCGTCATCCACGCGCTCCCCGTCGCTCAGTCGGCGGGGAGCGTTTTTGTGTCCTCCCCTGCCCCGCCGCTTGAATCCCCCGTCAAACCATGCTATACTGATACCAACACAAGCAGAAAGGCAGGCTGCAAACGATGATCCACTATAATCCGCTTCTGCAAAACATGGAAAACGGCAGGAAATTCATCACGATGGGCGAAATCATGCTTCGCCTGACGCCGCCGAACTACGAAAAAATCCGCATGGCCTCCGGGTTTGAGGCCAGCTATGGCGGCAGCGAGGCCAACATCGCCCTCGCGCTGGCCAACCTCGGCGTGGACAGCACGTTCTTCTCCGTCGTGCCGAACAACAGCCTCGGCAAGAGCGCTGTGCGCTGGCTGCGCTCCAACGACGTACACTGCACCCCGATGATCCTGACCTCGCCGGAGGAAACGCCGACCCACCGCTTGGGCACGTATTACCTGGAGACGGGCTATGGCATCCGCCCCAGCAAGGTCATTTACGACCGCAAGCACAGCGCCATGGCCGAATACGATTTTTCGGACGTCGATCTGGGCGCGCTGCTGGAGGGCTTTGACTGGCTGCACCTGAGCGGCATCACCCCGGCGCTCAGCCCGAATTGCAGCAAGCTGGTGCTGGATATGCTGCGCGTCGCCAAGGAAAAGGGGCTGACGGTCAGCTTTGACGGCAATTTCCGCAGCATGCTCTGGAGCTGGGAGGAGGCGCGCGATTTCTGCACGCAGTGCCTGCCCTATGTCGATATCCTGCTGGGCATCGAGCCGTATCACCTCTGGCGCGACGAGGACGACCACAGCCGGGGCGACGTGAAGGACGGCGTGCCGATGCAGCCCAGCTACGAGCAGCAGGACGAGATCTTCCAGCGCTTTGTCGAGCGCTATCCGAACCTCAAATGCATCGCGCGGCACGTTCGCTACGCCCATTCCGGCAGCGAAAACAGCCTGAAGGCGTTCATGTGGTACGAGGGGCACACGTTTGAAAGCAAGCTGTTCACCTTCACCATCCTCGACCGCGTGGGCGGCGGCGACGCCTTTGCCAGCGGCCTGATTTACGCCATGCTGCACGATTACAAGCCGATGGATATGCTCAACTTCGCCGTGGCCTCCAGCGTCATCAAGCACACGATTCACGGCGACGCGAACATCACCGACGACGTGAGCAGCATCCGCAACCTGATGAACATGAATTACGACATCCGCCGCTGATCCATCCGCGCGCGACGGCTTTGACAAGGGGGCTTGTGCATGAAAGAGGTTCGTTTCGGTCTCATCGGCCTTGGCGCGATGGGCATGGCGCACGCGAAAACGCTGCTGGGCGACGTGCCGAACGCGCGGCTCTGCGCCGCCGCGACCGCCAGCAAGGCGCACGGCGCAGAGCTGCTGGCGCTGCCCGGCGCGGAGGATGTGCGCATCTTCGCCACGCCCGCGGAGATGTACCAAAGCGGGCTGATCGACGCGGTGCTGATCGCCACGCCGCACAGGCTGCACGTCCGGCAGGCCGTCGAGGCCTTCCGCGCGGGGATGCACGTTCTGCTGGAAAAGCCGACGGGCGTTTCCACGCAGGAGGTGCGCCTGCTGAACGCCGAGGCTGACAGAAGCGGCCGGGCGTTCGGCGCGATGTTCAACCAGCGCACCAACCCGGCTTATCGCAAAATGAAGCGGCTCGTCGAATCCGGCGAGCTGGGCGAAATCCGGCGGACGAACGTGGTCATCACGGATTGGCTTCGCGCGCAGAGCTATTATGATTCCTGCGCGTGGCGCGCGACGTGGGCGGAGGACGGCGGCGGCGTTTTGCTCAATCAGGCGCCGCACAACCTCGATCTGTGGCAATGGATCTGCGGCATGCCGCTCCGCGTCCGCGCGTTCTGCGGCTTTGGCCGCTGGCACGATATCGAGGTCGAGGACGACGTGACGGCCTACGTCGAATACCCCAACGGCGCGACGGGCACGTTCATCACCTGCACAGACGAAGCGCCCGGCACCAACCGATTTGAAATCTCGCTGACCGGCGGCCAACTGGTCTACGAAAACAACCGGCTGACGCTGGCGCGGCCGGACATGCCGGTGGATCGCTTCATCCGCGAATATGCAGGCGGCTTCGGCAAGCCGAACGTGACGATGGAGGATATCACGCCGGACGAGCCGTACCCGATGCACGCGGGCGTGATTCGTGCGTTTGCCGATCACATTCTGACCGGCGCGCCGATGATCGCCGACGGCCGCGAAGGACTTTGCAGCCTGATGCTGGCCAACGCGATGCTGCTTTCGAGCTGGACGGGCGAAACGATCGAGCTGCCCTTGGATGACGCGCGCTACGCCGACCGTCTGGCCGCGCTGGCCGCCCAAAGCCCGAAAAAGACCGCGAAGCCGATCAAGCTGGACGTCAGCAAATCGTTTTAACGGCCGCATCCCCTTTTTTACGATCAACGACAAGGAACACACATTTATGACAGGCAAAGCTGAAAAAACAAACGTCATGCGTATTCTGGATAAGGCGGAAATCCCCTACCAGACGCATTTCTATTCGCCCGACACGGGCATCGACGCGATTTCCGTCTCCAACGCGCTCGGGCAGGACCCACAGGCGGTCTTCAAAACGCTGGTCACGCAGGGCAAGAGCCGCGCGTTTTACGTTTTCGTGATTCCGGCGACGGGCTCGCTGAACCTCAAGCGCGCGGCGGCGGCCTGCGGCGAGAAGGCGGTCGAGATGATCCCGCAAAAGGCGCTTTTGCCGAACACCGGCTACATCCACGGCGGATGCAGCCCCATCGGCATGAAAAAGCTCTACCCCACCTTCATCGACGAGAGCGCCCAGTTATTTGACGCCATCTGCGTCAGCGCGGGCAAAATCGGCGCGCAGGTGGAGCTTGCGCCGGACGCGCTCTGCGGGCTGGTTTCGGCGAAATACGCAGAATTGACGGACTGAGCCCGTTTTCACCTCCGCCAAAGTCTGCAACGCATCAGCGTTCTGCTCACGCGGGCGATTTTCCGCAGTTTTCCTCACACAGGCATAGTGGACTGAGTCCGCTTTCACCTCCGCCAAATTCTAAAAAGGCGCTTCCCCCATTCAGACAGGGAAAGCGCCTTTTTATATGCTTTTTTTGCTTTTTTACTTACTTCGCCAGCTCGACGGCGATCTGCGCCGCCGCGCGCGCGTTGTTATATGCGAGCTGGATATTGGTCTTGAGGCTGTTGCCGCCGGTCAGCTCGACGATATGCGCGAGCAGGAACGGGGTGATGTTCTTGCCCTTCACGCCGGCCTCGTCGGCCATCGCCATCGCACGGTCGATCACGGCGCTCATCTCGTCGAAATCCATCGCGTATTCTTCCGGCACCGGGTTGCCGATGAGCATACCGCCCTCCAGCCCCATGCCCCACTTCGCCTTGGCAATCGCCGCGACGTCCGCCGGGGTCTTGGCGTTGTAATCCACGCCGAAGCCGCTCTTGCGGCAATAAAACGCCGGGAAATCGTCGGTGTTCAGGCCGAGCACCGGAACGCCCATCGTCTCCAGATATTCCAGCGTGCGGCCGATATCCAGAATCATCTTCGCGCCCGCGCAGACGACCGCAACCGGGGTATGCGCCAGCTCCTGCAAATCGGCGCTCACGTCCATGGTCACCTCGCCGCGGCGATGCACGCCGCCGATGCCGCCGGTCGCGAAGACGTGGATGCCCGCCATGTTCGCCAGAATCATCGTGGTGGCAACGGTGGTCGCGCCGGTCAGCTTCTGCGCGACGACGATCGGCAGATCGCGGCGGCTGACCTTGAGCACGCCCTTCGCCTCGCACATGCGCACCAGCTCATCCTCGGTCAGGCCGCACTTGAGGCGGCCGTCGATGATCGCCATCGTCGCCGGAATCGCGCCCTGCGCGCGGATGATCTTCTCCACCTCGCGGGCGAAGCTCAGGTTCTCCGGATACGGCATGCCGTGGCTGAGGATGGTGCTCTCCAGCGCGACGACGGGCTTGCCGGTGCGGACGGCCTCCTCGATTTCCGGGGTGACGTCCATGTAGGCTTTCAGATCGAATTGCTTCATTTGATATACTCCTTTACCATAGTTTCAATCGCAGCGGGAGACATCTCCCGGCTGATGGTGTCGCTTGATGCGATGGCGACCATGCCCGCGCCCATGCCGAAGGCGAGAATCTCCTCGGCGGCATAGCCCTGACGGGTCGCATAGATGATACCGGCCATGGAGGCGTCGCCCGCACCGGTCGCGTTGACCATGCCGTCAAACGGGCGGCTCACGCCCCAGATTCCGCCCTCCGGCCCGCGGTAATACATGCCGTCCCGCCCCAGGGAGACGAACACGCGCCGCACGCCCTTACCGCGCAGGATGTCGCAGGCCAGCACGATGTTTTCCTTTGTATCCACCGGGCAGCCGCTGAGCACCTCCAGCTCCATGCGGTTGGGCTTCACGGTGTCGAAGCAGCCGATAAACGGCTTCAGCTCCCGCGCCCACGCCGTTGAAACGGGGTCGAGATACAGCGGCCTGTCGCAGACCTGCGCCAGCCGCTCGATGGTTTGGGCGGAGAGGTTGCCGTCGCAGACGACCAGATCCGCGCCGCGGAGCAGGTCGCGGGATTCATCCACCAGCTTCGCGTTGAGCTGCTTGATGATGTGCATATCGCTCATCGCCAGCAGCATGTCGCCGTCGCCATCCATGATGGAGATATAGCTGGAAGAGCGTTCGCCGCGCAGCACGCGGGCGGCGCTCATGTCGATTCCGGCCTTTTCGCAGCCCTCGACGATGCCGCGCCCCTGCACATCGTCGCCCACGACGGTAATCAGGCGCACGGTTTCGCCGAGCCGCGCCAGATTTTCGCAGATATTGCGGCAAACGCCGCCCAAAGAGGTATGCAGCGAACCGGGGTTGGAATCCCGCATGATGAGCTGGCGGTCGCTCCTGCCGTGGATATCCATATTCGCGCCGCCGATACCGGCAATATAACCCATTGGCCTTGCCTCCGAATGTTTGCGTATTGAGGTTTTTTGCCCCTGCGGGCGAAATTATTATAGCGTTTTCTCTCCAAAAAATCAAGCGGGCAATGTGCCCGCGTTTTGCGCGGAATCTGCGGCTTTGCGCGATTTTGGGGAAAGAAAAAACCGATTGCAGAAGCAATCGGCCTTTTGGCACCTCCAATGGGAATCGAACCCATGATTTTGCCTTGAGAGGGCAACGTCTTAACCGCTTGACCATGGAGGCAGATGGCTGGGGAACTAGGATTCGAACCTAGACAATACGAGTCAGAGTCGTAGGTGCTGCCGTTACACAATTCCCCAATGAACTTGTGTCGCTGACGAAGATGATTATAGCAAATTTCAAATCCGCTGTCAACACTTTTTTTCAAATTTTCTTCCGATTTTGTCATAAAACGCGCGTGCTTGCTTACCCATTCAAGATATGCTATAATAAAGCCCACTTTCAGGCGCGGCGCGTTCGCCGCATATTCTTTCAGTAAATGTGCAAATCCGAAATTTTGCACAAATTCCAATAACGGGCGCGCGATGCGCGCCCCTACAATGTCGCGGAAAAAAGTAACTGCACATTACGCCGCCGTGCCCGTAGGGGCGCGCATTGCGCGCCCGCGCTTTGTGCGACATTTGCTTTTTGCTCGATGATTGTTTTTAACATTTGAAAGGGAGTTGTTCCATGAAAGCAACACGGGCGCTTGTCCTGTTCTTGCTGACTGTTCTTCTCTGCCCGGCGCTGGCCAGCGCCGGTACGCTCGGCCCCGCGCTCAATTATGAGGAGCTGCTGGACATGGTGCGCCGCGCGAAGGACGGCGACATTCTGCTCGTCTCCGGCGAAATGACCGCGACGGAGGAGGCCATCTCCTCCCCCGCGCTGCTGCAAATCTCCGGCGACGGCAAGGCCGTTCTGCATCGGCTGCACATCAGCGATTCCTCCGTCATCCTCTCCGACGTGGAGCTGCGGGATTCCCTGACGATTTCCGGCATATCCAACGTCGAGCTGCGCGCCGTCCACGTTCAGGGCGCGTCGGGTCAGAGCGGCCTGTCTCTGGTCGGCGGCGGCACGCTGCTGATCGACGGGGATTGCGAAATCATCGGCGGCGAGGGCGCGACGGGCGTTTCCGTCAGCCAGCGCGGCGGCGATTTGTATGTCAGCGTCGAGGGCAGTATTCGCGGCGGCGAAGGCGGCGGCAGCGGCATGGAGGTTTCCCCGCTGAGCGAATACGGCACGATGATGCTCGCCGGAACCATTCGCGGCGGCAACGACGCGATGATGGGCGGCACGGGGCTGAACCTGTTCGGCCTGAGCGGCAACGCCTTCATCACCGTCGCGGGCAGCGTTCGCGGCGGCCGGGGCGCGGCAGGCGGCGCGGGCATGCAGGTCGTCTCCATTGGCGACACGGTTTCCATCGGTGTAAACGGCGAGATTCGCGGCGGCAGCGGCGACGAATACGGCGGCAACGCGCTGATCGTGATGGACGCGGCGGGCGCAGCCGCCGTCAACCTGAGCGGTATGCTCATCGGCGGCGACGCAAGCGCGCAGACCGGCGAACCGGGGCAGTCGCTGCTGGTCATCGGCGACAGCGTGGCGCACACGCGCGTGGCCAACTGCCTGCTGCAGGATGGCGAAAACACGTTCGCCTACAACAAGGCCATCACGCCGCTGCCGGAGATCACCTCCTCGGTGAACGCGGTCGAGCCGCTGGTCACGCCTTCGCCCACGCCCGAACCCACGACAACGCCTGCGCCCACCCACACGCCCACGCCTGAACCCACAGCTTCTCCTGAACCCACGGCTTCTTCTGAACCGACGGCTTCTCCCGAACCCGCGGCGACGCCCGAACCGACGGCAACGCCCGCGCCCACCCATACACCCAAGCCTACGGCTTCGCCCGAGCCCACGCCCATCCCCACAGACGAGCCGACCGCTTCGCCGGACGTTCCCACTGAAACGGAAGCGCCCGCCGAAACAGAAGCGCCCGCGCAGACGGAATCCCCCGTCGAAACGGCGCTTCCGGCGGAAGGCGCGGCGGGCTGAGCGCGCTTTCACGCCTTTTTCGGCCAATCAAAAGAGGATCGCTTTCCCCCGAATGGAGGAGCGACCCTCTTTTTGTTTGACGTGACAGGCGCTTATGCCTCGTCCTTGTGCGCTTCTTCGAGCTCGTCCACGTCGTTGACCGGCGGCTTGAGCCCTTCGATGGTGATGTGGTTCTTCTGCGCGTAATCCCACAGCGCGGCATGAACCGCCTGCTCGGCCAGCAGAGAGCAATGCACCTTGACCGGCGGCAGACCGCCCAGCGCCTCCATCACCGCCTTGTTGGTGACCTCCAGCGCCTCCTGCACCGTCTTGCCAATAATCATCTCGGTCGCCATGGAGCTGGTCGCGATGGCCGCGCCGCAGCCGAAGGTCTTGAACTTCGCGTCGCGCACGATCTGGTTCTCGTCGATATCCAGGAAGATGCGCATGATGTCGCCGCACTTGGCGTTGCCGACCGTGCCCACGCCGCTGGCGTTATCAATCTCGCCCACATTGCGCGGGTGCATGAAGTGATCCATCACTTTTTCGGTATACATAATCTCATTACTCCTCCGAACTTACTTCTTCGCGATGAAATCCGCGTAGAGCGGGGACATGCTCCGCAGGCGCGGGATGATTTCCTTGAGCTGATCGACGACGAAATCCGCGTCCGCCATCGTCGTCTCCTCGCTGAGGGACAGGCGCAGCGAGCCGTGCGCGATCTCGTGCGGGCAGCCGATGGCCAGCAGCACGTGCGACGGATCCAGCGAGCCGCTGGTGCAGGCCGAACCGCTGGACGCGCAGACGCCCTGCGCATCGAGCAGCATCAGCATGCTCTCGCCCTCGATGAAGCGGAAGCAGAAGTTGACGTTGCCCGGCAGGCGGTTGGTGCGATGGCCGTTCAGCTTCGCGTAGGGGATTTCCGCCTCGATGCGGGCGATCAGGTGATCGCGCACCGCGGCGACCTTCGCCATCGCGGTTTCCATGTTCTCCGCGGCCGACTGCGCCGCCTCGCCCATGCCCACGATGCCCGGCACGTTGCTCGTGCCCGCGCGGCGGTTCTTCTCCTGCGCGCCGCCATCCATAAACGGCACGAGCTTCACGCCCTTGCGGATGTAGAGGAAGCCCACGCCCTTCGGGCCATGGAACTTATGCGCGCTGACGGAAAGCAGGTCGATATGCATCCGCTCGACATTGAGCGGGATGTGGCCGAACGCCTGCACCGCGTCGGTGTGGAAGATCACGCCGTGGCGCTTGCAGACCGCGCCGATGGCCTCCAGCGGCTCGATCGTGCCGATTTCGTTGTTCGCCGCCATGATGGAGACGAGCACGGTATCCGGGCGAATCGCGGCCTCGACCGCCTCCGGCGCGACGACGCCATCCGCATCGACCGGCAGAACGGTCACTTCAAAGCCCTCGCGTTCGAGCGCCTTGGCGCTGTGCAGAATGGCGTGATGCTCAATCGCCGAGATAATCAGGTGACGCCCCTTTTTCTCGTTGGCGCGCATCGTGCCCTTGAGCGCCCAGTTGTCGCTCTCCGTGCCGCCGCTGGTGAAGAAAATCTCCGCGCTCGTCGCGCCGATCACGTCGGCGACCTGCCTGCGCGCCTTCTCCATCGCCGCGTTGCTGGCATGGGTAAAGCTGTATGTGCCGGCCGGGTTGGCATATTGCTCCGTCAGATACGGCATCATGGCCTCAAGCGCCCTGCCGCTCAGCCGCGTTGTCGCGGCGTTATCCATATAGATCACGAAAAAATTCTCTCCCATCTATATTGTCGTTCATTCCATGCGTCGATTCGGGCGTTACAGGCATGCGCCCGTGTGCCCCGCCGAAACGCTTTCGCCCTCCGGGATGAGATCGCACAGGGTCACGCCGTCAATGACGCCGTTGATGGCGCTGTATACCTTGGAAAACACGGCATGGGACGGGCAGACGCCGCTTCGCGTGCAGGCGTGTCCATCCACGGAAACGCACTCGGCCGGGGCGAGATCGCCCTCCGTCGCGCGCAGGATCATGCCGACGGTGATCTGTTCGGGGCTCTTGGCCAGATGATAGCCGCCCTGCGCGCCGCGAATGCTGCGCAGAAGGCCGCTCCGGGTCAACACGCTGATGATCTGCTCCATGTATTTCCCGGATATATCCTGCCGCTGGGCGATTTCGCGCACGCTCACCGGCATTTCGCCGTCGTGCTGCGCCACATCGGCCATGATGCGCAGAGCATACCGACCCTTGGTTGAAATCATCATGCACAGTCCCTCCAGTTCTCACTCGATGCACCCAGTATAGCACTCATATCATACTTCGTCAATAGGATTTGAGGGATTTTTCGTTTTTTCAGCGCTCAGCCCTTCAAAAGGGCTTCATACACCCCGTCGCTGGCGCACCTGGCCGCCTGTTCGAGCGGAAGCCCGCCGGCCAGCGCATCCAGCAGCAGCGCGCAGAAGCGGTCGCCCGTGCCCCAGTGCTCGCCGGGAATCCGCCGGAACGGGACGCGAAAGCGCCTGCCCGTGCGCGCGTCCTTCCCCGCTACCGCGTCGCCCGCGCTGGTCACCAGCACGCTCGTCTCCGCCCCGCCGAGCGCATCGAGCAGCGCATCGACGTCGGCGTTTTCATACGGCTGCCCCGTCATCAGGCAGGCCTCCGTCAAATTCGGCGTGATGATATCGGCATGGCGGATGAGCCGCGCCATCGCCTCGGCCTGCTCCATGCTCACGCTGTTGTAGCGCCTGCCGTGATCCCCCAGAATCGGATCGACCACGACGGGCACGCCGCGCGCGCGCGCCGCATCCGCCACCCGGCAGAGCTTTTCCGCCTGCGCCAGCCCGGTCACATAGCCGATGTAGAGCAGATCATACGAGAGGCCGAGCGCCTCCCACGTTTCCAGCGCCTCGAGCAGATACTCGGTCGTATCCGCCATCGCCGCCCTGCCCAGATTGAGCGTGTTGGAAATCAGCGCCGTCGGAAGCGCCAGAACCTCGTGGCCGCGGTTTTCCAGCTCGCCCGTGAGCATGCGCAGGGCGACGCGGCTGCGACCCGTCAGGTCGCCCAGAAGCAGAATGGTCATAAAGGGATGGCCTCCTTAGTCAAATTCATCAAGTCGCTGATCGCAGAATGATTTGAGTATCGGCAAATCCATCCTGACCGTCATCCATAACTGTTGGGGATCCGTTCTGTGATAATGATGCGCGTACATGTCTCGCATCCGGCAAATTGCCCGCCACGGAATCTCCTCGTTTGCGCGGAGAAATCCCGCAGACAGATGCTTGGACAGTTCGCCAATTTCCAACACGCACATGGCTATTGCGTGCTGATACAGACGGCTTTTCAGGAATTCCGCTTCACCTCCTGCCTGCCGTGCCGCATCCAGCGCGTCGTCACAATAGCGTTTTATATGCAGCAAAAGATCACGATCTCTCTGCGCCTCACCGGCCATTGCCATACAGAAGCACCTCATCCTCTCGAATATTTTGAGCAAATCCATCGGAAAGAGAATCTTTCAACATTCCTTCCGTAACGATATCGACCTTTTTGCGAAGGGCATCCTCCAAATCATTCTGGAGATTTCCCAATCGAAACAGGCCAACCGCCTCGGGGAACTCCGCGTAAAAGTCGATATCGCTGCTTTCAGAAGCCTCGCCCCTCGCATAGGAGCCAAAAAGAGACAGCTTTTTCAACCGATAGCGCTCCGCGATCGGAACCGTTATTTTCCGGATTTCATCCAGCGTGTAGATGTGCTGTCTGGCCGCAGCCTCCTGCGCATCTGCCAACGTCGCGGGCGTTACCGGCGCAAGGATAATGCGTCCGTCGCACTCATAAAAAAGCAACTGATCGCCCGTTTCGATTCCGAATTTTCTGCGAAGTGAAACAGGAAGCGTAAGCTGACCCTTGCTGGTGATTCTCGCTAACTCCACGTCCATTTCTCCTTACATTTCTTACTTTTCTTTATTATACCCCGAAAAAGACGTTTGCGTCAAGACGCCTGACGCAAACGCTTGCCAATTTTCCGGCTCTGTGCTATACTATGGTCGAGCTTTTTTCGAGGGAGGGAGTCGCATGGCGCGCGCAAAGGGCATCAAGCCAATGGCACAAAACAAAAAAGCGTTCCACGATTACTTCGTCGAAGAGCGGCTGGAATGTGGCATGGAGCTCAAGGGCACCGAGGTCAAGAGCATGCGTCAGGGGCGGATGAACCTCAAGGAGAGCTTCGCCATCGTCAAGGACGGCGAGGTGCTCGTCTGCGGTATGCACATCAGCCCCTATGAGCAGGGCAACATCTTCAACACCGACCCGCTTCGGCAGAAGAAGCTGCTGCTGCACAAGAGCCAGATTCGTCATCTCGCGCAGGAGGTCGGCAAGATGGGCTATTCGCTCATCCCGCTTCAGGTGTATTTGAAGGACGGGCGCTTCAAGATGGAGCTGGGGCTTTGCAAGGGCAAAAAGCTGCACGACAAGCGCGACGACATGGCGGCCAAGGATGCGCAGCGCGACATTCAGCGCGCCCTGCGCTCGAAGAACCGCGGGGACGATTGAGCGCGTTTGCGCCGATTTGTATGGGGGTGTACTGGTTTCGACGGGATTGTGGGCGGTCAGGTAAGCGAGCCGTGGCCCCGAGCCACGTAAAAATCGGGAAATTAAAAATGAACTGACAATAACAATTATTGCCTCGCGGCCTAATTAGGCTGCGCGTCGGCCCGATGATCCCGCTGCATCGGAATCCGGCGTCATTTAGCGGGCCATGTTCTTGCCTAAGCTTTGCAGCATGAACACATGATGAAGCTACTGAGTCCCTGAGCCCGTTCGTGGGCGCTGGGAGGAGGGAATGTTAAAACGCGAACTGCGCTCGGAGAAAGCTCGGCTGTCGCTTTTTCGGACAGGAGTTCGATTCTCCTCACCTCCACCAAACCCAAGAAATCCGAACTTCATCCCAGTTGGGGATGGGTTCGGATTTCTTCTTTTTATCTCGAGTATTGTGGTGTGAACAGCAAAATGAACGAAAGGAGACGGATCGGAATCATTCCGATTGTCCCAGCACTGAAAAATAGCGATAGGGCAATCGTTCACATCCATAGAATGTGAACGCTTGCCCCATTTTGCCAATGGATTTATGCCTTCGCCAGCGTCCAGTTCTGGCTCTCGGTCTGGCGCTTCACCATGCGGGCGAAGATGCCGCCCGATTGCAGCAGCGCTGCGGGCGAGCCCTGCTCCGCCACCGCGCCGTCCTTCAGCACCACGATCTGATCCGCACCGGAAACGGTGCGCATCCGATGGGCAATGATGAGGACGGTTTTATTCCGGATGAGGCGGGAAAGCGCTTCCTGAATCGCAGTTTCATTTTCAACATCCAGACTGGCGGTCGCCTCGTCCAGCAGAATGATCGGCGCGTCTTTCAGGAAGGCGCGGGCGATGGAAATGCGCTGCCGTTCGCCGCCGGAAAGCTCGCAGCCGTTCTCGCCGATGTTGGCGTTCCAACCGCCGGGCAGTTTTTCGGCGAACTCGTCCACATTGGCGAGCTTTGCCGCCGCAATCACCTCTGCGTCCGTCGCGTCCTTTCTGCCGATGCGGATATTTTCCAAAATGCTGTTGTCAAACAGCGTCACATCCTGAAAAACAATGGCATACAGGCTCATCAGCTTTTCCGGGTCGATCTTCGACACATCCATGCCGCCCACGGTGATCCTCCCTCGGTCGATGTCCCAGAACCGCGCCGCCAGCCGGGAAACGGTGGTCTTGCCGCCGCCGGAGGGGCCGACCAGGGCTGTAACCCGCCCCTGTTTCGCTGTAAAGGACACATCTTTCAGCACCGTTTCGCTACCCTGATAGGCAAACCCCACATGGTCGAACACGATATCGCAGTTGCGATTGGTGAGCTGTTCGCCGCCGGTCTGCACGGGACAATCCAGAATCTCATTCATCCGCTCGATGTTGCTGTTCGTGCCGATGATGGCGGCGAGGTTTTGCAGCGTCCCCTCCAAGGGATCGTACAGGCGGGAGACCACCAGCAGGAACATGAAGAAGGTCAAAACATCCAATTCGCCCTTGACCAGCAGGGTTGCGCCCGTGAGGGCGGTGGTGGCGATGCCCAGCCGCAGGACAAGCCCGGCGGACACCACGAAGACGGACGTTCCCAGCTCGCTCTTGATGAGGCGGCTCTCCACGGCGCGAATTTTCTTTTCCAGCCCGGCAAGGTAAGCACTTTCGGCGTTGTTGGCGCGCAGGTCAGGCATCGCTTCGATGCACTCCTGAACGCCGTCCTCGCAGGCGACCTTCGCCGCCGTCGCTTTGCGGGAAAGCCTTTTCTGCACACCGGACGCCAGCGCGACGATGGCGAACGCCACAGGCAGCGGCCAGATGGCGGCAAGCGCCATGCGCCAGTTGGAAAACAGCATCGACACGGCGATGACCGCAGTGGAGAGCATCGCGCCATACAGCGGTGCGACAAAGTGAGATTGGCTCTGCTCCAGCACGGCGCAGTCGTTCATGATGGAGGAGGTCAGGTCGGCGAGATCCTTCTTTCCGAAGAACGACAGCGGAATCTTCCGCAGCTTCTCCGCCAGCCCCACCCGGCGCACGCCGGATTCCACATAGGTGACAAGGAACGTGTTGTCGTATTCAAGCCGCGTGCAGACCACGATGAACAATGCCGCCGTGATGCAGCCGATGGCATAGAACGGGATTCGCTCCGCCGTCAGCGTACCGCCCATGACGTCGCCCACCAGCAGGTACAAAAGCCCCACCGGCACCATGAAGGAAATGTTTTGCAGCGCACAGCACAACATGCCCTTGATGTTGTCCACCGCGCCCTTGCGGGAGAGGGCGTAACGCCTTTGCAGATACTGAATCATCCTCAAGCCTCCTTTTCCACTTTCCATTGGACAGACCGCTGATAATCCCGCCACATCATGCCAAACAGACTGTCCGCCTGTCCGGACAGCGCCGTAAAACTGCCGCTTTCCGCGAGATGTCCCTCTTTTAAGACAAAGATTCGGTCGGCGTTCACGACCGTGGACAGGCGGTGGGCGATCATAATGACGGTGCGCCCCTTTGCAAGTTCGTTGAAGGCCGCCTGCACCTTCGTCTCGTTGTCGGGGTCTGCAAAGGCGGTCGCCTCATCCAGAATCAGCACCGGCGCGTTTTTCAGCATGGCGCGGGCAATGGCAAGCCGCTGGGTTTCGCCGCCGGAGAGGTAAACGCCCTGCGAACCGATGACCGTGCGCACGCCATCCGGGAATTTCTCGATGATATCCATGCACTGCGCGGCACTGAGCGCCGCCAGCACTTCCCCGTCCGTGGCGTTCGGCTTGCCCATGCGCACATTATCCAGAATACTGCCCTTGATGAGGCGGCTGTTCTGGAACACGAAGGAAACCGTGTCCATCAATTCGCTCTTGTCGATGTCCTTCACATTCACGCCGCCGATGGAAATCTTGCCGCTCTGCGGATCAAAGAAGCGGGCAATAAGTGCCGCCAGCGTGGATTTTCCGCCGCCGGAAGGCCCGACAAACGCCACCGTCTGCCCCGCGCCGATGGAGAGGGAGATGTCCTCCAGCGCGTTTTTCACGCCGTCATAGCTGAACGTGACATGCTCCAGCGCAACCGACCCGTCCTTGGGATGCTTCGGCGCGTTCGGGCAGGAAAGCGATGGGCTTTCCAATACGCTGTCGATGCGGGTGATGGCGTCCTGCACAATCATGCCGTTCTCGCTCATGAACATCAGCTTGGTCAGCGTCAGGGAGATGACCGGCGTGATGATGATGTAAAAGAGCAGATTCAGGAGCGCGCCGCCGTCCGTGCCGCCGCGGGCGAACAGAAAAGCGCCCGCAATCAGGAACGCAAACACGCTGTTGACCGCCAGCGTATAGAAGGTCATGGGCCAGCGCAGCTGCTTGGTGTAGGCGATGACCCAGCGCTCATAGTTGTCGATCGTCCCCTTGAATTTCTTGAAGGAGAACACCGTCTGCCCGAAGGTCTTGACCACGGGAATCCCCCGCACATACTCCACCGCTTCGCCCGACATATCCGCCAGCGCGTTTTGGTATTGGGTCATCTGTTCCTGCATCTTCTTGCCGGTCATGCGGGTCATGACAAGAAACGCGAGCGCCACAGGAACGAGGCTCAAGAGCCCCAGCCGCCAGTCAAACGCCAACAGCAGTGCCAGAAGCCCCGCGATGGTCGCCATGGCTTTCGCCTGATCCGGCAGTTGGTGGGCGAGATAGGTTTCCGCCGATCCGGCGGTTTCGGAAATGGTGCGGCGCAGTTTGCCGCTGCCGAACTGCTCAATCGCGCCCAGCGGCAGCGTGGCGATGTGTTTCACCATGGCAAGGCGCAGATTGGTGGCGATGCGGAACGCCGCAAGGTGCGAACACATCAGCCCCGCGATGTAGGTGAGCACGGCGACGACGGCGAACGCCACCGCCATCCAGCCATATCGGGTCACATGGACGGCGTTTTCATACCGCGGCGCAACCTCGATGACCTCCCTCAGGATGCGCCAGATGTACCCAAACGGTACCAGCGCCAGCAGCGCGCCCGCGGCGGCCAGCACCCACGAAAGGTAGGTCAAAATTCGGTACGTCCCGGCATAATCGAGCAGCCGGGATAGATTGGATTGCTTTTTCAAAACAACGCCTCCTTATCGATCTTTATGTTAGTTTAGTCTAACAATATGGTTTTTGAAAAGCCGCCGAAGCGGCAATTCCGAATTCCGTATTTACTTTTTCAGAAACGAGAACAGCCCTTTCTTCTCATACGGCACTGCATGGATTTCCCCCGCCGTATAGCCGGTTGCGTCAATGGCGGCACGCAGGGCGTTTTCGTCCAGCGGCTCTTTAGAGAGAATCACCGTCTCCCCTTTCGCATGGGAGGACGAAACCTTTTCCACCGAAAATGCGCGGCGAATCGTGTCGTTGACGTGCGCCTCGCACATGGAGCATGCCATGCCGGAAACCTTGACCGTTGTTTGAATCATATGGATGCCTTCTTTCTAAATCATAAGTTTTTCAAAGGGTGTATAACCACGCCGTAAGCGCACAGGCAGAAATCATCTATTTCACAACCTTCATGCAAAATCGCAACAGTCGTCGCCGTGCTTTTACGGTTTGGGGTTCTTGATAAGATCATACAGCTTGCCAAATTCGCCGATATTGCGTATTCCGGCAAGCTCCATGCCGAGATGGACATACTTGTCGCACTTGGACTTGGCATCGGTTTCAAGAATGACCGGCACGCCCAGCCGGTCGCCCTCGGCGAAGGCAATGTCCATGACCTTGCGCATATAACCCTGTCCCTGATACTGCTCCCGCACGCAGACAAGTCCCACGAAGATATACGGCTTCTTTTCCTTATCCATGCGATCCTGAAGCGACACACCGCCGCGTTTGATGGCTATGCCGAAGCGCAGAAGCCGTTTCAGCCTGGAATTGCGCAGCATCCCCTTCGCAATGGGCCACATGGTTTTGAGCCTCATCTTCTCCTTCGGCAATTTATAGGCGATATAGCCCTCGCCGCGCTCGCTGGTGGTGTGCAGAAAGCCGCCCCGCAGCATCCCGCGCACATAGGCGCAGATATATTCTTCTGTCGCCTTCTGACCGGAAAACGCGGCGTTCATCCCCGTTTCCTGTCCGTAATCGTAATAGCCGAAAGCGTGGCCGATTTCGTGAATTTCTTCCTCGGTCATGGATTTGACAAGCATGCTGCGTCCTCCTTTACGACTTTTTCCTCTTATACCCGCAGTCGCAGTACGGCCCGCCGGAAGCAAGGGTGTACTGCCTCACGAAATCGGTCACGCCGCCCGCTTCGCTCATCGCGTAGTCAAGGTGACACAGCGCGGGCGTTAAATCGTACAGCCCCAGCTTCTTCATCAGCACGCAGATGCCGCATCGGGTGAACCGTCCCTCGTAGCCGCTGCCGTCGGGATATTCGTAAAAGTCCATGTTCCACGAATAGGGGTTGCGGTCAGCCGCCTTCCGGGCGGCGGTGGATTTCATTCCGGCAATATCCTTGGGCGTGAACTTCGACTTGCCGCTTTGGCGGCAGAACCACTTCATCAGCGGCGTCATCTGAGCGTTCTCATAGTATACCGTCAGCACCTCTGCATCCGGCCGCTTCGGCATACAGAGGACGAACGCCCCCAGCATGGCGCAGCCAATGATGTTCATTTTGAAGCGGTCGCCCTTTTCAAACTCCGGCAGTTCATGGATAATCGCCTTGTATTTTAGCTTCGCCTTTTTCGTGATGGCTTTTGCCGTGTCCGCGTCATAGCCGAATACCGCTGTCAACTGCTTTCGGAACGACGGCACAAACAACGTCCACATGCCGAAAGGCATTCCGATGTATTTCATCGCACGATCTCCTTAAATTCTCCGCTTCTTTTCATTTCCCGGAGCAGAACCAATCCAAGTACCAGAACCAGCAGACGCCTGCGATGCGTTTCCGTTTTTCCCTGCTCATTTTCTGCCTCCGAATCCGATTTTCACGATCTGCATCTTCATTCCATGGTCGCCAACCCTTGCGAGAAAACGGAAGAAGCCGCTGACGGATGGGTCGCGAAGGTCGTTGTAGCCCAGCATATAGCCGCGGCTCGTGACCTTCAAGCGGCTGTCCCATGCGCCGATCTCTTTGGGCGCGTCCGAAACGGCGAAATACGCGCCCACATCCTTGATTTTCGCGCTCTTGAGCCATGTTTTGGCAATCATCTTGACCGCCGTTCGGTTTGCCGCGTCAAACACCAGCACGCCGCCGGGAAATGCGCCCGCCATGGCCTGCACCAACGCCTTGACCTGTTCCGTCAGGAAATAATAAAACACGCCGGAAGCGAAGAACACCGCGCCGCCCGATGCGTCGATTTGGGAAAACCACGCCGTATCGTTCAAATTGCAGGGGATGTTTTCCTCCCGCTCCCCTGCGGGCAGCAGCGCATTGCGCACGGCAATGACGTCTGGAAAATCCAGATTGTAGATTTTGCAGCTTCCGTTGTCGCAGGCTCTTCCGGTGCTGTCCAGCCCACATCCGAGGTTGACCACCGCCGCAGTTGGATGGCTTTTCAGATAATCCCGCACCTCCCACGCGAGGTCATTCTGCCGCATGGCGACCTCCAGCGCACCGAAACGCTGCATCAGGCTGTTGGATTTCTTTTTCGCCTCCGAAAAGTCGTAGTCGATTTCATCAATCAGGCGAATGGCCGTTTCGTCCCGATAGAGGTTCGGGTACAACTCCGAGCATACCTTCCGGGCAAACAGGGGAATGATCAGCGTTTCCTGCACGGTGTTTTTCTCGATTTTGTGTTTCATATCGGTATCTCTCACTTTCTGACAAACTCCTCCGTTCTTACCCCAGCGCCACATCCAGCACCATCATCACACTAAAGCCCAGCGCAAAGAAAACGGTTCCGATGTTGGAGTGCCGCCCCTGCGACATTTCGGGAATCAACTCTTCCACCACGACATAGAGCATCGCGCCCGCGGCAAAGCTCAAAAAATACGGCAGTGCCGGAATCACAAGCTGCGCCGCGAGGATCGTCAGCACCGCGCCGATGGGCTCGACCACACCCGAAAGCACGCCGCCCCAGAACGCCCTGCCCTTGCTCTCCCCCTCCGCCCGCAGGGGCATGGAGATGATCGCACCCTCGGGAAAATTCTGAATGGCGATGCCCAGCGACAGCACCAGCGCGCTGGCCGCCGTGATCTGCGAACTGCCCGCAAGGAAACCCGCGTACATCACGCCTACCGCCATTCCCTCCGGAATGTTGTGCAGCGTCACCGCCAGCACCATCATGGTCGTGCGCCCCAGCTTGCTTTTCGGTCCCTCCGTCTGGTTGCTCCCCACATGAAGGTGGGGAATCAGACGATCCAGCATGAGCAAAAACAGCACGCCGACCCAGAAGCCGATAAAGGCTGGAAGAAAGGATAGCTTTCCCATATCCTCCGACTGCTCGATCGCGGGAATCAACAGGCTCCATATCGACGCCGCCACCATCACCCCGGCGGCAAAGCCCGCAAGGGCACGCTGCACCAGATCGCCAAGCGATTTTTTCATAAAGAACACGCAGGCCGCGCCCAGCGTTGTACCCAAGAAAGGGATCACGATTCCGAAAAAGGTTTCCATTTATCTCACCGCCTTTGCATTGCAGTATTATTTGTTTCTTCTGAATCCCGCCTCGTCCCGGTATTCGGGATGCGCCTTTAGGTATGGGTCTTTATCGCCGCAGATGGTGTAGTCGCATCGGCAGCCGTCCACACATGTGGTCGTCCGCACCAGCCTTGCGTGGAGCAGCTCCATGGAAGCAAAGTCCACATTGCACAGGGCAGGCATGATGTCTGTAAGGCCGTGCCGGATAGCAAACTCCGCTGCCGGACACGACGTAAACTCATAATAGATGGGCTTGCCGTTTTCATAAGGCGCAACCGTCATCTCGTAATCGTGCCATTTGTCGCAGCCAGTTTTCGCCCGCACAAACGCTCTGTACATCAGCTTCCTCCAGAACGGCTTGTTGCAGTCCACGAACCGCAGCCTGCGGAAGATCGGCAGGATCAGGTTTTCCTCCATCTCCTCGATCTCGCGGAAGGAAGTGACAGCTTTGCAGACCACATAATAGCTCATGATGGCGATACAGTCGTAGGTGCCGCCTACGCCGTTGTGGAAGTTCTGCTTGCCGCCCAAATCGGTGCGCCAGTCGGAGAGGAAGTCCGCATACTGCCGCTGTACCCGTTCCCAAACCGCCTCCCGCTCTGCCGCAGGGTAGTGCAGGGCGATTTTCGCCCGTATCTCCTTCTTGCAGGGCTTGGAATACAGCGCATGGCATTTGCGGTCAAATAGGAGATTCTTGTCCTTCATCCGTCTGCTTTTCCCTCATTTCCGCGCCGTGATGCAGAGCCAGCTTTTCTTTTTGTGTATCTGCACCTCGTGAAAGCCCGCCTGCTCCAGATACGCCTTTAACTCAATGTCCTTATAGATGGTCATGCCGCCGATAAGCTTCGTCCACTTCTCGTCCTTGTCCGTGTCGCCATTGCTTTCGTTGCAGATGAGAAACATTCCGCCAGGTTTCAGCATCCGATGGATTTCGCGGAAGCATTGCGGCAGTTCCGGCCAGAAATAGACGGTTTCAAATGCCGTAACCGCGTCAAACCACCCCTCCGCAAAGATCCTTTTCGCCACACTGCCTTGCAGAATCGTGCAGCGCCCCTTTGCGATGGCATCCGCATTGACCCTTTGGGATTTCTCCACGCTGACGGATGAATAGTCGATGCCCTTCACGATGCCCTGCGGGCATTTTTTCAGCAGTCTCTTGATGTTCGCCCCACCGCCGCAGCCGCAGTCCAGCACCTTGGCGTCCGGCGCAGCATTCAGAAATTGAAGCCCCCACCGAGCCACGGCGCTGTGCCCGACATTCATCATGGCGACCATAATTTTCCCGCCAAAACCTACGGGCTTGCGGGTGTTTTCAAAGAATGACATATCACACCTCCATTTTTACACACTCGGCATATGTCAGCGGAAAGGACGCTTTCAGCACGGCGCTTTTTTGCACCGTCCAGCCGTTTTCCCGCAGAAAATTCAGATATTCCTCGCTCGTCCACCTGCTGCAAAGTGGAAAGCCCGCCAGCTTCATAAAAAACGCCTTGACCTTGCCGAAAAGCGAGTTCTCCGCATGGGTAAAAGTCGGGGCGATCAATACGCCGTCATCCTTTAAGACCCGCCTGATTTCGGCAAGGGCTTTTTCCGGATGCGGCACGATGTGCAGGGCATTGGACACAATCACAACGTCAAAGGAGTGGGGCGCATAGGGCAGATGAAACATATCCTGCACCGAAAAATACAGCTTCGCAGAGCGGTTATCCCGCTTGGCTTCGGCAATCATTTCCGCAGAAGCATCCGTCGCTTCGATATGCTTTGCCGTACTGACGATGTGCTTTGCGATCAACCCCGTGCCGGTGGCAAGCTCCAAAACCGTTTTGGATTTCACGACCGGTCGAATCATCTCGTACATCTGCCGATACGCCACCGCATCCTTTCGCATGAAGCGGTCATATCGCTTTGCATTTTTATCCCAAAAATCCGTATGTGCTTCCATTGTCACCACCCCCTAATACAATGCTCAATCCTTTCACTTTCTGTTCGTTCAAAGGTTAGCTAAATCTAACAATCAGGTTTTTGAAAAGCCGCTCTGTGGCGGCATTACGCTTATTGAAATCCTTCCCCGCATACACCATATCCCAGCATTTCCAGCGTCTGCGGATTTTCCGGAAGCTGACGAATGTGTGTTTCATCATCGTGTTCTTCCGATCATGTTATATCATGCTTCCGCCCATTTTGCAAGAGGTAAGCGAAAAAAACTCGCCTGTTCAAAGGATTGCGGCAAGAACGAATGCGTAAGATAGCAATGGAAGGCAAGGCGGTTGTCGTTGATGGGTTCACCTCCGTTTTTGGGCGCGAAGCACCGTCATGGGGCAGCCGATGCAATCGGCGCAGGGGCTTGCCCCTGTTGATGCCGAAGGCATCGAGCA
>ERZ836441.1124-NODE-1124-length-28018-cov-11.040053_pt1 | contig 28018 bp, 42 predicted proteins | sample MGYA00519686_ERZ836441 | MGnify/ENA primary metagenome ERZ836441 (study PRJEB31850, sample SAMEA3708800) | human gut metagenome | biome: human gut; feature: human-associated habitat; material: faeces | place: China | collected 2014 ... | reverse complement strand
AAAAAGACAATTTCATTTCGAAAATTGCCTATATACAATAAAAAGCCTATGTCCTTACGAAAAGGTATAGGCTTTTGTCAACAATCTGAAAGCAGTCGTTAAACTGCTTTTTCTTTTGCTTAAAGTTGTTCTAATAATGCTTTTGTACAATTATAGGTATTTAGCCTATGCGTTGTTTCTAAGATGCCTGTTAATATCTCTTTCGTATCTTCATCGACCAATTCACCATTTGGTTTGTAGTCATATAGGATAATTGGTTCTACAATATAAACACCTTCACAAGCATCTTCTAAATAAATCGCATAGTGTGTATCGTTAATTGTAAATAGATACATATATTCTTCTGATTCATTATAGGTACATGAAAGTACAGTGCCTATTGGATATTTTTGATTAAATGAAACAGAGTGGTCTGAATCATGATTGATTAAATTTTGATCGATGTCCCTTAAAATATTTCGCACAACATCCAAAGCGGTTTTTTGAATGATTTTTAATTCTTCTTTCATGCATTCAAACCGCAAATGATCCACAACATCTAATTCTTTGGCGTTGATCGGAACAACTTTGTTTTTATGATTTTTAGAATGCATTTTTAAACCAAACTTTTTCTTATTGTAGGTATATAGATACACATATTTAATTTCATCAAAACGACTTTCTAGAATGGTTCCAACTGGATATTCTAATTCATAAGGTAAAATCATTGTATTTTCAATGGAACTTAAACGTTTCTTTAAATAATCTGAATAAATATCATTTTGTTCAATCAAAGCTTTATAGATTGAAGCGCATTGTTGTTCGGTAAATACAATATGAGTAGCTTTGTCCATATTGAGTTTAAATTCAACAAGTTCGTATGTGTGATTTTTAAATTTGTTGTAGTCAATACCATAAGATGTGTTATCACAATCAAATAGATAGATGATCCATGGTTCTTCAAAAATAATGGTTCCAGGTGTTAATTTACGTTCATATTGTTTTTTCTTTTCTTTTGGCTTAGGCTTATTCAATTGTTTATTTACCCAATCGTTTCGACAAGTACAGGATACTTCAATCAATGTGTTAATATCTAAATCTTCGAATGTATATGTATTCGCGAAATCAATAGAGCGTGGAATGTTTTTGAATCTAAAATATTTAGAATCAGTTAAGTCACCACCATTTATACACTTATACATTTCGTATTTACTATCCTTTATGTTATTGAAGTAATAGTATGATTTATTGATTTTAAAGATATCACCTTTATGAATGGGTATTTCCATATCAAAATTTAATATAGCTTTGTTTCGAATATTGGCATAGGCTTTTAATTCTCTGGCAATTTGGCGCACACAATATTCATCCAATTCTTTATAGATATATTGGATATGGGCAATTGGAATGACATAAGCACAATCAAATTGCACAACAGAATCTTTGTACCGAGCATTTTTAGAATCATATACTTCATTGGCAAATACATGTTTTTCGTAAGATCTTAATTGTTTAGGATGTGTAGCACATGCATATCCATAGAGTTGACCCTTTCCTTTTTTCACAATCAAGAAAGGCCTTGTTGTGTGTCCTTCAGGAATGGCTTTTAAGGCTTTATCTGTAACTGGCATTGTGCAATATACTAAATCACCAACAGATATCTGATTAAAAATATCTTCTTGCCAATCTTCATAAGCGTGTTTGGATTTAAATCCAATATTACAAATATTCGCACCAATCTTTAAATACTTTTCTTGTTGAAGTGTGCACTTATTCTGTTTAGTTTGTTCTTGTTGTTTATAGAATAAACTTCTAATAAACGTTTGGATAGATTTAAAATACCCCATTATGTTCTTGTTCATATTCGAGCCCTCGTTCAAGCCAACCATATCATCTTAATTGACATTATCGATGTCTAAAACATAGATTGTTTTAAAAAAGCGAATCAAACTTGTTTAAGTAATGTGATATAAACAAGTTTATATTGAACTTATTTAAGTAATATGTTATAAACAAGTTGGATGGTGATTAGGATGAAATATAGGTTTTCAGAGGATTTGAAGTCAATTCGAGAAATTTTAGGACTTTCACAAAGCGAATTTGCAGATAAGATTGGAGTTGAGCAGGTTACTGTTTCAAGAAATGAATTAGATGATTTAGATGCATCAGCAAATTTTTTGGAGGGTGTATATGCTTTTGCGTTTGCACAAAATATTAAAATTAACAGATTAAAGGAAATGCTCTATCGAGATGACTTAACTCAAAATGAAAAATTACTTTTCCATGGAGCAAAAAGTGAAATAGTTGGAAATATAGACATTCATAAAGGTCGATATAATAATGATTTTGGACAAGGGTTCTATACAGGGGAAAGTTATGAACAAGCTATTTCTTTTGTTTCAGGATTTGAACATTCTTCTGTATATTATTTTTGTTTTGACGACAGTAATTTGAAATGTAAGAGATATAAAGTAGATCAAGAATGGATGATGACAATTGCGTACTATAGAGGTGCACTTGATGAATATAAAAAACATCCTAAAATAAAAAAACTTATAGAAGATACAAAGGATTGTGATTATATAATTGCTCCTATTGCTGATAATCGTATGTTTCAAATTATTAATTCTTTTATCGATGGCGAGATTACAGATGAACAGTGTAAGCATTGTTTGGCTGCAACAAATCTTGGGATGCAATATATTTTTAAAACTCAAAAGTCATTGTCTCAGATTAAACCATTAGAGCGATGCTATATTTCGGTTAATGAAAAAGAATACTATAAAAATATTCGACTAGAAGAGTCAAGATTAGGCGATAATAAGGTTAAATTAGCGAGAAAACAATATAGAGGAAAAGGAAAGTATATCGATGAAATCCTAGTATAAAAGGAGGTGCGATGCATGAGGGACATAAAGAAAATAAATAGGGATGGGTTGCTTTTGTGCGAGCTTCAGGCAAAAGCTTTTGAAAATTCTATTGATAAGATGGAGTCAAGTTCAGAAATATTTATTAGACGATTTATGAAAAGTAAGATTGCAAAAAGATTGGATAATCAATCGATTTTGGATAGTAATATTCAGGCAAATGATATTTTAACGTTAGTAGATGAAGAATATGGTGCTACTGATTATGGCTCTGTAAAATATACGCATAATGAAATGTATTGGATTGGATATATTTATAGATATTTTTCATTTACCTACGATTTATCTTCTTCACAAGTTTACAAAATTATAAAACCAAAAGAATTGAGAGGATTGTTTTTACCATATCATACAATGGATCCATCTCAAGCAATTGAGAGAATACTAGAGGCAAAAGGAATGTTTATTGATGAAGAAACAGAGCTACAGCGTCAGTATGAAATATTTAAAAGAATAAGAATGAATAAGAAAGATAAATAATTAAAGTGAACGGATACATTGTATATCCGTTTTTTTAACGTTTGATACGTTGGATGAAAATGGAATAAAAAATTGTATGAAAACGGTTACAACTATGATAATATGAAATTAGAAAAGGAGGACATAGTAAGATGACATTAGATTGGTTAGTTTACGCATTAGGTGTAGTAGCTGTTGTTTTCTTAGTTGGTATGTTCTTCAAGTATAAAAAGCACAATCGATATGCCGATAAATTTGAAGACACATATCCAGATGCAAAGTAAGATTATGAAAAAGAGACAGAGAAAAAAGAATAATAAGAATGTTTTTATTCCGTTGATTCCTGTTGAAATGACGGAAGAAGAGGTAAAACAAATTCTTAAAACTAGAGGGGAGGATAAATCCGAGGATAAGCGTTATATGCGTCATAGTACTTGTGATGGAGTTCGTGTTTCAGATGAGCTTTCCTAAATGGGGACTCATTTCTATGGTTGTTTTACTTGTAGGTGGAACTATCTATGGCTTTTATAACTATGATTACTTACAAGCAATGATGTGTGTTGCAGATATTGGATTTCTTGTATGCGCATGAGCATTTTAATAAATAAATTCAAAGTTATTCGATATTTCATTAAGAATGGAATATTCAATGAAGAAAGGGCAATTGAGATTTCTAAGTTTGATCATAATGCAATAGAAGCTTTAGTACATTCTCAATTATTAGTACAAGTAGATGGTCGTGTATATTTGGATAAACCATTGTATGACTATAGATACAAAGAAAAATATATCTATTATGGAGAAATCATATTGTTGATCATCCTCTTAATATTTGCGTTTCATGTATCTTATTTAAAAACAACATTGTTCCGTAGGTGGTGATATGAAAAAAAATCGACTTCAAAGATTACAGGAAGATATGAATGAAGATCTTCAAAAATATTTAGATGAAGACTTGTTGGATACTACTCCAAAAGAAAAGAAGGAATCTACTTTCTGGATGAAGTGTGTAGCTTTATGCTTATTATGTAGTTATGGAATTGCACAATTTCTAGGAAGAGTATTAGGTGATAAACAGGCAATAGTGCAATATGGACTTGCGGGTATAATCGTGATTTGTGCACTTGCTTTCTATATTTGGCTACGAAGAAAGTATAGGTAATGATTATGAATGATAAACAGAAAAACATTATTGATAAATTGAATAAGGATAATGAATCCTTAAATCAAGGACATAAATCCATGGTGGAATATTCTAAAGGAATGATTTATATAGGTTTATTTGTGGTGTGTTTCTTGATCTACTATTTTACGAAGAATGCATTTCTATTCGGATTCTTATTATTTGAAATCTTTAATTCGATCTACGCAAAGAATGATAAGAAGAAGGTTGGAATTGGTATTATAGTTGGAGTTGTAATCTATATTATTTTGGAATTGTGGATATAATCATATTGGATTGAATCCATTATAAAAGATGGGCTGTTTGTCCTTTTTAAAGGATATAAAAAAGTACCTTGCAAATGCTAGGTGCAATCTTTGGTAAATGTGGGGAATATATGAAACTGGATAGGGATAAATCAACCTTTAAAAGTCATAGGGATTTTAGCTCTGAGAAAGAGATATCCTTTAAACACTTTTAGGGTGAACATTTCCTATCTTTTTGTTGCAGTATTTTTTGAAGGGATTGGATGTAAATAAAAAAAGATAGAAATAGAGATATAGTTTTTAAAATATTAAGAGAATTAAATGAATTTGGAAAAGCATTAATTATAGTGGCTCTCGACATGACCTTTGCAAATTCATGCGATAGAATTATACGTCTATAGGTTTACATAACATTATAGTAGAAATTTACATATGTGTACTGCTTATATATATAATGGTGTCCGCTTCTATCTTAAAACAACGGAATCTTGGATACTTTTTCTTGCTATTTATCTTTTTGAAAAGTGTTATACACAATTTTGTAAAAGGTTGATTTCAAATCTGATATAATGATGTAAAGTAGGTGTTATAAATGATAAAGCAGTATAGATTCGCAATTTGTGATGATGATATTCAATTTTGCAATAAGATTAAATCATATATTATTGAATATTATGGAGAAAACAAGGTGGAAATATCTATTTTTAATTCCGGAGAGGATTTTATTAAATCAAAAGTTAAATATGACTGTATTTTTTTAGATATTGAAATGATCAACTTGAATGGTATAGAGATTGCGACTATGATTCGTAACTACGACTTAGACACATATATAATAATAGTTTCTGGATTTCCTAAATATAAAAATGTAGCCTATAGATTGCATGTATTTGATTATCTTGATAAACCACTGGATAAAACAATGTTATTTAAAACTTTAGATGATATGACTATACTATTACAAAATAGTCAGATAGATATCTATGAATATTTTCAAACAAACCATGGTTTAGTAAAATTAAAGGTAAATGATATCATGTATTTTGAATATAGTGAACGTAAAATAAATCTGTACACAAATAACGATAGTATTTATCAATTTTATGATACCATCTATAAATTGGAAGAAAGATTTAAACAGTACCATTTTATTAGTCCACATAAAGCTTTTTTAGTCAATATAGACTATATTCAAAACATCCATTTGAACGATTTAATTTTAGAAAAAGATATAATTATACCCATTTCTAAATTGAAAAAGAAACAAATCAAAGACGCATATTTAAATGCGATATCAAAAGAAATGGATCAATAGATTTATGATATATCAAAAAATTTTTGTTGATATACTGCTACTGTTTAATGGAATGATTTTGAATTATCTATATTTTCATTTCTATGATTCTCGATACATTTTGCGATTGTCTCAGTTTCAGAAAATGTTGACAGTTTGTTTACTCGCCTTGATGTTTGTTTTTGTTTATTCTGATTTTGGATACTGCAGTTATATCTTTACAAGTTTGCTTGGCTTTTTATTTATTCGTATTTTCTATCATTTTGAAGAGAAAAGCGAATATATTACCCAAGTCGTATTTTTCTTTATACTTATGTTTTCTGATTTATTTGCATCAATATTCACCAATCTTATTATTCGCTTTTTTGACATGCAAAGAAATTCTGTATTAGAATTGAGTTATTTCTCTATTTTGTTAACTACATTAATTATTATTATTTTGTATAGTTTTTTAAACGCAAAGTTGATTGGAATTTCCTATAAAAATCTTGCCAAAAAAGAATTGATTATTTACGTAGGTTCATTAGTCTTTTCTTGGCTTTTATGTCTTATTTTAATATCCTTTTTATTATATTTTAAAGATTTATTATTTCAATTTTTTGTGTGTTTTGTCATTTTATTTATTTTACTTTTGGATTTATTTTTGGTCTATAGTGCACAAACAAAAGTAAATAATAATCTTTTAGAAAAAGAAATGAGAATTGTGAATCAAAAATCTGATTTATTGATGAAATATTATGAAAATGTTAAAAATCAAGATCAAGAAAATAGTATTTTTCGTCATGATTTAAAAAATCATTTATCTGTAATTAAAGATAGTTTGCCAGAATGCATGAGTGTATATGTGAATGATATTATGTCTCATATTGATACAGATAATATACGGTTTTATTCAGATAATAAAATCTTAGAAGCTTTAATAAACGATAAGCTTGATCAAGCAAAGAAAAATGGTATTGAATTGAGTGTGAAATGTGATGACACAAATATAGAAATTCTTTCTGATTATGACTTAGTTACTATACTATCTAATCTTATTGATAACTCTATTGATGCAGTGAATACTAATATTTCTGAAGAAAGGCAAATAATTCTTCGAATAAAAGAAGTTAAAAATAATCTTGTGATAAAAATCAAAAACACCTTTAATAATGAAATTAGATACAATAAAGAAGAACTTATGTCTACTAAGGAAGGTCATAGCGGCTTAGGAATTAAAAGTGTGAAATCTGTGGTAAGTAAATATCAAGGAGAAATAAGAATGGACATAACGGATAATATGTTTTCTGTGTTAATAATTATTCCATTTCATCCATAAAATACGCCACTTTATACAAGGATTAAACAGTCCTTGTTTTTTTGTGTTAATTTATAGATAGGAAAAAGAGGTGACGTTAAATGGAAATTACTTTAGATATTGGTTATCCTTCAAATTTACTTTATTCAGACGTTTCGATTAGTGTGCCTGATCATGGGATAATATCTTTTGTCGGAGATAATGGTTGTGGAAAATCTACGTTACTTAAAACACTAGCTGGAATAATTAATCCAATGAGAGGTGTTGTTCCAAGTGAATTACTAAATATGAACTTTATGGTTTCAAATTACATTTCAATACCTGAAGAAGTAAAAGTGAAAGACATAATGTTATTACTTGGAAATGAAAATTGTAACTATGTTAAGAGTAAATATGGTAATATTTATCAGTTTGTAGAGAAACTTGAAAGACAAACTGTAAAGAAACTTAGTAGTGGAGAAAAGAAAGTAGTTGAAATTTTTTCAAGCTTGGCACTACATAAAAAATATTTATTGTTAGATGAAGCTTCTAATGCTTTAGATATTACAAATAAACAATTTTTATTAGATGCTTTAATCTCTGTTTCGCAAAAAGATATCGTTGTTTTTTATGTCTCGCATAATCTTAATGAAATAATCAAATTAAATGGGGAAGTTTATTGTTTTATACCAAAATTCAAAACCATAAAAAAAATTCAAAATGAAGAATTAATCGATAATAGGTTTAAAGATTTAATTATGTTTGGAGCTGATTCTTATGAGTAGATTATTTAAATTTGAGATAAAAAGAATGAAGTATAAAAAAATTCATATCATTTTACCATTAATTATTATTTCAATTGGTTTGGTTGGTATTATTACAGGAAATGCGTTTAATGAAAATTTAACGAGCAAGGTAAAAATGTTAAATATATTCCAAGCTTACACTCAATTTAGTTTTATTTTCTTAGGCTTTGTCTATATTTATTTATTTACAGAGGATTCTATAAAAGGAACAGATAAGTATATTTCACAATTAGGATATTCATTGGCTGTACAGATTTTGTTTAAATCGCTAATTTTATATGCATATACATTAATAATTACGACAGCATTTATTATCGGATATGCAATTTCTATTCATTTTACAGATTTAGATTATTTAATACTGATAGTGTGTTCAATTGCAGCAGCATTATTGTTTACGATAACGTTCGCATGCTTAATGAGCATAATCTTCAAAAAGGCTTTAGATGCGACAGCTTTTCAATTAGTGTTTTTTATTATATTTGACGTGTTAAATATTTTTACATTTGGATTAACAAATCCATGTGATACCAATAGTTTGGCAACAGTAACTGTTAGATATATTTCTGGAATTCCAATTGCACACAAGTCTTTAGAAAGTATCAAACTGGACTTTGAAACATTTAAATGGGTTTATACTATAACTCCGTCAATCGTTTATTCTATCATAATTATTATTATAATTTTAGTAATTTTGTGTGGTAAGAGAGTTGGAGGTATATATGTCACAAAACATAAAGATTAAAGGAAAAAATCCTTATGATGTTCTTGCGCTTACGCTAACACAAAAATGTTCTGCACAGTGTGAAAAACAAGTATCGCTCTTTACAGGTGGTACTTGTTTTGCATGTTTTAATATAGAAGGAATTTGATGGTCAATTCAAATTCCTTTTATGTGGCAAGTTATTCTTTGCTTTTGCCTAATTGAATTGTAGCATGCTTTTTAGCGAATATAATGCTAATCACTATCACTAGTCCAGTAGGAATATTTAATGTATCTGATGTTAAACCTGAGCTTAAGGCAACAGAAAATATCTTTTTCGAAACACTTCCAAATGTTAACTATATTTCAAATGACTCTATAAATGATCTTGGATTAGAAATTCTAAAAACAACAAAGGAATATCCAGAAAGTTGTTAAATATAGGTGAATCAGCACTCAATATGAGAATTGAATAGAAATTTCAAAGCATGATTGTTTAATAGTATCGGATAATAGTAGCAATTCATTTGTATAGTAGTCATCAAATGTTTTTGTATCTAGCAACTCAGTAGATTCATCTATTTTTAAATTAAATTTTGTACACATGTTTCATTACCTCACTTACAGGTAAATTGTACAAGCCTATTGGACATTAATGATATCTATATCACGTTTTATTAAATGTGACTTATAACAAAAAATACTTCAAGATTTTTTATCCTAAAGTATCTTTTTTTTTAATTTATTAGAAGTTTGTTTATAAATTCGATATGCAATAACTAATATCCATAAAAACAGATAATTCAGTAATGGAAATGTCAGTATATAAATATTTACCATGAAAGATGATATGATTATAATCATTATAAATGATATTATTTGAACCCCTTCTATTAAATAAATTAATTTATTATCTTCTTTCTGAATATCTTTCATATAAACTAATATCGATATAAATAATATCAATGCCTCTAACAGTCTAAATAAGCAAATATATAAATAATCATAGTTATATTGAGAGGCAGCCATCTTTAAATAATCGTTATAAACATTAAAAAGAATACTTATTCCTATTAAGCTTCCAAATGGAATTAATAGAATTAATGATATTTTTTTCATAAAAACACCTTCTTTCTATTTGAATATTATTCTTTTTGATTAAATTTATATTTTCCCATGGTTATCACATCTCCTGAATTATTGTTTCTATATTAATATTTTAACTTTTAAATAGATGGAATATAAGATTATATAAATATTATATTTTTGATATAATATAAAAGTAAGCTACTAAATAAAAGACACACAATTGCGTGTCTTTTATTATTGTCTAAACAACCTTGAAAAAAATATAGCTAAAATAACTAGCATGATTGCACCAAGAATATAAGATTTAGATGAATGACCTTTGTCTTTTAATTCAAACAAGTAAAGACAGATATTACTGATTGCTATACATATATATGCTAAACCCAAAAATTGATAATAATAGTGATTACGAAAAAAATATCCTAAGATTACAAGTGAAAAGGCAAGAAAAATACATATGAAACGCATTTTACTCCAATTTAAATTTTTCATAATTCATCTCCTTTTTAGTATACTATATATTTGCTTTTATACTTTGTGTACAGAGCAAATATGATAATAAGTGCAATCTGAATAATATACGTAATAAACTTGATATCACATAATAGATTTATGATTAGATCTTCTGCAATAGTTGCCAGTAAAATAACTACTATTGGATGTTCATTCTTTTTTAAATACTTAATGGCAATACCAAATATGCCTGAGGATACCATATAATATATAAAATCAATTTCATAACTTATAAGAGCTTGAGAAACAGAAGATGTATTTACTATAGGTATGATCATGGAGCAAACAAATAATACTAAATAGTTCATAAAGATCCTTTCACTCACTAAGTGTTTTTTTAATATCTATTTAAAAAACAGAATAGAAACTGTTTAAAGTTAGATTGGCAATGATATATAATGCGAATCCAATGTAAAAATGATGTATATTGTTTTTGCTTAATGTTAAAATTTGATATCCAATAAACATACACATAAATAGTAAATCAAAGAATAAGTATACTAAATATTTGAATTCTGGAAATAGGAATAAGAAGTCAATACATATTAATAAAAATGAGAAAATGACTCCACCCAACCATATCAGTAACTTATCATGTTTTGTTCTGAAAAAAATCATTTGTCTTAAACAGATTAAGAAATTAAGAAATTTAAATACTAGAAAGAATTTAAACAATTTTACACAAAAGAACATAAACACTAATAATACTGATTGTGAACATGTCTTCCAATCCATAAAAAGAGCGGCAGGAAATAAACCCGTTAAGTATAGTTTCAGTATCAATAGTATAGATCCATATAGAAGAAAATGTTTACTTAGCTGTTTCTTCATATAATTTACCATTTTTCATTGTAATAAATCGTGAATATCCTATATCAACAAAATCATGTGATGCGATTATTACAGTTTTTCCCTTTTCTATAAGATCTTTCATCTTCTTGATAAATACTTCGATAGAGTAATCGTCTAATCCTCTGGTAGGCTCATCAAATATTAATATATCTTGATTTTCCATTATTGCTTGTATAATTCCCATTTTCTGTTTCATACCAATAGAATAGTTTCTTAATAGCTTTTTATCGTTTAAATTGAGATGGAAATCTCTACATAAATTCTCTAGTTCCTTAATGTTAAGTTTTGAACGTAGATTGCCTAAGAATAATAGATTTTCTTTTATGTTTGAAAAATCTGAGAATTCCGGATTTTCAATGAGTGCACCAATATAGTAATTAGAGTCGATTTCTACAGATCCAGAATCGATATCTAATAGACCGCAGATCACTTTCAACAATGTAGACTTTCCACAACCATTCTCGCCTTTAATATAGATAACATCATTATCGTAAACGGAAAAATCTAAATCAATTAAAACAGGATTCTCACGAAATGCTTTGTTTATTTTGTTAATTTTTATTATTTCTTTTTTCATAAATAACTCACTTTCTAAAACAATTGAAAGATTAAATTGCAGATGTAATAGTTGTATATGGCCATAATCAAATAGGATATTAAAATACAAACATGAATAGGCGATTCCTTATAGAACCAATAAACCTGAAATGAAATCAACGATAAATTCAAGATAACGTAAAATGATAATTGCGCTAAATATAAGTGCATATACTCTTGAGGAATACCTATTAAATAGGCAAATAATAGGTATACCACCACAAAAAATATGAACCAGATCAGCAATTCGATTTTTAAAATAAATTTGCAGTATTTTGATTTGTTTATTCGGATTACTGAAAATTTCCTTAATCTTTGATAAGTGTAATATCTATATATTAAGAATACATATAGAATATTGGTGAAAACAAGAAATGACATATTTGAATTAAATAAAAAGCTAACTCCATTGTTTTCTCCTGAAAGGAATATGTATTGATATAGTTCCACTCCCATTACGATACTAGATATCGTGAATAGAAACATGTGAAATTTAGATAACATAAAATTTTTGAAATATTCTTTAACCATTTTGCTCACGATCCTTTAAAACAAATTTTGATAAGATAAACAGTAAAATAGAATAAAATATAAAGCAAAGAATAACGATTATAATAGAAAAAATACCTTTGTCTATAGACCATAATCCAATTATTCCAGGACATAATAATGTGAATGAAGAAAAAATATAAAAGATCCATTTTATTTCAAAAGGAATTATAGATCCGATTATGGAGAATAATATGGTGGATAGAACGCTATAAATGTCAAGTGACAAAATATATGCATATTTATTTAAAATCAACTGAGATAGCAAGAAGCAAAAGTAATTTAAGAAACTCCAGCCGATTATTTGAAACAGTGTAAATAAGCATAAGTCTAACATACCTATATTAGTAAAGTAATTTGCTACATATTGTATGTCTTTACCAATTATTGGAAGACACATAAAGTGAATAATTAGAACTGTTATTGCATTGATTACAACAGGATAATACCAAATATCTTTAATAGACTGCTTTAGACATTGTTTAAAATAATTTGTATATCCAATTCTAGAAACAATCATCACATCAAAACGATTATTTCTATATATACAAGAATTTAAATTAGTGATTATTGGGATGATAAATAAAAGTATAAATTCAAAAACTATAAATTCTTTGCCGGCATATATTTCGAAAAAGAATGAAAGACCACTAAACTTACCATCAGCTAAAAACTGATAATCTTTTTGTTTGAGCAAAACAAATAATATAGAAATTAGGCATAAAGCCAACAAGCTGAATAGCTTTGTGCTAGCTTGTTTTTTATTAACATTCATTTTTATCAACAATCACAGTAAAGTGATCATGTAGTTCTAAATTATTTGATTTTGCTCTGGTTTTAACGGATATGTTTTCTGTAATGCTGTTTATTATAGTTTTATTGTATGAATCCAACGTATCTTTTGTAAATCCAAATGATTTTATTTTCACTTCTTTCATAGTAAATTCCTCCCCCCCCTGTTTTTTTATTAATTAAAATTAAACATTTGAATTAGTAAATGAAGTTATTTTTTAATAGGTGTTTTATGCTTGAGTTTGTACCATGGGTATCACTTCTCCAATCGCTTAATGACTTATGATATATATATCTATTCGTTACTTTAACTATAAAGTATTTTAAAATAAATTGCTATTGTTAATTGATACAATCCAATCGCAGATTGTTTCAGGGAATATGATACTGATTTATACCTTGAGAAAGTATTGTTTAAAACATATAAACTTAGTATATTAGATAGAATTATTTACTAACTAAGTTATATTACGCATGAAAAATAACAAATGATATGCTTGGATGAAAATGAATAAAAAACTGTATGAAAACGATTACAACTATGATAATATGAATTAGATTATATCATGAACTTTTTAAAAGTAAACGTCCGAGACTTAGCAAAAGCTAAGTACGAGGACACGTACTTATTGACTACCTTTAAATTGTATCATGTATTTTAGAGCATTAATAGACTGTGCTTTTAAATTTATACTTGCTAAAATTTCTATATAAAGATACATAAAGAATGAAAAAGGAGCTTTGATACAAATGGACATATCAGTGATTTTTACGTAGTGATAATGATGGAGAGGAATAAGAAAATATATGATTAAATATTTTATGATATCCTTAATAGGTATAATACTATTAATATTTTATTTTTATTTTAAAATTATAATTGTAAGAAATATATTTTTTAATTCAGAAAGCGGTGAGAAATTGTATGAAAGTCATATTAATTATATTTTTAGTTATTTCTATGATTGTCCCTGCATTTAAAGATGATATACAAAAAAAACTCCCAATATTGCTAAATATATATTTGTACACGATCCCGATTCTTTTAGCTTATATATTGATATCTTTGCATAAAATACAGTAAATCAAGTTGATTTTACACCAAGATCTATGCCTTCTGATATAGAGGAGTAAGAAAATATATGATTAAATATTTTATGATATCTTTAATAGGTATAATAGTATTTATGAATGGATATTGTATAAAAAAAGGAAATATAGGATTATTGCATTTGCATAATAGAATAATGATTTTAAATGAAGATAAAGATTCTTATTGTAGAATGATTGGTAGAGGACTAATGATCATGGGATTAGGAGCATTAATATCTTCATTATTATCTGCTTGTTTAAACAATGAAAATTATCTATTTATTTTATTAGCATCATCTGCTATAGGAGTAACAATGTGTTATTATGCAGTGTTTAAGTATAATATGTATAGGAAAATTCAACCATGAATAAAGCACATAGAAATATAATATATTTTTATAGTATTTATTAAAAATTTATATTGAATAGGATGAGTCGTACTTAATATAAAATATAGAAAAAAAGCAGATTGTATTCGTGATACTGGACTGGATAAAAAGACAGTCTATAAGTGGTGGAATATATAAAAAATCAGAGGATATTAAGTCCTCTTTTTTTGCAAAAAAAAAGGAAAACCGAGTGACTAGGTCAGTTTTCCTTAACGTGGCACAATTTTGTGATTTTTGCCTACACGAATTATATCATGAACTTTTGAAAAGTAAATATTAGCAATCAAGTTGTTAAATATAGGTGAATCTGCACTCAATATGAGAATTGAATAGAAATTTCAAAGCATGATTGTTTAATAGCATCGGATAATAGTAGCAATTCATTTGTATAGTAGTCATCAAATGTTTTTGTATCTAGCAACTCAGTAGATTCATCTATTGAAAATCATGTATGGAAACAGGATGGAACTACTTATTTAGATGATGTAGCAGTAGATATTTTAGATCAACACAGGAAAGAAAATCCTGTTGTAATTATCAATAAAGACACTGATTCTAGGTTGAAACAATTAGAAGATGAGAACAAAAATCTGTTAATTAAAGTTGCACAACAGGCAGATAAAATATCTCAATTGAATGAAGATTTAAAAAATAAAATAGAATAAATGACTTTATTAATGCTAGAAAATAAAGAAAAAACATTTTTATTGGAACAGAAAAAAGACCAGACAGAAGAAATAAATCAATTAAAAGAACAACTAGATCGAGAAAAGAGCAGTTAAATGAGATAGAAAAGTTAAAAAATGAATTAGAAAAAGAAAAAAATAAAGGTTTCTTTGCACGTTTATTTGGAAAATAAAAATATTGCTCTAGCAAATTAGAGTAATATAATTGATCCATTATGTTTATATGAACAAAGTAAAAAAAGGCATGGTATAATTTAAACAATACTTGAACTATATCAGGAATAAATAGATTTTTTAAAATATAAAAATGCAAATTATTTAATTGTATCAAAAAATAATTAAAAATATCATACTTAAATAAAAGTGAATAATCTTTTATAATGAAAAAAAATAAAAAGATAAATATCGAAAGTAGGTGGAATATATGATTATAAAAGTGAATGATTCAAGCCTTTGTCTACATTATTTAGATGGTTTTCGGTTCCAAGTTGGTGGAAATGAATATTGTGTATTATTAGATACAACAGACATTGATTTATATCAATATGAAATTTGGAAAAAAGATGGCAATAATTTAACTTTTGTAAATAATGTACATGTTTCGTTGGATAAATTTAGGGAGTATTATTTTGCAGATGAAAGATCAACAAATTATAAAATAATAGAGGAATTGATTAACCCAACAATAATCAAAGAGAATAGTGAAAAGAAGTATACTATAACTCAAGTAGACAAAAGTACAGATTAAAAGCAACATTAAGAAAAAGTAAATAATCAAGATGATTTCTATGTAATTTTTGAAAAAGATGATTGTCCTTCTTGTCCTAAGTTTATAGAAAAATTTAATGAATTGGCTAAAAACAAAATATTTTGTTTTTTTTTGTAAAAAAAGAAGAACTGAGTGACGAGTTCAGTTCTTCTCACGTGGCAGATTCATCTTCAACTTTTGCCTATTTAGATTATATCATGAACTTTTTAAAAGCAAACGTCCGAGACTTAGCAAAAGCTAAGTACGAGGACACGTACTTATTGACTACCTTTAAATTGTATCATGTATTTTAGAGCATTAATAGACTATGTTTTTTAATTTATACTTGTTAAAATTTCTATATAAAGATACATGAAGAATGAAAAAGGAGCTTTGATACCAATGCAACATTTTGTCATACACTTTATTATACACTCTTGGATTTGTGTGATTCTGTTATCGACAACATTATCTAGAGTAAAAAAAAGCTCCAATGTTTTAATTTTTATTTCTTCAATATATTCTTTTATATTTATTAGGATATGGACAGAAACTTTTTACATTAACAAATAACATTATATACATATTAATTTATTTATTTATAATTGGATATTACATATATGTAATATTTAAAATTTTAGATATAAAGAAAAAAGGTTAAATGATAAAATTCATAGAAGCAATTAATACAATAACCAATAAAAAAAATAAAAAGAGAGGATTCCCGTCCTCTCTTTTCTCATGTTCAGTTATTGAACATCGTTATGTACTGCCTGAATTATATCATACTTTTTAGCGAATGCAATGCTCATGATTAGGTGAAATATTATTGGGTCCATGTATATTCGATTCGTGCTTTCAATATAGTTGCTTTTCCCTGTCATATTCTTTAATTGAAACTCTAAAATTATAGATTGTTTCAGGGAATATGATACTGATTTATACCTTGAGAAAGTATCGTTTAAAACATACAAACTTAGTATATTAGATAGAATTATTTACTAAGTAAGTTATATTACATATAAAAAATAACAAATGATACGTTTGATTGAAAATGAAATAAAAGTAGTATGAAAACGGTTACAGATATGCTAATATGAAATTAGAAAAGGAGGACATAGTAATATGACATTAGATTGGTTAGTTTACGTATTAGGTGTAGTAGCTGTTGTTTTCTTAGTTGGTATGTTCTTCAAGTATAAAAAGCACAATCGATATGCCGATAAATTTGAAGACACATATCCAGATGCAAAGTAGGATCATAAGATAATAATCTTCCAAGACTACAAGATAATATGAGTTTAAGTGGTTCAAACAATCAATGAAAATAGAATTTTATGATTATATATAATATTATAGGTGCAGATGATAAATAATAATTTTAGTTTCAAAAGAAAGGATAATTGTTTACGGCTATAAAAGTAAATATGGATATATTTCATGAAAAAAAGATATTTTATATTATGTGGTGTTTGTGTGATTATCTCTTTGTTTTTCTTGATTTATCAAGGGACTACATATTTTATGGTGTTGTCAAAATATTTTTCAGGTAAAGAACAATATTTGCAGGCTTATAGAGAAGCGTGCGTTGCTTATGGTGGAAGTTGTGAAGAAGTTAATGGATTAGTGTCATTAACAATACATTATTTTGATTCTGTAAAAGGAAATTTTGCGTATTTCATAGATCATGGAACAATGGCGTATGGCTATCTTGTTCCACTGTTATGCTTGTTTTCGGGATTAAACTTTCGTACATATTTAAATACGATATTTTCTTTAAATGCATATAGAAAGAAAGATTATGTTCGTTTTACATTGAGTGAAATGAATAAGGAATGTTTAAGATGTGCTCTTTCAATTTATTTATCCTATTTAATTTTATGGCTATTTGTTGGAATTGTTATTAATCCAGCCGATTCAGGCGAATTAACAAAATATTTTTTATCTGATGTTTTTGGAAAGAATCTATATATAGATCATCAAAGATGGTATTACTTGATGGAAGGAACAATTCGTTTTTTCTTTGTTCCTTATGTATATGCATTTTTAGGGACTACGATTGCATATACGTTCAAGAGAAAGGTTGATATTGTTATATTGCCTTTAGTTTTTTATTACGGTGTTAGTTTTGTTGCTCAATTTTTGATTACCTGGAATATGGCGTTTATTTATGTTGATCCTATAGCTATTATGGTCAATGGTGCAATTAGTGGATACAGTAGTTTGCTTCTAATGTTATTTACAATTGTGATTTATGTTATATGCATAATTGTTGTTACATTAAAGAGTAAGAAGTGTGATTGTTATGCTAAATAAACTAAAAAGAATTAGTAAGCTATTAAGTAGGTATTTACTTTTGATTTTTGTGTTAACACTTATTTCAGTGTCTGTGTTTTTAAGAAATCTTAAAATGGTAATGATAGAGTATACACCGATAAAGAAAACTGATTCTTTATTTAGTGCCATTCGAATTGTACTAATGGACAAGAATTATAGTTCTGATTATGGGTTTATATATCCAAATATGATTTCTATGATTGGTTTTATACTTTTTGTAATAGTAATACTATGGATTATAGAAGATAATAAAAATTTTCACTATAGCGAATATAATTTTTGGCAATATCGAATGTCAAAAGTTTCATTTTTAAATAGTATCACAATTGACTTGGCTAAAAAATGCTTCTTTACTTGGTTTTCGATTTGTATTTTTATAGGTTTCATTTGTGTTGTTGAACATTGTGATGTTTCAAACTTATTTATGATTTATATGTATCTTATTCGTTTCTTTTCGCTGTTGTTTGAGATTATCTTTTTGCGAACGATTTTTCAGATATTATACAAGAAAGAGTTTTTTGTATATCTACAATTTCTTTTTCTGATATTGATGACATTTCTTGATAACTATTCTAAAACAAATTTAGTGACAATGAGTTCAAATAGCGTTTTTGAAGGAATATATTTTTGCATAATAATTGTGACATCAGTTTTATCCTATTGTCTCATCAGAAAATTTTACATAAATCAAAGTGAGGATTATTTATGATTAGTTTAAAAGGTGTTTCGAAATCTTATAAAGGCATAACAATTTTTGAAGATGTAAATATTACTTTTATGCCCAATAAGTGGAACTTCATTGAAGGAGTGAACGGATCAGGGAAAAGCGTTTTATTAAAGCTTATATGCGGATTTAGTAAACCAAATACGGGTATAGTTACGGTAGATGATTATGTTATCGGACAAGACTATGACTTTATACAAAATGCAGGAATCCGTATAAATTCACCAGATTTTTTTAACAATTTATCTGGGATGGATAATTTATTGGAAATCGCTAAAATAAAAAAGATAGTGGCAAAAAATGAAATTTATCAATTTTGTAAATTATTCGGATTAGAGGAAGATATTAATAAAAAATATAAGTATTATTCTTTAGGTATGAAGCAAAAGCTTAGGATTATTCAAGCAATAATGGAAAGTCCAAATATTCTAATATTAGATGAGCCTTTTGATGCTTTAGATAAACAAGCTAAACAAATCATGCAAAATTACCTGAATGATTTTATCAAAAAAGAGAATCATTATTTAATATATACCAGTCATTCGAATGAACACAAAGAATTTGCAGATGTAATTTATAGCATAGATGCTAAAACAATCAAGCAAATTAAAAATGTTGAATAACAAAAATATTCATATAAAAAAGGAGGTGGACCTATGAAGAAGTATGCAGCGGCATTGCTAAGTGTATTCTTGGTTTGTGGATGTTCGAATATAACACCAAATAATGAAAAAGTAGAGGTTAGTCAGGAAAAACTAGAGAATATGACAGCCTTATATACGGGTTTTGCAGAAGCGAATGAAACAATTGATAATAAGTCGAAGATTGGTGTATGGGCCTATTATGAGGATGGTACAAAAGAATTCATTACGGAAGGCTGGACAGTCAAAGAACCTGTTACATTGGAGGCAGGAAAGACTTCAGAAGTTACTGTTGAATATCAGGGCTTAGAAAGTACGATTATGGTTGAATGCAGTGAAGTGGATGAAGCATCCTTTAAGGCGGAGTCACAATCACCGGATCAATCGGATTTAGAGGTTACACATTCTAAGTGGTATGGAAAGAAATTGACATATACGGGCAAAATCATTGCTCGAGTGGATGATAAAGATTTTAGAGGATACATGATCAGTATTTTTGATGATAAGTCTTATGTTTGTGTGCTTGATTTCAATAAAGAATTTGATTTTAAAGAAGGTCAAACCGTTACGTTCTGGGCATATGGTCTTGGGCGTGTGGAATCCAAAGGATTGTTTGGAAAAGAGAGAAGTTGTATTGCGTTTAAGGCAAAATATATGGAAGAAGCATAAGTGCGTATTTGAAGAATTGAAAATGGTAAGGAGGCCAAACTTATGAATTTAAATAATTATGTTAAATTTGATGATTCTCGTAAACAATTTGAGATTATTACTGGAACACAAGGAAAATACTCTTATGATGATGTGATAAGAGTATCTGTTTTAAATGAAAAGGCAAAGTATAAGGGAAAAGGAATTCCATTTACAGCTGTACTTCCAGGTGGACCATTACCATCTGGCTTATTTCAGAATCCATATTTGTATGTTGGAGTGAAGATTGTTTTAAAGGACGAAACTGTATTAGCTATTTATGTGTCAAAAGAAAAAACAATGGTCAATACAGATCAGTACATACAAGATCGTAAGATCGCAAAGAAGATAGAGGAGATGATTAAAAATGTGTGTGAAATTTCATGATGAAGAAAATAGATTAGAAATAATGGGTGGTGCAAGCTGCTTATATGAAGAGATTCAAAAGTGTTCTATTCAAAATGAAGATGCAAATTTCAAAGGTAAAACGAAACCATTTACACATACAATTTTAGGTGGAGCTACATTTATGGCTGGTGCAGTAGAACCAATGATGTATGTTGGTATTAAAGTTGTTTTAAAAGATAATAGTGTATTACCAATATATGTTTCCAAGGAAAAAGTGTTATTTAATGGTGATAAGTATTTAAATGATGTTAAAGAAGCCAATGCAATATTGAAGAAATTAGAAAAGAGATTGCATGTCTAAAGAAAGTTGGGTGAAAAAATATGTGGAACAGGCAACAAGTTAAAGAACAAGCTAAACAAATCATGAAACGCAACTATTGGAAGATGTTTGTGGTTGCGTTGATTGCAGGAATATTGAGTGGTGATTATGTGACTGTTATTCAAACAGTACAAGATTTTGTACCTGATGTTGTAATGCCAAGTATGTTTTCTTCAATCCTTTCATTTTTATCAATGGGATCTATTGTAGGATTATTATTTTCTATCTTTATTGGTAATGTCATTGTAGTTGGAAAAAGTAGATATTTTATAAAGAACCATGATGTAAATCCTGAGCTTGGTGAAATCTTTAGTGGTTTTAAAGGCAACTATTTAAATGTAGTAAAAATCATGTTTTTGATGAATTTAAAAATATTACTATGGATATTCCTATTCATAGTGCCTGGAATTATTAAAGCTTATGAATATTCTATGATTCCATATCTATTGGCAGAAAATCCAAGTCTTTCTGCTTCAGAAGCATTCTCTTTGTCCAAACAAATGACGACTGGACAAAAGATGGATCTGTTTGTCTTAGATTTATCTTTTCTAGGATGGTATTTTCTAGGCTTTCTTTGCTTTGGAATTGGAGCATTGTTTGTGCAGCCATATGATGTAGCTGCGTTTACAGAGGTTTATTTGATTCTAAAAGAATCTGTAAAGAAGGATGAGTGTGCGGATATTCAAAGTGATTAGGGAGTATACGACTAGATGAAAATGAGATTTGTATTTGTAATAGCTACTCTTTTTACGATTAATTTCGTTCATTTACTGGTGTTGAGAAAATGGGGAATGAGTGAAAAAGTTGATAAGGGGATAATGATGTGGTACGGGAAACTAAGTTATAGAAGAAAGTTTATTAGAACATTATGGATAATTCCAATAGATATAGCTATCATGTTTGGGTTTTATTATGAATTTCATTCACTTCGTTGGACTTGTATAATAGCAGTTATATTAAGTATTATTTTGTTTATCCAAGCTTTCTATAACTACAAAAAATGGCAGGAAGAGATTGTGACAACAGACAATAATGAGAGTAACTAAAATAAACGGAATAATTTGTAACGGGTATAATTTCCAAGAACAAATATTATTGAGCGAATAGAAGTGTCTTATGGATTTATTTACATCCAATCCTGGTTTCTAAAAGATACTGTATCAAAACAAATGATGACAGGACAAAAGGCAGATCTTTTCGTTTTAGACTTATCTTTTATTGGATGGTATTGCCTGGGTGCACTTTGTTGCAGAATTGGAATTATATTTGTACTACCTTATCCACAAGCAACAAGAGCTCAAGTTTATTTGATTTTAAAAGAATCTGTAAAGAAGGATGAGTGTGTAACTGATTCTCAAAGTGATTAAAAACGACAATCTCTATTGATTAATTGAATAATATAAATTTATGTTGAAATAACAACGGATTACATTTTAATAGAGTAAATATTCTGAATATTTGGTGTAATGTTTGAAAAATGAGGATAGTCTATGATTGAAATAAGAAATGTAAGCATTGAAACAAGAAATAATATTTTAAAAGATGCAAATTATATATTTGATGATGGAAAAATATATGGAATTGTAGCTATTAATGGATCAGGTAAAACAACATTCTTTAGAACATTGGTAAAACTGTTACATCAATCTTCAGGTCAAATAAAATTTGATATGAAAAGTGTTGATGAATTAAGAAAGAACGTATTTTATTATGAGTCTCAAGAATGGCTGGATAAAAATTTATCTGGAATGGATTATTTACGTTTTGTAAGTTCGATGTGGCCATCGGATAAAAGAATAGATTCAATTGTTGAATACTGGAGCATGGAAGAGTATGTCAAGTTGCCTATTAAGAAATACTCGCTGGGAATGAAACAAAGATTAATAATTTCTATGTATCAGTTAAGTGATGCAAAATTTATGATTATGGATGAATTGACTAATGGGTTAGACGAAGAGAATAGAAAAAAATTATTTAGATTTCTTTTAGATGCTAAGAAATATGGAAAATTGATTCTTTTATCTTCTCATTACGGAGAGGAAATACGAAAATATTGTGATGTTATAGTAAAGATTGATAATCATAAATTAATTGAGGAGTCAGTATGAAGTATTTCTTGATTAATGTAAAAAAAATTTATAAAAATAAACTAAACAGCATTCCGGTGTTCATTATTATACTTTTTCTTGTATTTTTATACGTCGGAAATCTTAAAAGTGCAACTATAGAATTTGATTTAGATAGTCCAATTTCTATAAAAGAGGACATTAATTCTACTTCTAAACAAATCAAATTATTTGAAAAAAACTTAAAATCTGTTTCTTCTGATAGAGAAGAATATATAAATATAAAAAATGACTTGAATTTAGCTAAAGAAAGAAAAGAATATTTAGAAAATAAATTAAAGGCTTATAAAAACAAAGATTGGCATCAATTTTATCAGAATGATATACGATTAAAAAAGATTGATCTAGAAGCAACTAATAAATATGAACTAGATTATGATGATGAATTTTTACAAACAATAAAATTAAATGAAAAATATTCTTTATACCAATATGAAAATAAACTTGGTTTTGATGATAGGTTTACTCCGATACAAGGAATTAGTTATATCATTTTAATTGTTAATAACTATTTATCAATCATATTAATCGTTATGATGGCATTTATACTTTCGTATCTCTATTGTTCGAATTATTTTAATGGCATAGATATTAGTATAATTGTACCAATGAAACAGGTTAATAGAATTATGACAAAACTAATGGTTGGTTGTTTTGTCGGTATTTCTGCAACTCTTCTTGTTTTGATAATTTCTGGAATGTTGGGAAGTATTGGAACTGAATTTGGCAGTCTAAAATCACCTATATTAACTTATTGTGCATCCGGAATTTGTGAATATGAACCGATTATAAATTTTATGATGAGTTGGATAATAATGAGTATATTGTCTATGTTGTTTATCAGTAACGTAATTTTTGTGTTGTCTGTCTTATTAAAAAAGAAGATTTCTTGTTTCTTTTCATCGTTATTGTTCTTATTTGCCTGCACATGGGGATGCACTAAAATAGTTCCTATATTTTCAATAGTACATTTAATTCCAACAACATATTTAAACTGTTTACAAGTGCTAAGTGGAGAAATAGGGTATTTAACGCAGAATAATAATATAAATGCTTTAACAGGCATTATAGTCCTTTTGGTTTGTAATATAGTTTTAACTATTATTAATTTTAGTTTAATGAAAATGAGAGAAGTGAAATGAATGTTTATATATATTGATTTTTTAATAAAGAAAATTTTAAAGAGGAAGCAAAATGTTATAATGGTTTTTATTTGCTTTTTCGTAATAGTTTTTATTTATGTGATGAACATCAATTCTCAAAATATACTAAGAGATTCGCTTGCTTCTCAAATAAAAATGTCTGAAAAGGCAATTAATGATAAAACAAAAATAATGAAATCTAACGATGTTGATGATTCAAGTATTCAATCTTTGCAAAAAGAAATTGATGAAATAAATACAACTAAAAAAAGATATGGCGATTTAATAGAATATTACGAAAATAAGCAATGGGATAAGTTTTATGATAGCTATTTGAATGAACTAAATAGCCAAAAAAAAGTAATCCAGCAAACACAGAACATTTCAAAAAAAGATTCTAATAAGAATGAGTATTTAGAAATGATTGAAGCTACAGACAAACAGATAAATATAATAAATCATTATAGAAAAAATAATTTAAACTATGAAAATTCTGATTATCCAATATATGGAATTACTTTTACTTTATACCTGTTTAAAACAGTTTTTCCGATTTTATTAACGGCAGTTAGTATATATCTGTTATCGCAGGTTTTTACATTTGATTATGTAGAAAATATGGATAGAAGTAAATTGTTGAGTCTAACGCCTATAGAAAAAACAGTTTCTAAAATTATTGCGGGATGCATTATTGTGCTAGGAATATTTACCATTTGTACTTTGATTTCTGTTCTTATTGCTACATTTGTTACAAAAAATATTGGGAATGATTATCCAATCATGGTATTAGTTGACAATCATTTGGCATGTATAAAAGCAATAACAGTTTTTGTTAAAGTAATGTGTATGAATATTTTTTATATGATATTTATTATATTGTTATCGTATATCATGTCTTTACTAATACGAGATAGTTTGACATTATTGCTTATTTTACTGTGTATGACAATAGGATGTGCATATTTACCAAACATTCTATCTGTTATTAAACCATTTTCACATTTATTTCCATTTATTTATGTTAATGCATTACTGGTAATTGATGGGAGTCTGACAAAGACTTTTATGAACCCAAATATGTATTTTAATTTTGGGATGCTGGTTTTAATTACGGGAATGATTGTATTGATAGTTCTAATTATCGTGCTTTTAGCGTTGGAAACAAGAAATGATAAAGAGAAGTTGTGCCAATGAATACACAGTACATACAAGATTGTAAGATTGCAAAGAAGATAGAGGAGATGATTAAAAATGTGTGTGAAATTTCATGATGAAGAAAATAGATTAGAAATAATGGGTGGTGCAAGCTGCTTATATGAAGAGATTCAAAAGTGTTCTATTCAAAATGAAGATGCAAATTTCAAAGGTAAAACGAAACCATTTACACATACAATTTTAGGTGGAGCTACATTTATGGCTGGTGCAGTAGAACCAATGATGTATGTTGGTATTAAAGTTGTTTTAAAAGATAATAGTGTATTACCAATATATGTTTCCAAGGAAAAAGTGTTATTTAATGGTGATAAGTATTTAAATGATGTTAAAGAAGCCAATGCAATATTGAAGAAATTAGAAAAGAGATTGCATGTCTAAAGAAAGTTGGGTGAAAAAATATGTGGAACAGGCAACAAGTTAAAGAACAAGCTAAACAAATCATGAAAAGAAATTATTGGAAGATGTTTGTGGTTACGTTGATCGCATCAATATTGACAGGTGAAAAAACAACCATTATTGAAAGAGTACAAGACTTTACTTCAAACAATCTTTCTTATGATTCTCAGCCTATATTTTATTCATCTAATTTTGAACTTATATTTTATTCATTCATTTCTGTTGCCAGTATTCTTGGAATCCTCTATACAATCTTTATTGGTAATATCATCGTAGTTGGAAAAAATGGATATTTTATTAAGAATCATGATGAGAATCCTGAACTTGGTGAAATCTTTAAAGGGTTCAAGGGTAATTATTTAAATGTTGTAAAAATCATGTTTTTAATGGATTTAAAAACCCTACTATGGTTGTTACTATTCATAATTCCTGGATTTGTTAAGGCTTACGAATATTCTATGATTCCATATCTATTGGCAGAAAATCCAAATCTTTCGGCTGATGAAGCCTTCTCTTTGTCCAAACAAATGACAACTGGACAAAAGATGGATCTATTTGTCTTAGATTTATCTTTTTTAGGATGGATCATTCTAGGTTTAATTTGTTGTGGAATTGGAATTCTATTTGTACTACCTTATCCAGAAGCAACAAGAGCTGAAGTTTATTTGAATTTAAAAGAATCTGTAGAGATATAAAAACTGATACTATGGAAATGAAATCTAATAGTTGGATGAAGTGGGTAGTGAATGGTTATTGGTTGTTTCAACTTTTAAGAAGATTGTTAGGATTTCATAAGCAACCGATCGAACAATATGTACTTGCAGGTATTATCAGTGTTTGTATATTGATTATTTATCCATGGTTAAAAAGAAAGTACGGGGATGCTCATGAATGATAAGAAGAAGATTTTTGGAATCGGTATTGTAGTTGGAATTGTTCTACATAGTCTTATAACGCTTTTATGTGGGTAATCCTATGAAAAAGAAAGTGATGATTATTGGTTGTGTTTTACTGGCTTTGATCCTATCGACTGCAATCTATAGAAAACACGTGGAAAGTAATATAATCTTCCATTCATTTAATGAACCAGCAAATATCAAGGTTGGAACAAAGTTAGAGGAAACACCTATTGAGTTTTATCATACTGAGAATATAGATGGTAACAAGGTAACTTATGAGTATATATGATAAAGATATTGTTAATGAGGTTCAACCAGTAACTGTAAAGGTACATTATCAATTATTTACTTTTACTAATACTTATGAGCTATTGATAGTGGATTAATGAAAATCCGATAAATTTTAAACCAGAAAGGAAAAAGTATGTGTAGATTACTTTGTTTGATTAACTAATTTATACATATTTTGAGGAATGAATATGGTGCGCCAGTTCGGTGCAGTTGATTTAGTTGGGTGAAACTCCTAACCTGGTAACTCTTGGAGCAAAGAGGCCAGTATCTAGTCCTTGGGCATTGTATCGTGAGGTACAGTGTTAAGCGTAGGAAGGAAAGACTTAGAGCCCTAAAGCGAAAGCCTGAAGCAATCTAGCGTCGTTAGTCTCGATAAAGTGGTGGGTGATGCTCTCATAGGAGCCGCAACCAATATAGGTTGAATTGTTATGCCAGATTCAATCGGACACCACCGGCGTTTTAAAGCAGGGCGAGAAGTCAAGGTATCAACTGCATACCTGGGAGGTCTTGCAGTTTCCGATAAACACGGTACTGTTGTTACAAGTGCCAATACCACAAGAACAACAGGAAGAACTGCAAGAAGTCCGATGAGGTCATAATGTGCGCCAAGAAAACATTAAGTTGTTTCACTCAATGTTCCATGAACATTGTTTG
>ERZ836441.1114-NODE-1114-length-28173-cov-4.661605_pt1 | contig 28173 bp, 24 predicted proteins | sample MGYA00519686_ERZ836441 | MGnify/ENA primary metagenome ERZ836441 (study PRJEB31850, sample SAMEA3708800) | human gut metagenome | biome: human gut; feature: human-associated habitat; material: faeces | place: China | collected 2014 ... | reverse complement strand
CAATCCATCTCTGGTCGGCAGTGGATTGTTAGTTGTTTTAATTAGAAATCAGTATAAGACTCTGGCGGAATTCTTTCATTATGGCGGATTATCTCGTTCGGCACTTGGAAGAAACCCTTCTCCGTCTGCCGTTTTCAAAATAATCGTAGTGGAAGGTAAGAAAAAATCCGAACCCATTTCCGATTTGGAAAATTGGGTTCGGATTATATTGGTTTGGTGCGGATAGCGGGGGTCGAACCCGCACGCCGTAAGGCAGGGGATTTTAAGTCCCCGGTGTCTGCCATTCCACCATATCCGCGCAAGCTACATTATATCGGCTTCGGGATTTATTGTCAAGCGCTTGAAAATTTGATACAATAGGCGGCAGAAAAGCAAAGGCGGCGAGAGAGATGCGAAAAAAAGCGGTGGAGCTTCCCGGCGTGACGCTGGGCGAGGGGATGCCCAAGGTCTGTGTGCCGGTGATGGGGGCGGATGCGCGGGCGCTCAGGGCGGCGGCAGACGCGGCGCGGGCGCAGGCGGATTTGATCGAGCTGCGGCTGGACAGCGTTTCTCCCGAGATGGATGCGGCGTGTCTGCGGGCAGCCTGCCGAACCGTTTGCGAGGCGGCGCGGGGAACGGCGATTTTGGCGACGATGCGCACGGCGCGCGACGGCGGCGCGGGCGACGCGGACGCGGCGCGCTACGAGGCGCTGCTGGTCATGCTGGCGCGGGAACGGCTCTGCGACGTGCTGGATGTGGAGCTGAGCGTCGGCGAGGCGGCCTTTTCACGGATTGCGCGGGCGGCGCACGAGGCGGGCATGCCGGTGATCGGCTCCTGCCACGACTTTGAGAAAACGCCGGACGCGGAAGAAATGGCCGCGCGGCTTTGCCAAATGGCGGCGCTGGGCGCGGACATATGCAAGATTGCGGTCATGCCGCGAAAGCGGCGGGATGTTGTCGCGCTGACTGCGGCCTGCGCGCAGGCGGACGACGCGCTGACACAGCCGATCATCGCGATTTCGATGGGGGAGATGGGCATGTCCACGCGAATCTGCGCGGAGGCGATGGGGAGCTGCCTGAGCTTCGGCACGGCGGGCGCGGCGAGCGCGCCGGGGCAGATGGAGGCCGGGGCGCTCCGGGAGGCGCTCGCGCTGGTTCACAGGGCGCTGGCGCGCGAGGCGCAGGAATTCCGAACAAATTGATTATTTAAGCAATTTGGATGAAAAACAGGCTGAAAAGCGGACAAAAACGAAAGAATGAAAAGAAGATGAAAAAATATCAGAACATTCTTTACAATTTTTGATGTGTCGTTTATAATGAATTTAACAAAGGGGCGTTGCCCGACATAAGGAGGATATCTCATGAAGAAGTTTGCGACCCTGATGCTGGCGCTCGTGATGCTGATTTCCTGCGCGGCCATCGGTATGGCCGAGGATATCACGCTGGACGTCATCATCTGCCAGTACGGCACCCAGACGAACGACTGGTTTACCGGCACCGGCATGAACGGCACCAGCTTCGTCAAGAAGTTCGAAGAAGCGAACCCCGGCATCAAGCTGAATCTGGAGGTCGTCTCTTGGAACGACGTGTACACCGTGGTTTCCACGCGCATCAGCAACAACAATGCGCCGGACATCCTCAATCTGGACTCCTTCGCGGATTATGCCAACGAGGGTCTGCTCCTGCCGGTCAAGGATTATTGCCCGGAAGAGCTGTTCAACGACTTCTTCCCGTCCTTCATTGCGCAGTCTGTGATTGACGATACCGTGTGGGCCGTTCCGGATCTGGCTTCCGCCCGCGCGCTGTATTACAACGTGGATCTGCTCGAAGCGGCCGGCGTCGAAGTGCCGACGACCTGGGCGGAGCTGGAAGACGTCTGTCAGGCGCTGGTTGACTTCTACGGCGGCGACGTGTATCCGTGGGGCATCGACATGACCACGGACGAAGGCCAGGCGGCGTTCGCTTACTATGCCTGGGGCAACGGCGGCGGCTTCGTTGACGACGAGGGCAACTGGACGATCAACTCCCCGGAGAACGTCGAGGCGGTCGAGTTCGCGGTGAACCTCTACAAGAAGGGCTACACCAACCCGAACCCGGCGACCCAGACCCGTTACGACCTGCAGGATATGTTCGGCGCGGGCAAGCTGGCGATGGTCATCGCCCCGAATTCCCTGCCGACCTATATCGCCACGAAGGGCTACACCGACGTGAACTACGCGGTTGCCGACATCCCGCACAACGAGGGCAAGACCTCCAGCTCCGTCGGCGTTATGGACCGCATCATGGCGTTCAAGGACGACAGCGCGCCGGATCAGGCCGCCCGCAACGAGGCCATCGGCAAGTTCCTGACGTTCTTCTACGATCCGGAGAACTACGTGGGCTGGGTCAGCATGGAAGACTTCCTGCCGGCCGTGAACTCCGCTGTGGCGGCGCTGGTTGAGGCGAACCCGTCCTTTGAGGCGTGGCTGAAGGTGCTGGACGGCTGCAAGTTCTACCCGACCGCGAAGACCGAATGGATCGACGTGAAGCAGGGCGCGGCGGCTGTTGAGCAGAGCGCGCTGACCGGCGGCGACGTCAAGATGCTGCTCGACGAGCTTCAGGCGAAGGTCGCCAAGTAAGAAACCGGCAGGCCGGATGGCTGCAAACCGATCAAGGCAAACCGATGAGGGAAGGGGGTTGGAAAATCCGACCCCCTTCTTTTCGGCCTTGATGCGCGTGCCGCCGCGGTCGTTTTTCAATCAATTTGAGCGTCGTTGAACGCCTTTCGTCCGCTTTTCCGACAGCCTCCTTTTTTCGGGGCGGCGGAAGGCGTTATCCGACATAGGGAGGTAAGAGAATTGAATTCCATTCTCGTGCGTCACAAATGGGAACCATACGTCTGGCTGCTGCCGAGCATCCTACTGATGACGATTTTCGTCGTCTTCCCGATCGGCATCGTCTTCAAGCTCGCTTTCAGCGAGATCTCCAAGGCGGGCATCGTCGGCGGCTTCATCGGCTTTGACAACTTCAAGGCGGCCGTTTCCGCGCCGGTGTTCGGCACGGTGATGCTCAACACGGTGGTGTGGGTGGTTTCGGTCGTCGGCCTGTCCACGCTGCTGGGCTTTATCGTCGCCATGACGCTCAACCAGAAGTTCCACGGCCGCAAGCTGGCGCGTTCGGTCGTCGTCTTCCCGTGGGCGACCTCGCTGGTCATTCAGGCCTCCGTGTGGAATTACATCATCAAGTATGAATACGGCAATCTGAACAACGTGCTGCTCAACCTGGGCATCATTCAGGATGCGATCAACTGGCGCGCGACGTATCAGATTGAGTTCGCGTGGGAGTGCGGCGTGGGCATTTTCGTCACCATCCCGTTCGTCACCTTCTGCGTGCTTTCCGGGCTGCAATCCATCGACGCGTCGTATTACGAGGCGGCGACGGTGGACGGCGCGTCCTGGTGGCAGAAGCTGACGAACATCACCATCCCGCTGGTGAGCCCGTCGCTGACGGTCAGCACGGTGCTCAACGTGATCTACGTGTTCAACTCCTTCCCGATCATCTACACCATCACCAAGGGCGCGCCGGCCAACAAGACCGACACGCTCATCACCTATCTGTATATGCTCGCGTTCTATGACCAGAAGAAGGGCCCGGCAACGGCGCTTTCCGTCGTCGGCTTCCTGATTCTGTGCGCGGTGGCGGGGCTGTACATGATGATCTCGCTGCGGAAGGAGGATCAGGCGTGATGAAAAGGAAGAACAAGAGCACGCTGCTCGTCTGCATCAACTGCATGATCATCACGCTGGCCATCCTGCTGCTGCCGCTGGCGTTCTTTGAAACGAGCATCTATGTCAAGCGCAGCGCGAACACGTTCGTCGGCGACGAGAAATACGTCGAGGCGCGCGCGGAGGTCGAGGCTGTCGCGGCGCAGCACGAGGGCGCGGTGATCGAGGAGAGCGTGACCGAGCGCGTCAACTCCAAGGGCGTCACCACGTCGATGGTCACCTTCACGGTGAAGGAAACCGTCCGCCGCAACGGGCTGGATTTCCTGCTGCATGGCGTCGGCCACAGCGAGGGCATGTCGGGCGTCGGCCCGGCGAACGTGATGCGCCTGCTGCTCGGCTCGATGGCGGTTTCGCTGGTGCTGCTGCTGTGCGCGAGTTACAAGACGCTGGAATTGCCGCGCACGGATCTGCCCAAGACGGCCAACCGGCTGTATACGGCCGCCGGCGTGTTTGCGCTGATCGCGTGGTTCTGCGTACCGGCGTTCGTGCGGGCGATCAACTACACGTTCGCCCGGCAGGTGGATCTGCTGGTCGGCGGGCACATCCAAAACGACGCGCTGCTGGCGCAGCTCAACGCCTTCCTCTATGGCGGGCAGGCGGGCGACGGTCTGACGGAGATGCTCCGCGGGCTGACGGTGAAAACCAACTGGGCGATCTGGGTGGCGTTTGCGGCGCTATTCCTGCTGCTGTGCGCGATCACCTGCCTGCGCTGCGGCGAGCTGAAAAAGACGCTGGCGCGCGGCGGGCTGTATCTGTTCGTGATTGCGCTGTGCATCTTCATCCTCTATCCGTTCTATGTGATGCTCATCACCGGCTTCCGCAGCAACGCGGAGACGACGGACATGTACTTCCTGCACATGATGCCGACGAAGTGGATTTGGAGCAACCTCAAGGATATCTGCGACCGCGGCGTTCTGCGATTCCTGCTCAATTCCATCATGCTCTCCACCGGCGCGACGGCCATCGCGATGCTCTGCGGTATTCCGGCGGCCTACGCGATGGCGCGCATGCACTTCAAGGGGCGCAGCCTGTTCCTCGGCTTCGTCATCATGAGCCAGATGTTCTCCCCGGTGGTGCTGCTGGTCGGCATTTCCCAACTGATGAACGCGCTGCACCTCAACGATACGATACTGGGTCTGATGCTGATTAACGCGGCCTTCAACCAGGCGTTCGCCATCTGGCTGCTGCGCGGCACATTCGTTTCGATCTCCCCGGAGATGGAGCAGGCCGCCTGCATCGACGGCTGCAACACGGTCGGCGCGCTTTGGAACATCCTGCTGCCGATGGCCGCGCCGGGCATTGTGACGACGCTGATCTTCGTGTTCATCAACTCGTGGAACGAATACACGATCTCCACCGTGCTGATTTCCACCCCGACGAACAAGCCGATCACCGTGGGCATCACCCAGTTCAGCTCGTTTAACATGATCGAGTGGCAATACCTCTTCGCGGCGGCGCTGCTGGCGACCATCCCGGTCATCATTCTGTTCATGTTCATTGAAAAGCACCTCGCCGAGGGGCTGACCTCCGGCGGCGTGAAGGGTTAAGACAGAGAGGGCGACAACATGAATCCACATATCGAGAACGTCGTGATGCAGTTTGATCTTCCGGACGGCGCGTGGACGGCGGAGCCTTACGGCAACGGCCACATCAACGAGACGTATCTGGTCACGACGGGGGAGAAGCGCTTTATTCTCCAGCGCGTCAACGGCTATGTCTTCCCCAAGCCGGAGGACGTGATGGACAACATCGAGCGCGTGACCGCGTTCCTCAAGGCGCAGATCGAGCGGGAGGGCGGCGACCCGGCGCGCGAGACGCTGACCCTTGTGAAGACGCATCAGGGGAAATGCTTCACCTACGACCGGGAGGGCAGCCTGTGGCGGATGTATCTGTTCGTCGAGGACACGGTATCCTACGATCTGCCGGACACGCCCGCGCTGTTCGAGCTTTCCGGCGAGGCGTTCGGTAAATTCCAGCGGCAGATGGGCGGCTTCCCGGCGGATTCGCTGCATGAGACGATCCGCGATTTCCACAACACCCCGGCGCGCTACCGCCAGCTCGAAGACGCGATTGCGCGCAACGAGGCCGGCCGGCTGGGCGGCGTGACGGTGGAAATCGAGTTTTGCAGGCAGTACGAGCGGGAGGTACACGCGCTGCTGGACGCGATGGAGGCGGGCGAAATCCCCCTGCGCGTCACCCACAACGACACCAAGCTCAACAACGTGCTGCTGGATCGCCAAACCGGGCGCGGCGTATGCGTGATTGATTTGGACACGGTGATGCCGGGGCTGGCGGCGTATGACTTCGGCGATTCCATCCGCTTCGGCGCGAGCACCGCGGCCGAGGACGAGCCGGATCTGAGCCGCGTGCAATTCTCCCTGCCGATGTTCGAGGCGTTCACCCGCGGCTTTTTGAAGGAGGCCGGGCAGACACTCGGCGCGCGCGAAATCGAGCTGCTGCCGATGGGCGCGAAGCTGATGACGCTGGAATGTGGCATGCGCTTTCTGGCGGATTACCTGAACGGGGACAAATATTTCCGCGTTCACCGCGAGGGGCACAACCTCGACCGCGCGCGCACGCAGTTCAAGCTGGTGCGCTGCATGGAGGAAAGCTGGGCGCAGATGGCGGACATTGTGCGCCATTGCGCGCAATAAACGCACAATAAGCACAAATCGGGCGGCGCATTTCCTACATTTTTTAGGAAATGCGCCGCCTGTTATTTATGGCGCTGCGCCGAAATGTCGGGTATAATATACTGTATCAACGTATACATCGGGAGGATACCATGAAAGCAGCGCCCACGGTTCAGCCGCTGCTCACCTTCGGCCAGTGCCTGAAAAACATACTTGGTGCGCGCAAGCTGTCGGCCTCCGCCCTATCCCGGATGATGGAGCAGAAGAGCCGGAACAGCATGTTCCGCATCTTGGATGATACCGGCGGCCCGGCGGTGCAGGCGGCTTTTTTTGAAAGCCTGAAGGCGAGCGACTGCCTGCATTTGACCGAGCAGGAGGAGCGCGAGTTGGAAAGAGCGCTGGAGGTCAGCCGCTTCGGCGTGGCGGGCTACATGACCAATCAGGCGATGCACAGGCTGCTCGGCGACGTCGATTTGCAGGCCGCCGCGGACGATTCCCTTCGCGTGGATCGCAGCCGGGACGGCTCGGTGACGACGCTGCGCGAATCCATGGAGCGGCTGGCCGCCGAACAAAAGCGCGTGCATTTCGTCATCACGGGCTGCTGCCACCGCAGGGTGTTTGAGTGCATCGCCGCCGCGTTTGCCGGGTCGGCCTGCGAAATGAGCATCGAGCACTATCTGTATACCGGCGGGGACGAGATCATCGGCTGCGTATCCGCCATTCAGCCGGTGCTCTATCTGCCCGACTACAAGGGCTACTGCATCGACGAAAACATGTTCAACATCCAGCGGGAGCAGGTCTACCGCTGCAACACGATCACCGCGCACTGCGAGGACGCGCAGGGGCAAAAGCAGGTGCTCATGGCGGTGATGATCGACCCGCAGCGGCTGCTCTCCATCGGCTCTCCAGATGAACGCAACATCGAGATTGTGGAACGGATGATGCGCGAGGACAGGCCGAAGATGCACCCGATCAAGAGCGAATTCCAGATGACCGGCTCGCCGGAGGGCTATCTGGCGTATACAAAGAGCCTCCAGCGGCTGGAGCAGGGGCGCAGCATCTACGACATCAAGCTGGATGTGCCGATCAATTTTGTGGCGCCCGAGGTGCTGGTCGGTCCGGCGCGCGACGGCTTCGCGGCGCACGGGTTCGCGCAGGATGACGCGCTGGAGGAGATGATCGGGCAGTTCTACAAGGTGCATCAGAAGCGGTTTGACAACTATTTTCAAAAGCGCCGCCCGACGCACGCCATCTTCTCCCGACAGGCGATGGAGCAGTTCGCGCAGACCGGGCTGGAAAGCGACCACTTTTTCGCCATCCGCCCGTTCAGCCCGGCGGAGCGCGTCGCGATTCTGACGCATCTAAAGGAGCAGAACGAAACCAATCCGAATTTTTGCCTCTATTTCTTCAAGCCGGGTTATCGTCAGCCGCGCACGGAAATCTGCCTGTACGAGGGCGCGGGCACGATGCTCACCGTGGCCGATACGGATTACGACCTTTCCGGCGCGCACTCGGAGGTGCTGATTACCCAGACCGAGTTCAGCCGAAAGTACAAGGCGTTTTTCATTCACGATCTGCTGGAAAGCAAGGTGCTCTCGCCCGCGCAGACGCAGAGGACGTTTGAAGAATTGATCGAAATCGCGAGAAACGCATAAACGCGGGCGGTTTTACGCAGCTTCCCATACAAAAAATCAGCCGCAGGCAGGAAAAACCGCGGCTGATTCGTTTATAATGGAAGAAGACGCCAAACGGGGGGACGGATATGAACAAAAAGAATCTGGGGCTGATCGCGCTGTTCATCCTGCTGATCGCCGCCGTCGTGCTGCTGACGGCGGGGGAGACGCGCGAGGAGGACGCGCCCCTGCCCGATATCCGCCTGACGGAGATCGTGCCGCACAGCACGCAGATCAACGCCGACGGCTACGCGATGGGGTTTATCACGCTGACCAGCTTTGCCGACGCGCCGGCGGATCTGGCGGGGTGGGGGTTGGCTGACCGCGTCTACAAGGTGAAATACGTCTTTGAGCGCGGGACGACGCTCGCCCCCGGCGAGAGCCTGACGGTGTATCTGGCGGGCAAGCACGGGGCGAAGGGAACGCTGCGCTATGCCTCCTTCGGGCTGTCCGCGAGGCACGAGGAGCACGTCTATCTCTATGCCGCAGACGGAAGGACGAGCGACGAAATCGAGCTGCCCGCGCTCGGCACGGACGGCGCGTATCGCCGCGTGGACGAGGAGTGGGAGGCGGTTGTGCCCGCTGTGATGGAGCTTCCGGCGGACGCGATCTGAGCTTGTATAACGGGGAATCCCGTGCTATAATGCAAAAAAAGAACACAAAAGCTGGAGGAATTTCCTTGAACAAGCAGAACGCGGCGGATTTTTCGCAGGGGAGCGTCGGTTCCCGCATCATGGCGCAGGCGATTCCGCTGAGCCTGGCCGAAATCGTGCAGCTGCTCTACAACATCGTGGATCGCATCTTTTTGGGGCACCTGCCGGATGGAAACACGCTGGCGCTGACCGGCGTGGGGTTGATTTTCCCGGTCGTGTCCATCGTGGCGGCGTTCACCAGCCTGTACAGCTCGGGCGGCGCGCCGATTTTCGCGATGGCCAGAGGGCGGAAGGACGAGGAACGCGCGCTGCAAATTCAGGGCACGGTGTTCGCCCTGCTGCTCGGCTCGTCGCTGGCGCTGACGGCGCTTTGCTATCTGCTCAAGCGGCCGCTGCTCTTTCTCTTCGGCGCGAGCGAGGATTCGTTTGTCTTTGCGGATGCATATCTGAAAATCTATCTGCTGGGTACGCCGTTCACCATGCTGGCCACGGGGATGAACCCGTTTATCAACGCGCAGGGGCGCCCCAAGATCGGCATGATGACCACGGTGATCGGCGCGGTGCTGAATCTGGCGCTCGATCCGCTGTTCATCTATGGGTTTAACATGGGCGTGACGGGCGCGGCCGTGGCGACGGTCATCAGCCAGGCGGTGAGCTGCATCTGGGTGCTGCGCTTCCTCTCCGGCCCGAAGTCGATTCTGCCGCTCAGGCGGCGCGAGGCGCGAATCTATCCGTATCTGCTCAAGGATATTCTGAGCCTCGGCGTGGTCGGCTTCATCATGAAATTCACCAACTCGCTGGTGCAGATTGCCTGCAACAAGATGCTCTCCATCCACGGCGGCGACCTGTACGTCGGCGTGATGACGGTGATCAACGCCATCCGCGACGTTTTTACCCTGCCTGCCAGCGGCATCACCGACGGCGCGCGCCCTGTGCTCAGCTACAACTACGGCGCGGGGCAGATGCAGCGCGTCCGGGCGGGGATTCGCTTCATGTCCGCCGCGGCGATGGTCTACACGTTCTGCGCGTGGCTGTTTGCGATGTTCCAGCCGAGGCTGCTCTGCCGGATCTTCACGCCGGACGAGGCGATGGTCGAGGCCAGCGTGCGGATGCTGCGCGTGTATTTCGCGGGCTTCTTCTTCCAGAGCTTCCAGTTCTGCGGCCAGAGCGTCTTCCAGTCGCTGGGCTGGGCGAAATATGCCATCACGTTTTCCCTGCTGCGCAAGGTGGTCATCGTCGTGCCGCTGACGCTGCTGCTGCCCGTCGTCGGGCTGGGCACGACCGGCGTGTTCCTCGCCGAGCCGATTTCCAACATCGTCGGCGGCTTGGCCTGCTATATCACCATGCTGTGTACGGCCTATAAGCAGATGGGGCGAGAATGACGGGGTTCATTGTGACTCCTTCCGTCTGCCTTCGGCATCCAACCTTCGGCGTTTTTCATCGTCAGATTTCCGCCACAGGCGGTGACGATTTCAAACGTCCCTCGAAGAGGGAGGTCTGTTTTTACAAAAGAAGCCTCCCGTTTGAGGGAGGCGGAAACAGCGATGGGCATTATTCAGCGATAAACCGCGGGTTTTCATTCAATTCGTGTTCCGCGAACAGGCGGTCAATCGCATCCAGATAGGCCTCGATTCGGGTCGCCTTGCGGATGGCCTTGCGCGGCTTTTCCGGCGCGTCAAAGCAGCAGACGAAATGCTTGGCGATTTCCCGCATGCGCCCGAGGGTGACGTGCGCCGGGTATTTGGCCTGATAGGCCGCCAGCAGCCGATCGTGGAAGGCGCGGAGGGACGCCTTGCAGAGCGCCTCGCCGCCGCCGAGCGATTGCGCCAAGGCGGGGTTGGCGATCAGCCCGCGCCCGAGCATCAGCGCGCGGGTATTCGGGAACTGCCGCATCAGCTCGCGGCAATCGGCCTCGCAGAAGAGATCGCCGTTGTAGCAAAGCGGCCGGTCAAGCGCCGCGTGCGCCTTGGCGAACGCCTCCCGATGCGGGGTTCCCTTGTAGAATTCGACGCGCGTGCGCGGGTGGATGATGAGCTCGTGGATGGGGTAGCGTGCGAACACATCCAGCAGGCGGTCAAATTCATCCGGACGGGTGTAGCCGATGCGCGTCTTGATGGAGACGGGGAGCGGCGACCGGGCGAAAACCCCGTCCAGCAGCCGCTCGAGCGCGGGTACATCCGCCAGCAGCCCCGAGCCCTTGCCCTTGGCCGTCACCGTGCCGGAGGGGCAGCCGAGGTTCAGGTTCACCTCGCCATAGCCCATGTCGCCGAGCGCCTGCGCCGCCCAGAGAAAGAGCGCCGCATCCTTGCAGAGGAGCTGCGGCACGCCGAAGCCGTTTTCCGGCGCGAGGATGGAAAGGTCGCGCGTGGTGAACGCGAGATTCTGCGTCGGGCTGACGAACGGAATGAAGTATTTGGCTACGCCCGAAAAGCAGTCGCGGTGCACCCGTCGGAAAACCGCGTCCGTCACGCCCTCCAGCGGCGCAAGATAGATCGTCATCGCTTTTCCTCAACGCCGAGGCGGCAGATTTGATCCGCCGTCCCGTCCTCGACGATGGCTTTCAGGAGGGCGACCACCTCCGCGTCGTATTGATGCGAAAGCGTCGTCAGCTCGGCGATGGCGCTGCGCGTGGACATCCCCTTTTTATACGGCCGGTCGGAGGTCATCGCGTCGAAGGTATCCACAGTGGAAAGGATGCGGATTTCCAGCGACATCTGGTCGGCGGTCAGCCCGTCGGGGTAGCCGCTTCCATCCAGCCGCTCGTGGTGGCCGCGCGCAATCCGGGCGACGTCCGGGGAGAAGCGGGCGGAGAGCAGGTTGAAGCTGTCGATGGGGTGGCGCTTCATGGCGGCGTATTCCGAATCGGTCAGCCGCCCCGGCTTGGACAGGATCTCCGTCTGCTGGTAGCATTTGCCGACGTCGTGATACAGCGCGGCGAGCAGCAGCGCGTGCGTCGCCTCCGGAGACATGCGCAGCCGCTGGCAGACGGCCTCCGCAAAGCGCATCACGCGGCGGCTGTGATGATAGGTATAGTGATCCTTCCGGTCGATCTGCGTGTTCAAATCGTTGAGATCGTTGACAAACCCCATGAAATCATCGAAAACCGGCTTGGAGGTGAAGCACAGAAGCCGCACGTCCGTCTTGGGCGTGATGGAAATGTCGTGGTCGAGGCCGGTGGTGTAAAACGAATCGCCGGCGCAGAGCGTCTGCGCCTCGCCTTCGTCGGAGTGCAGCGTCAGTTCGCCCGTCAGCAGCGTGTAATATTCCAGATAGACCGGCCTTTCGGGATCGGGCGTGAGCCAGACGACAGAGCCCGCGTCGATTTGCAGCAGGATGACGTTCGTGCCGTCGAAATTGGCCAGCAGGCGATACGTATTGCGGTTTTGGGTCACGTTGACCAGAGAATCGCCCGCGCGGGAAACAAACAGATGATGCAAACCGAAAAGCCTCCTTCCGGATGTAAAGATCAGACAGCAATCATTGAGCAAAAAGCGAATGTTGCACAAAGCGCGGGCGCGCAATGCGCGCCCCTACGGGCACGGCGGCGTAATGCGCAGTTCCTTTTTTCCGCAACATTGTAGGGGCGCGCATCGCGCGCCCGTTATTGGAATTTGTGCAAAATTTCGGATTTGCTCATTTACTGCAAACGGAATAAAATCAAAAAAGAGAGAAGAACAAAAGAAAGGGCTGCCGCAGCAGCCCATTGCCATGCGCCTTACACGGAAACGACGCGAATCGGATCGACCATGACGGTGTAACCGCCGATTTCGACCGGCACATATTCGCAGACGGTCTTGACCCCGCAGAGCGCGGCGGCCGCTCTGGCCGTGTAGGAAACGGTGTGCGTGCGCGTGAGCATCGAGAGAATGATGACGCGAACCTCCGCGTCACATTCGGCGCGCTCGGCCATTCGGCAGGATTGCGCGATGATGGTTTCGATGCGGGCGTTGGCCGTTTCCACGGTCATCAGCCCGTACTGCCTGAAAGCGTCGCCGACGTCAAAGCGGCCGTTTTGCAGCCGAAGCGTTTCAATCTGAGCGACGGCGGACGGTTCAGCAGCCGCGCAGGCCTGCGCGGGAAGAAGCGCCGCAAAGAACAGAAGCATCGACAGAAAGACGAGAGAAATCCGGCGTTTCATGGGAGGAACCTCTTTTCCTTTGTCCTGCGTGTGACGTTTCTCCAAGCAAAAAGGAGAAAACGGTTTCAATCGACAGGATTATTATAACAAAGCAAAAAAGCCCTGTCAATGCGTCCCTTGTATCTTTAGGGGTCGATTATGCCGCGCAGCTTGCGGCGCTCGCGCAGCTTGAGCTCCTGCCCCTGATCGGAGGGGATGTAATAGCGCCGCCCCTTGACTTCCGGCGGCATGTATTCCTGCTTGACCCAGTGGCCGGGGAAATCGTGCGGATATTGGTATTGCGCGCCGCTGCCCAGCCGCTCGTGCCCGACGTAGTGCGTATCCCGCAGGTGAATCGGCACGGGGCCGAAGCCGCCCTTTTCCGCGTCCGCGACGGATTGATCCAGCGCCATGACGACCGAGTTGGATTTCGGGCTTTCGCAGATGGCGATGATCGCCTGCGCCATGGACAGGCGCGCCTCCGGCAGGCCGACCGCTTCGAGCGCCTGCGACGCGGCGACCGCCTGCAGCATCGCCGTCGGGTTCGCCAGCCCCACGTCCTCGCTCGCGTGGGCGATGATCCGCCGCGCGATCAGGCGCGGATCGACGCCCGCGTAGAGCAGCCGCGCAAACCACGCCATCGCCGCGTCCGCGTCGCTGCCGCGCAGGCTCTTGCAGAACGCGGAGAGCATGTCGTAATACAGCGATTCGTCGCAGCGGATGACCGGCTTCTGGATGGATTCCTCCGCAACCTCCATCGTGATGTGGATCACGCCGTCCTCGCCCGGTTCGGTCGTCAGCACGGCCAGCTCCAGTGCGCCCAGCGCGGAACGCACGTCGCCGTTGGCGATTCGGGCGATGTGGCGCATGGCCTCCTCGTCCATCTCCACGGCGGTAGCGCCGAAGCCGCGCTCCCGATCCGCCAGCGCGCGGCGCATGGCGAGCATCACGTCCGCCTCGCCGAGCGGATAAAACGGAAAGATGCGGCACCGGCTCACGATGGCCGGGGTCATGGAGACGAGCGGGTTTTCCGTCGTCGAGCCGATGAAGCGCACCACGCCGCGCTCGATGGCGGGCAGGATGCTGTCGCTCTGCGACTTGCTCCACCGGTGACATTCGTCCAGCAGCAGATACGTCGCCTGCCCGTATAGACTGCGCCTGTCCTGCGCCTCCTTGATGACCTGCCGCACGTCCGCCACGCCGCTGGTCACGGCGTTGAGCTGAACGAAGGCGGAATGTGTTGTGCCCGCGATGATGGAGGCCAGCGTCGTTTTGCCGCATCCCGGCGGGCCGTAGAAGATGGAGGAGGTCATGCGGTCGGCCTCGATGGCGCGCCGCAGGAGCCGACCCGGCCCGACGATATGCCCCTGACCGATAAATTCATCCAGCGTTCGCGGACGCATGCGGTCGGCCAGCGGGCTGAGCGCGGCTTCCTGGGATGAAAACAAATCCTGCATGAAACAATCCCCCTTCAAATGCTCCCTTTATTATATCGCGCGGCGAACCAAAAGGCAAATCGAACGAAAGGAAAACACATCGGAAAACGGGAAGAATTCCGCGCGCTCAATCGTCTATAAGGTGAATCCCCGATCGAGGGTAAATACCGCAGAGAAAGAAGGAACGATGATGAAGAAGACGATCTGCGCGCTGGGCACGGCCGCCCTGCTCTTTGGCCTGCTGACGACGGCGATGGCCGAAAAGGAAGCGCTTTATTTCAGCGAGGACAGCCATTCGTTCATTGTCACGTCCGAGGTCATCGGCCGCAGCGAATACGGCGAGACCGCGTTTGACATCCGCGTGACGATGGACGGCAACGAAATCCAGGCCATCAACTTCACGGCTGAAAATGTCAACGAGGGGCAGCGGGAGACGGTTCTCTGCGATGTGAACATGGACGGCTATGCGGATTTGGCGCTGATGAATTCGATGGGCGCGTCCGACGGGTTTGCGGCTTACTATCTCTACGAGCCGATGACGGGGCAGTTCGTCCATCATCCGGGGCTGGACAGGCTGTCCTTCTACCGCGCGCAGTTTTACCCGGAGAAGCGCTATGTGCTCAATTACCTGCACGACAGCGCGGCGACGGGCATTTGGGAATTGTATCAATGGAAGACAGACGGCGAATTAAAGCTGCTTTCCGAGGCGGCCATTCAGTTTGAGGGCGACGCGCTGACGGCGATGGCCGGATGCGAAAAAAACGGCACGATCAAAATCGGCTATACCAGCGAACCGTTTGCCTACGAGGACGAGGCGCGACGGCGTTTGGAACACGACAAGCTGATGGCCATATTGTTTGACGGCGACGATCCGGGCGAGGCGGCGGAGCTGGGGCTGAGGCCGTGACGACCCTCATTTTGGAGCGGTCAGCAGGAGAAAAACGCTTTGCCTCGAATTGTAAATCCGTATGCAACATAAACGATTGAAAAGAATTGCAGGGAGGAAGCGAATGTGAAAAAGCGGATAGCTGCTCTGTTGGCGGCGGCGATGCTGGCCGCAGCCGCGCCGACGCTGGCGGAAACCATGCGCATCGGCGATCAGGCCGTTGTGAAAAGGTGCAAGGAATATATCACGCTGCGCGAAGCGGACAACGTGCAGGCGGCCGAGCTCGCCCGAGTCCCGCTGGGCGAACAGGTGATTTATCTCAATCCGGCGAAAAATGGGTTCGCGCTGGTGGAATATGGGGATACGCAGGGCTTTGTGAAGGCGGAATATCTGGCAAACCAAACCGCGCGCGCTACGCCGTTCGCCATCACGGAGGAGGAGCGCCACAACGTCAATCTGTTTTTGACGAATTTCACCGAGACGGGGATGAACCGATACGACGCGGCCTCGACGACGGACGCGGAGCTGGTGCGCTTTGCCGTGCTGCATGCGTGGCTCAACCGATCCGGTCAATGGGACGTCACCGAATGGGGCAGTCGGCTTGAACAGAGCAACGTGACCGACGACGTGCTGCGCTATTTCGGCAGGCCGCTGATTCTGCTCGATCAGCCGGATTTTGATTACGACGGCGCGTATTATTACATGCACGAGCCGGGCGCGCCGATCGGGCTGGGCTTTGTCTGCGCCAGCGAGGTGGAAACGCTCGGCGGCGGGCTGTATCGGGTCTACTTCGGCGTTTACGGCGCGGGCGAAATCATCGACGACGACGACGTATATGATCTCCTGCCGGAGCAGGCCGCGCTCCTGTACCCGAACACGCCGTTTCAGGGCTGCGCCGTCATCCGCGCGCTGGGGCTGAACAGCAGGGAAGGCTTCAGGCTGGAAAGCTTGAGGATTGAGTAAGCGCCCGGCTTTTGAGCAAAACGATGAAATTTATGTTTCCCTCTTTACAAATCCCCCGAAACCGGGTATTATATCGTTGATATGAAACGCGATGACGCGGGACGCGCATGCCTTTTGCCGCAAAGAGAGCCGGAGAACTGGTGCAATTCCGGCCGGACGGGGCGTGGGGGATCACCCGCATCAGCGGCCGCCTTGAATGGAGTAGGGGCGGACGGTTCGCCCCGTCATCGGCTTTGAGCGGGCGCTTTCCGGCGTCAATTTGGGTGGTAACGCGAGCAGCTTCGTCCCATGCGGATGAGGCTGCTTTTTATTTTTGTCACAGGAGGAAACGTATGTATCAGAAGGTTTCAACCGACATGAACTTCGCTCAGCGCGAGGAAGAGGTCATCAAATTCTGGCGCGACGAAGACGTTTTTAAGAAAACGGTGAAGCTGCGCGAGGGCGCGCCCGCCTTTACGTTCTTCGACGGCCCGCCGACCGCCAACGGCAAGCCGCACATCGGCCACGTGGAGACGCGCGCGATCAAGGACATCATCCCGCGCTATCGCACGATGAAGGGCTACGACGTGCTGCGCAAGGCCGGCTGGGATACCCACGGCCTGCCGGTGGAGCTGGAGGTCGAGAAGATGCTCGGCCTGGACGGCAAGCCGCAGATCGAGGAATACGGCATCGAGCCGTTCATCAAAAAGTGCAAGGAGTCCGTCTGGAAATACAAGACCGAGTGGGAGCAGATGAGCGAGCGCGTCGGTTATTGGGCGGATATGGAGCACCCGTATATCACTTACGAGGATAACTACATCGAATCCGAGTGGTGGAGCCTCAAAAAGATCTACGAAAAGGGTCTGCTCTACAAGGGGCACAAGATCGTGCCGTACTGCCCGCGCTGCGGCACCGCGCTCTCCAGCCATGAGGTTGCGCAGGGCTACAAGCGCGTGGAGGAGACCTCCGCGGTCGTGCGCTTCAAGGTGAAGGGCGCGGAGAACACCTACCTCACCGCGTGGACGACGACCCCGTGGACGCTGCCCAGCAACGTCGCGCTGTGCGTCAACCCGGACGACGACTATGTGAAGCTGACCTTCGAGGGCGATACCTACTACATGGCGGGCGCGCTCGTCGAGTCCATCTTCGGCGGCAAGGAGGAAAAGCCCGTTATCGTGGAGACGATGAAGGGCAGCGCGCTGGAGTACATGGAGTATGAGCCGCTCTACGATGTGGAGCGCGAGGGCGCGAAGTTCCACTACGTCGTCTGCGACAGCTACGTCACCATGAGCGACGGCACCGGCATCGTCCACATCGCCCCGGCGTTCGGCGAGGACGACGCGCGCGTGGGCCGCAAATACAACCTGCCGTTCGTGCAGCTGGTCGATGCGCAGGGCTGCCTGACCGAGGAGACCAAGTGGCCGGGCGTGTTCGTCAAGGATGCGGACAAGCTCGTGCTGGCCGACCTCAGGGAGCGCCGCCTGCTGATTAAGGCGCCGAAGTTTGAGCACGATTACCCGTTCTGCTGGCGCTGCGATACGCCGCTGATCTATTACGCCCGCCAGAGCTGGTTCATCAAGATGACCGCCGTGCACGACGCGCTGATGCGCAACAACCGCGCCGTCAACTGGATGCCGGAGAACATCAAGGAAGGCCGCATGGGCAACTTCCTGGATAACGTCATCGACTGGGGACTTTCCCGCGAGCGCTATTGGGGCACGCCGCTGCCGGTCTGGACCTGCAAATGCGGCCATGTGCACGTCATCGGCAGCCGCGAGGAGCTGGTGAAGCTCGGCCGCAACGTCAATCCCGGCATCGAGCTGCACCGCCCGTACATCGACAACGTGGTGCTCACCTGCCCGAAGTGCGGCGGCGACATGCACCGCGAGAAAGAGGTCATCGACTGCTGGTATGACTCCGGCTCGATGCCGTTCGCGCAGTGGCATTATCCGTTTGAAAACAAGGAGCAGTTCGAGCGCCGCTTCCCGGCGGATTTCATCTCCGAGGCGATTGACCAGACCCGCGGCTGGTTCTACACGCTGCTGGCGATTTCGACCTGCATGTTCGATACCAACCCGTTCAAAAACTGCATCGTGATGGGTCACGTTCAGGATAAGGACGGCAAGAAGATGAGCAAGCACGTCGGCAACACCGTCGATCCGTGGAGCGTGCTCAACACGCAGGGCGCGGACGCCGTGCGCTGGTTCTTCTACAACAACGCCGCGCCGTGGATGCCGAACCGCTTCCACGCCAAGGCCATCGACGAGACGACCCGCAAGTACATGGGCACGCTGTGGAACACCTATGCGTTCTTCATCCTCTATGCGGAGATCGACCAGTTCAACCCGAAGGAGCATCCGCTTGACAAGGCCGAGCTGACGCTGATGGATCGCTGGATTCTCTCCCGCCTGAATTCCCTCGTCCGCGAGGTGGACGACGATCTGAACGAATACAAGATCTTCGAGGCCTCCCGCGCGATGACGGATTTTGTGGATGATCTCTCCAACTGGTATGTCCGCCGCAGCCGCGAGCGCTTTTGGGGCAAGGGCATGGCCGGTGACAAGGAGGCCGCGTTCGCGACGCTCTATCACGTTCTGGAGACGATGAGCCGCCTGACCGCGCCGTTCACGCCGTTCATGGCCGAGAACATGTATCGCAACCTCGTCTGCTCCGTGGCCAAGGACGCGCCGATTTCCGTCCACATGACGGATTTCCCGGTCTGCGACGAAGCATACATCAACGCCGAGCTGGAAGGGCACATGCGCGACCTGCTGGAGGTCGTCGTGCTGGGGCGCAGCTGCCGCAGCGAAAGCGGCCTCAAGGTGCGCCAGCCGCTCTCCCGCATGATCGTCAGCGGCGCGACCCTGCCGCAGGATTTCTGTGCGCTGGCCGAGGACGAGCTGAATGTGAAGGACGCCGTCTTCACCGACGATACCACCGCGTTTATGACCTATCAGCTCAAGCCGCAGATGCGCACGCTGGGCAAGAAATACGGCAAGCTGCTCAAGGCCATCGGCGAGAAGCTCGCCACGCTGGACGGCAACGCCGTCGTCGCGGGCTTTGAAAAGGGCGAAATGCTCCGCTTTGAGCTGGACGGCACGATGATCGAGCTGGAAAAGGACGACGTGCTGACCGCGCCGATGAAGAAGCCGGGCTATGTCGTGGCGACCGACCGCGGCGTGACCGTCGCGCTGGATACCAACCTCACCGAGGCGCTGATCGCCGAGGGCTTTGCCCGCGAGGTGATTTCCAAGCTGCAAACGATGCGCAAAGAGGCGGGCTTTGAGGTCGTCGATCGCATCCATGTCACCGTCAAGACGGCGGACGAGAAGCTCGCGCAGATCGTCGAGGCGAACGCGGACGCGATTGAGCGCGGCGTGCTGGCGCTCGACGTGACGCTGGGCGACGCGCCGGAGGGGGCGTATGTCCGCGATTGGAGCATCAACGGCGTGGACGCGACGCTGAGCGTGGCCAAGGCCTAACCGAAGCATAAAGGAAACCATGAAAAAAATCGTAATCGCTGGCGCGGGGGCATATTTCTTTGCCCCCGCGATTTTCGAAGATCTGTTTGTCCGCTTCCGCATGGAGGCGGAATATTGGATGGTGGACGCCGACCTCGACATGGCGGAGCTTTCCGCGCGCGGGGCGCAGGCGCTGGCGCGCGCCTTCGGCGTGCAGGCGCGATTCTATTACACGACCCAGCTGCAAAAGGCGGCGTTTTCCGCCGACGCGGTGATCCTCTGTTCGGATTTCCTCGACGAGGAAGCGTGGAAGAAGGATTTTGAATCGCTGGATGCGGTCGGGCTGGGCAAGCAGGTTCGCCTGCGCGGCGGCCTCGGCGGCGCGATGCAGACCATGCGCGCGGTCGGCTTTGTCTGCGATCTGGCGGATCAGATGCGCGAGGAATGTCCCGGCGCGCCGCTGATCCTCTGCTCGAGCGGATACGGCGGGCTGCCGCTCTCCCGCGCGTGCGAGGCAGCGCAGCGCTTCTGCGGCGTGCGCACCCTCGGCGTGAGCGGCGTGACGGAGCAGACCCGCGCGCGGCTGGCGCTCTATCTGGGGCTGAAGGAAGAAAAAGTGGATGTGACCTGCGCGGGTCTGAACGATTTTTCGTGGGTCGTCTCGTGCCGCGAACGCCCGAGCGGGAAGGATTTGATCCCCCGCATCCAGAAAGAAATGAAAGAGGACGACCGCGAGGCGCTGGCCGCGCAGTATATCGACTGGTATGGCGCGATTCCGGCGGGGCCGCGCGTGACCCAGTGCGAGCTGCTGGCCGATACAGAATTGAGCCCGCGCCGCTCGCTGATGATTTCCGGCGTGGGCGCGGCGGATTACGAACTGCGCAAGCGCAATCTGGCGCTGCTGACGGTGCACGGGCCGATGCGGCCGCAGGGCGCGCAGGCGTGGGGGCAGATCCGCACCAGCGGCCTCTCATCCGTGCGCCCGGTGGAAATCCTGCGCGCGCTGTGGGGCGAGGGCGAATGTGACGTGCAGAGCATGGTCATGCCGTGCGACGGCGCTGTGCCCGGCGTGACGCACGGGCGCTTTGTCGAAGGGCCGGCGCATGTCGCGAAGGACGGCCCCATCGGTCAGCCGGTGGAACTGCCCATCGAGCTGGAGGATGTGATGGAGCAGCTCAGTCTGGTCAACCGCCTCTATGCCGAGGCCGCCGCAACCGGCAGCCGGAACACGCTGCGCGAGGCGCTGGAGATCGACCCGGCGCTGACGGGCATTGATCTGCTCTACGCCGAGGGCGTTGTGGCGGATATGCTGGAGAACCAGAAGGAAAAGTATCCGAGATTTTTTAGGGAGCAATAAAGCGGCGCTTTTAACTCCTTCCGTCACGCCTGCGGCGTGCCACCTCCCTCGACGAGGGAGGCGATAGGGAGGGAAAACATGCTGATTGGCTCCCTCTTAGAGGGAGCTGTCAGCGAAGCTGACTGAAGGAGTAGCTATGTTTTTAGCAGATCAATGGCAGGACTATGAAGTTCTCGATTGCGGCGGCGGCGAAAAGCTCGAACGCTGGGGCGACGTGTATCTGCGCCGCCCCGATCCGCAGGCGATTTGGCCCGCGCGCGATCCGTCGCTCTGGCGCAGGGCGCAGGCGCATTATCATCGCAGCGAAAAGGGCGGCGGCTCGTGGGAGTTTTTCACCAGGCTGCCCGACCGGTGGGTGATGAATTATAAAAACCTGCGCTTTTACGTCCGCCCGACCGGATTCAAGCACACCGGCCTGTTCCCCGAACAGGCGACCAACTGGGATTGGATGACCGGCCTCGTCTCCGACCGCGTGAAGCAGGGGAGAGAGGTGCGCGTGCTCAACCTGTTCGCCTACACCGGCGGCGCGACGATGGCCTGCGCGGCGGCGGGCGCGCAGGTCTGCCATTGCGACGCGGCCAAGGGCATGGTGCAGTGGGCGCGGGAAAACCGCGAGTGCAGCGGCCTGCCGGAGGATCGCGTGCGCTGGATCATCGACGACGCGCTCAAGTTCGTGCAGCGCGAGGCGCGACGCGGCCGCTTCTACGACGGCATTTTGATGGACCCGCCCTCCTACGGGCGCGGGCCGGGCGGCGAGGTCTGGAAATTGGAAAACGAGCTGTACGGATTGGCGAAGGCCTGCTCCGAGGCGCTTGCCGATGACCCGCTGTTCTTCCTCATCAACGGCTATACGACGGGCTTTCAGGCCAGCGTGCTGGGCAACATGATCGACATGACCGTCAAGCCCCGTTTCGGCGGCGTCATCACCGCGGACGAGGTCTGCCTGCCCGTGACGGCGGGCGGCGTGCTCCCGTGCGGCGCGAGCGGCCGCTGGCAGAGGGCATAAGATGGAAAGCTATCGCGGCGTATCCATCGTCTACGAGGATAACCACCTGCTCGTGGTCGTCAAGCCGCCGAACATGCCCACGCAGGCGGATGATTCCGGCGACGCGGATCTGCACAGCACCATGAAGGCGTACATCGCCGAAAAATATCAGAAGCCCGGCGCGGTGTATCTGGGGCTCGTCCATCGGCTGGACAGGCCGGTTGGCGGGCTGGTCGTGCTGGCCAAGACGAGCAAAGCCGCCGACCGCCTGAGCGCGCAGGTGCGCGACAAGACGATGCACCGGCAGTATGTCGCCGCCGTTCGGGGCGACGCGGGGGACGCGGCCGAGCTCTGCGACTTTTTGCTCAAGGACGGCAGAACCAACATGGTTCGCGCCGTTCCCGCGAATACGCCCGGCGCGAAGGACGCGAGGCTGCGCTACCAAAAGTGCGGCGAGGCGGACGGGCTGACGCTGGTGCGCGTGCGCCTGTTCACGGGCAGAAGCCACCAGATTCGCGTGCAGCTCGCCCACGCCGGCCTGCCGATCTGGGGCGACGCGCGCTATGGCGGCGGCAAGCCCGGCGAGCAGATCGCCCTCTGGGGCGCGCATCTGGGGCTGATTCACCCGACCAAGAAGGAGGAAATGCGCTTTGACGCGCTCCCGCCGATGGACGCGCAGCCGTGGAAACGGTTTGACGCGGCGGTTTGGGAGAGAGAAAGCAAAATCTGCCTGTGAGCGGGAAGAAAAGGGAAGGATTGTTCGTCTATATAAATGGGACATCTCTTTTTGGATGCGCGCGGAGGTTGTATGAAGCGATTCGGATGTTTTCTGGCACTGCTGGCTTTGTGCGCGGCAGGCACGTTGGGCACGGCATGCGCGGAAAACGCGGGACGGATAGGTGATTTTGAGTGCCGGACGCTTGAGGACGGTACGTTTGAAATCACTGCATATCTGGGCGATGCGGAGAGCCTCGACATTCCCGAAACGTTGGACGGAAGGCCGGTCACAAGCCTTGCGGATGGGGCGTTTGCGACGAGTTTTTCGCTCTATACAGTCAGAATTCCGAACGGCATCATTCGCGTTGAGGGGAATCCGTTTTATGATACCGGTTTGCGCGAAATTGAAGTGGCCGACGACCATCCCGCTTTATGCATCATAGACGGCGCGTTGTTTGATAAAAACGAAAAGGCGTTGCTCTGCTTTCCAGACGGCAGGCGCGTGTTTGACTACACGGTGCCCGAGGGAACGGTGCAAATTGGCGAAAAAGCGTTTTACAGTTGTCTGATGCTGCAAACAGTGGATATCCCGGAGGGCGTGACACGTATTGAGGACGACGCATTCAACGAGTGCGAGCTCCAAAGCGTTTCCGTTCCCCACAGCGTTACGTTTATCGGAACGGACGCTTTAGGAGGCGTGAACCCGATGGGTACATTGTTTGTTGAGCGGGATTCGTATGCCGAACGGTATGCGAAAGAGAACGGAATGAATTACGTTTATTTTGAAGTGAAGTAAACCCGTTTCAATTGCAGGATGCTTTGTTTCGCGCTTATATTCGTAAATTTTGATGTGGGAAGTCCAGAAACCTCGGGTTTCTGGCAGGGTTTGGGGCAGCGCCCCAACGCAACCCCTTTTTCGGAGGCTTTTACATGAAGAACATCATCACCCTGCTGCTGGCCTTGTCTTTGCTGCTGGGCGCCTGTGCGCTGGCGGATGACCGCGCGGATATGCTCGTCGCGGCGGCCGTCAACGAGCTGGGCTATTCCGCGACAAAGGGCGGCTACAGCAAATACGGCGAGTGGGGCGGAAGCGCCTACGGCGAATGGTGCTCGGAGTTTGTCTCCTGGTGCGTGAATTTCGCCGACGAATACTACGGCGCGTCCATGCTCGGCAACGATTATCCCTTGCAGACGAGCTGCGAGGGCGGCGCGATGTGGTACAAGGAGCGCGGCCGGTATGTCACCGTGAACGGCGGTCTGCGCGGCGAGGAAGGCCAGTTCTACCTGAGCGACGGCGTTTCCGTTTCGGATAGGCCGTATATCCCGAAGAAGGGCGACCTGATCTACATCGAGTGGTATAAATATAACCGTCTCGATCACGTCGGCATCGTCGAAATGGTCACGCAGGATTCGGACGGCACGTACTACGTCCACACCATCGAGGGCAACAACCACATCCTCGGCCCGACGCCCTCCGTCGTGCAGCGCTATACCTATCGGCTCGACGACGACTCCATCCGCGGCTACGGCGTTTTGGCGGAGGGGCTGGTCGGCTGGGAGCTGGGCATGGGCGCTTCCGGCTCGCAGGTGATCGCGCTGCAAAAGAACCTCAAGGAGCTGGGCTATTACGACGGCGACTGCGCCGGCAAGCTCGGCAAGGCGAGCGTCGAGGCCATCAAAAAATTCCAGAAGGCCAGCGGTCTGGACGTCACCGGCACGGCGGACTGGGAAACCCAGAAATCCATGAACGAACAGCTCAGCGACCTTCGCGCGGACGCGGCGGCACAGGCGGAGGCCGCCGCGCAGGCGAAGGTGCAGGAAAATCTGGAAGCGGCCAAGGAAGCCATCCAGTTTTCGTGGTTCGGCGAGTTCAACCCGGAGGACGAGGCGGCGGCATGGGCGCGCCTGACCGCGGAAATTGCCGTGCTGGGCACGGATCAAAAGGAAAAAGTGTATCTTTCCGACGCGCCCAACGGCAAGCGCAAGACGTATGACGAGGGGCGCGGCTTTTTTTACGGCGCGTCGGTCGCCGTCCGGGTGATCGAGGAGCAGGACGGATGGACGAAGATCGAGGCCTACAACGACCGCGACGAGCTGGAGCAGGGCTGGGTGAAATCCAGCCGAATCCGAACCGTCACGCCGAACCAGACCTACGGCATCATCGTCGATAAGATGACCCAGCGGCTGTATCTCTATCAAGAGGGGCGGCTGCTGACCACGCTGCTCTGCTCCACCGGTACGACCAGCGGCGGCAATTCGGCCATCAACGAGACGGCGAGCGGCGAGTTTCTGCTGTGCAGCTGGACGGGCGGCTTCTGGTCGGGCAATTTATACTGCGATCAGGCGATTCGCTTCAACGGCGGCGACCTGATGCACATGGTGCCCGCCATCTATTCCGGCGGGCAGGATGAAAACGGAAACCCCGTCGGCACGGCGAATTACGACATCTGCGAGAGCGCGCTGGGGCGGCGTGCGTCGCACGGCTGTGTGCGCGTGCAGCGGAAGGACAACGCGGACGGCTACAGCCACACATGGCTGTGGAACAACCTGCGCGGCCAGAAGGACGTCAAGATCATCATCTGGGACGACGACGGCCGCAAGCTGAGGGAGACCGATCCCGCCACGCCGGTGTATTACAACAAAGACGGCGGCAAAAAATACCACACCACGGCGCGGTGTGCGAGCGTCAAGAGCAGGTATCTGCCGCTTTCCGCCATCACCTACGGCGATTTGAGCAGCTATCCGTATAACCAGCTTTCCCCGTGCACGACATGCAGCGCGCCGGAGCGGCCGGAGGTCGTCGCCGCGTGGAACAGCGTGATCGACGAGGCCTATGACGAATTGGGGCTGACCCCGTAAACGCGAAACGGGCAAAGAACGACGGGAAAATCGTGACGTTTGCCGCTACACAAAGCATGGAACCTGTGATACAATATCGGAGTTTGCGCGGCGCGCAGACTCTTTTTTTGATTTGTGAAGCTGGAGGATAGATAATGAGCATCAAACCCGTGAAAATTCCCGGCGTGGGAATGCGCAATGTCAAAACGGCGCTGGCGGCGGCGTTCTGCGCGCTTGCCTATTATTTCATCGGCCGCAGCCCGGCGGCGTGGTGCTGTGCATCCTGCTGTTCAACACGCCGGTGGAATCCTATGTGAGCTACGCGCTGTATCGGATTCTCGATACGACCATCGGCGTTCTGGTCGCGTGGGCGGTGAGCTACGTCTTCCCGCGGGGCTGGATGCAGCTCTGGCAGGAACGGTTCGAGGCGCTGAAGGCGAGATGAGGCGCGTTAAGGCGCCGCTCAAAACGCGGCGGCGGGCGTTGACAAACGGGGGCGGAAGGCGTATCATGATGGGGTTTGCTGGGAGGTAGAGGATGAAAGAAAAAAGGGAAGCACCGATGAGCCCGTCGCTGATGATCGCCATCGGCTTTGCGCTGCTGATTCTGTTGGCGACGCTGCTGCTCATGCTGCCGATTGCGTCGCAGAGCCGCACCGTGACCCCGCCGCTGACGGCGCTGTTCACCGCGACGAGCGCGGTCTGCGTGACGGGGCAGGTGCTGGTCGATACGGGCACGCATTGGTCGCTTTTTGGGCAGGTTGTGCTGATTGTCGCCATCCAGATCGGCGGCTTGGGTGTGATGACGCTGCTGGCGCTGGTCTCCATGGCGATGGGCAGGCGAATCGGCCTGCGCCAGCGGACGATTTTGCAGGAGAGCGTGGCCTCCTTCAGCGTCGGCGGCATTGTTCGGCTGATTCGGCTGGCGCTGATCGGCACGGCCACCATCGAAGGGCTGGGCGCGGCCGCGCTCGCGTTTCGGTTTGTGCCGATGCTCGGCTGGGCGAAGGGGCTTTGGTACAGCGTGTTTCACGCGATATCCGCGTTCTGCAATGCGGGCTTTGACCTGATGGGGCCGGTCAGCGGGTCGTTTTCCTCGCTGGAGCGCTTCACGGGCGACCCGTTGATCAACCTGACGGTGATGACGCTGATTCTGGTTGGGGGGCTGGGCTTTCCGGTCTGGCAGGATCTGATGAAAAACCGCCTGCGCTGGAAAAAACTGCGCCTGCACACGCGGGCCGTGCTCGCGCTGACGGCGTTTCTGGTGCTCGTGCCCGCCGCGCTGTTCTTCATCACGGAGAGGAACGCGGCCATGGCGGGCATGCCGACGGGCACGCGCGTCTGGGCGAGCCTGTTTTCCGCCGTCACGCCGCGAACCGCGGGCTTTGACACCGTGCCGACGGGCGAGCTCAGCACGGCGGGCGGCATGCTGACGCTGCTGCTGATGCTGACCGGCGGCAATTCCGGCTCGACGGCGGGCGGCGCGAAGGCGACGACGCTGCTGCTCGTCGTGATGACGGCGGTTTCCATCCTCAGGGGCGAAGAGAATGTGCACATCTTCGGCAGGCGGATTGAAAACGACCTGCTGCGCCGCGCCTGCTCCATTGTCGTGGTGTATCTGGCGCTGGGCGCAATGGCGACGCTGGCGATTTGCGCCATGCAGCCGGAATTCACGCTCCAGCAGGTGCTCATCGAGGTGTTTTCGGCGATTGACACCGTCGGACTGACGGCGGGCATCACGCGCCAGTTGAATACCGCGTCGCGGGTTCTGCTGATCCTGCTGATGTACGCGGGCAGGCTGGGCAGCATGACGTTTATGATTCTGCTCACGCGCAGAAAGCCGCACGCGCCGGTGCAGTATCCGACGGATAAGATTCTGGTGGGATAAATAAGTCTCGCGCAGAAGAACGTCAAAGAAAAGGAGATCATATGAAATCCATTCTCATCATCGGCCTGGGGCGCTTTGGCCGCCACCTGTGCCGCAAATTTATGAGCCTCAACAACGAGGTGATGATCGTCGATCGGGACGAGGCGGCCGTCACCGCGCTGGCCGACGAGATGACGAGCGCGCAGATTGCCGACTGTACCGACGAGAACGCGCTGCGCGCGCTCGGCGTGAAAAATTTCGACCTCTGCTTTGTCTGCATCGGGTCGGATTTCGCCAGCAGCCTGCTGATTACCTCCATGCTCAAGGACATGGGCGCGGCGCGCGTGGTCGCCAAGGCCTCGCAGGATATCCACGCCAAGCTGCTGCTGCGCAACGGCGCGGACGAGGTGGTTTACCCCGAGCGGGACAGCGCCGAGCGGATGGCCACCCGCCTGAGCGCGCAGAACGTGTTCGATTACATCGAGCTGACGGACGAGTATTCCATCTATGAGATTGCGCCGCTGGAAAACTGGGTCGGCCACAGCATCCGCGAGGTCGATGTGCGCAACAAATACCACATCAACATTCTGGGCGTGAAGGAAGGCGGCGAGCTCAAGCCCCTGCCGGGCGGCGATTATCGGTTCACCGGGAACGAGCATCTGCTGGCGATGGCCGCCCGCGAGGATGCGAAGAAGCTGCTGCGCAAGATGTGACGCGCTTTGGATGAATTCGGGTTCATTTTGACATTTTATCCGTGAAATCCGCGCAAGGTTCTTGCAAAGCATCCGGCGTTATGGTATACTCGCATCAAACTTATACTAATTCTTGTTAAAATGGCTTAATCCGCGCACCATCTTTTTCGCTCT